>Ga0154407_1045_pt1 | contig 69200 bp, 59 predicted proteins | sample RifGroB2_FD_115911 | JGI IMG/M metagenome (GOLD analysis project Ga0154407, IMG submission 115911) | Desulfobacterales bacterium GWB2_56_26
TGAAACTTACGAGCAGGGTCGGCCAGGGCACAACCGTCTCGTTCCGGATAACCGCCGGCATCGACCATGCGGCGATTGAAATGGAGCAGATGAAACTTACGAGCAGGGTCGGCCAGGGCACAACCGTCTCGTTCCGGATAACCGCCGGCATCGACCATGCGGCGATTGAAATGGAGCAGATGGCGGCGACGCACCGTGGGTCGACCGGTTTATATCGCATTCTGGTGGTCGAAGATGAAAAAATCAATGCCATGGTGATTTCGGCCATGCTGGAGAAGCTCGGTCATCAGGTGCACCTGGCGACCGACGGGCTGCAGGCCTTGAAGATGATAGGGGATGGCTCCTTCGACTGCATCTTCATGGATATCCAGATGCCGGAGATGGACGGGGTGGAAACCACCCGGGCTATCCGGGCCATGACCGAAAATGTGGAGAAAAAGCTGCCTATTGTCGCCCTCACCGCCCATGCCATGAAGGGCGACAGGGAACGGTTCATGGCCGCGGGCATGGACGACTATCTGACCAAACCGGTGGAGATGGGCAGTCTGGTGAAGGTCCTGCGGCAGCTCGGCTGAAATTTCGTAAGCCATCAGCTCTTAGCTACATCATGAGCAAAGGCAGATAGATCTTCATCCACGCAGCTTATAGTACATATTCTTCGTTTATATGAAAGGAAGCTGACAGCTGAATGCTGACAGCTGATAGCTCATCTATCGCCGTCGATGGTACCCCGGCGCAGGGAAATCATAATTGCGCAGCCGACCAGCAGACCGGCCAGGGTTGCCAGCGGCACAGTAAATGAGTGCAGGGTGTCGAAGGCCATCCCCGCCAGGATCGGCGACAGCGATGCCGGAATATTGCTGGAGAACAGCCAGCCGTACACCTGGCCGACCTTTTCCGCCCCCCAGCAACGGGCGGCGGACGACACGTAGATGACGAGCACCCCGCCATAGTTGAAGCCGGTCAAAACTGCCACCGTCCAGAAGCCATACTGCGAACCGAGCAAGGCGGGGGCGGTCAGCAGCACCAGGGCCTGGCAAATGAGATTGGCCCGGATCGCCGACGTTGACCGCACCCGATCAAAGATCATTCCCCAGACGACCCGGCCGGCCGCATTGGCCAAGGCAAAGAGCGAGACGGCGGTGATGCCGATCCGCACCGCATCGCCATCTCCCCGGTACAGCTCTTTCAGATTGGCGTTGACGGCAAATCCGGCGGCAAGGCCCACGAACATCGCGCCGTAGAGGGTGCGAAAACCGGGATGCTTGAGAATTTCTCCTTTCTTCACCGATGGAACCGAAACCCGCGGGGACTCCTTTTCCGGAAAGCGCATGGTGGCGCCGGCGAGGGCCACGGTGGTCATGAAGATCAAACCGAAGATGAAAAAGGTCTCGAACGGCGTCTTGCCCAGGTCGGCCATGAGCCAGCCGCCGGTCTGGCTGACCAGGGCGGCTCCTCCGCCGAAGCCGGCGACGGCTACACCGGTCACCAGTCCCTTGGCTCTCGGGAACCAGCGGATGCAGACGGCGATGGGAACAATGTAGGCCATGCCGGCCCCGATTCCGGCGAGGAGGCCGATGCCCAGGATGGTAAAGACGAAGCTGTGCACGCCGAGACTAGCCAGCAGCCAGCCGCCGCCGAAACAGAGTCCGCCGGTTACCGCACAGACCCGCGGTCCGAGGCGCGGCAGCAGCATTCCGGCGAACATCATGGTCAGCGGGAAAACGAAGTAGAACACGGTGAAGGGAATCTGCGCCGACCCCTGCTGCAGCCCGGCCAGGGCCTTCAAGGGCTGGACATAGACGCTCCACGAGTAGGTGGCGCCCAGACACATCTGCATGAGCACGGCGGCAGGAAGAATGATATATCGCAAGGTATTTCCTTCCATTTGTTGGGTAAAGATAGGTACGGGACAGGCCCGACCGGTTCGGTCGATCCGCCGCCGAGCCTTTGGCAACGAATCGGAGTAACAACGCTGTTTCTTTACCTTTCCCGAGGAGAGGTTGTCAAGAAGTTCGTTGGAATTGGTCATACCAATAGCTGCACATTCATTTGAAAAGCAACAGTTGACTTTGGTATCATTAGAAAGAATAAGTTGTCTTATGATTTGAATAGGACTAGAGGGTGAGTCAATATCGAAAGGAAATTCTGCGGTTAGAGGATGGCCTGATTTTGGTCTCTTAAAAGACCAAAATCAGGCTTGACCCAAGGGTAATTTATCAGTTGCCGACAGGATGGCGACAGGGTATCTAGTGTCCTGTCATCGCATCTTGCTTGCCTAGCGGTGGGTGACAAGGAATGGGTGTGGCTTTTTTCGCGCCCCTATTCATTACGGAGCACATGAACAGTACGCCAAGGATGAAAAGGAAATGAAAATACTCGTGATCAACTCCGGAAGTTCGTCGATCAAATTTCAGCTTCTCGACATGCAGGACGAATCGGTCCTGGCATCCGGTCTGGTCGAGAGAATCGGCGAAGCGGAGGGCCTGATAAAATGTACCCTGCGGCCTGGGACGAACAGGGAAACCACCACCAAGAACATCTGTGCGGTACCCGACCACACCACGGGGATGCGGCTCGCGGTCGATTTGCTCACGGATAAAGAGCAGGGCGTCATCGCCGACCGCTCCGAGATTGCCGCGGTGGGGCACCGGGTGGTGCACGGAGGCGAGGACTTTCATCGGCCCACGGTCATCGACGCTGAGGTCATGGCGGCCATCGAAAAAAACATTCCGCTCGCGCCGCTGCATAATCCGGCGAATATCGACGGCATTCGGGTGGCCCAGGAGCTTTTTGCCGGCGTTCCGCAGGTGGCGGTTTTCGACACCGCCTTCCATCAGACCATTCCGCCCCATGCCTATCATTACGCCATCCCGTACGAGTTGTACGAGAAGGAGCGGATCCGCCGCTACGGCTTTCATGGGACTTCCCACAAATTCGTGGCCAGTGAGTGCGCAAAACTGATGGGCAGGGAGCTCGCCACCTTTAATGTGATAACCATCCATCTCGGCAACGGCTGCTCAATGACGGCGGTGGAGAACGGCAAAAGTGTCGATACCAGTCTCGGCTTCACGCCGCTCGAAGGCCTGGTCATGGGGACCAGAAGCGGCGATGTAGATCCGGCGATCCATGCTTTTCTCGCCCGCAACTGCAATCTGGACATCGAGGCCATCGATCGACTGCTGAACAAGGAGTCCGGCCTGAAAGGCCTCTGCGGCATGAACGATATGCGCGATATCCATACTGCGATTGCCGCCGGCAACGAACGGGCCAAACTCGCCCTCGAAGTCCAGACCTACCGCAACAGAAAATACATTGGAGCCTTTATGGCCGTACTCGGCCGGGTGGATGCGATCGTTTTTACCGCCGGCATCGGCGAAAACGACGAGGTGGTGCGGGAGAAGAGTCTTGCGGGGCTTGCGCCCTTCGGTATCGTCCTCGACCGCAAGGCCAACAGCCAGCGGATCAAGCAGCCCACCCTGCTCAGCAGCCCGGAGAGCCTGGTGCAGATCTGGGGCATCCCCACCAACGAAGAACTGGCCATTGCCCGCGAAACCAAAGGGGTCATAGAAAAGGACTGAGCGATGAGGACTGAGGACTGAGGAAAAGATTTGTGCTTTGTTCTTGCGTTGTTACTCAGTCCTCATTGCTCAGTCCTCAGTCCTTTTATGTCTCGCCTTAATCTCATGCAGCTGCTCATAGATCTGTAAGAGCTGACCATGGGCCGCTGAGGTCTCTTTCCAGGTCCTGCCGAAATGTAAGCCGGGGAAGGTGATCCGGCCGGCGATGATCCGCCTTGCCTCCTCAACCTCAAAATCCCGGTAAAAGAGTGAAAAACCGGTGCCGAAACTGTCAAGATCTTCGCCGACCAGGATAAAGCCCAGCAGGGTATGCAGCAGGCGGTAGAGCCGCAGCCGCTCCGGGGGTAAGGCGGCATAATCGAGGCACCAGCCGCACCATTCCGCCGCGTCCTCGCGGTTGCCCATGGCTAGGTGAAGCATGGCCTTCAATTCCCCGAATCGGAGGGTGGTCCAGGCGGAAGACTCGTCGAACAGGATGCCGATGCAGCCGGCCACCAGCTGATGATCGTTGTAGCTCATGACCTCAAGGCGGTCGAGGAAATCGGCCAGCGCAGGCTTCTTCATGCCCGGCAGGCGGAGGAGTTCCGTGCGCAGGGAGGCGCCCGCGGCCCGGTTGTTCCAGATCAGATCGTCGATGGGGTAGATCTCCGACATGCCGGGGGCGAGTATCCGGCAGCTGTATAAGCCGCAATGGCAGTATTCGGCGCGGTAAAGGGATCCACCCTCGGCCTCGATAAGCGCTGTGAGTCGTTTGAACTCGTCTTCGGTTGAGCCGTGGAATTCCCAGGGCGAGAAAGAAAAGTCGGCCTTGTCCCGGAACATCGACCAGGCGAGCAGGCCGTCGGAATCGACGAAATGGCTCTCCAGGTTGAAGGGATCGGCCACCGCCGACAGGTCGTGGCTCGGCGGATGGAAATGGCGCAGGCTGTCGAGGTTGCGGCCCTGCAGCAGTTCGGTCAAGGTTCGCTCGATAGCGGTTTCGAACCTACAGCTGGCACCGAAGGCCGCGTAGGTGCCGCCGCTGGCAGTATCGGCGAGCAGGGCGCAGATCACCGGAAAACGGCCGCCGAGCGAGCCGTCCTTGACCCGGACGATAAAACCGTGGTCGGCCAGGGTGTCGAGGATACCGCTGAGCCTTGGGTTCTTTTTCAGCACCGCCTCCGGAACATTGGGCAGGCTCACGCCCTTGCTGATAATGATATTCTTGACGTACCGTTCGACGATCTCGGCGATAGCCTGGGCGCAGCATTCCGTAGGGGAATTGCCGGCGGCCATACCGTTGCTGACGTAGAGATTGTTGAGCAGGCTGACCGGGAAATAGACGGGTTTGCCGCCCTGGGAGAGGCTGCGGAAGGGCAGGGCGCAGATGCCCCGTCTGGTCGATTCGGTGTTGTTGTCGCAGAGATGGTCGAAACGCAGCTCGCCGTCGGGATCGTACAGGGCGCGGAGCCGGCCGTCGAGCAGTTCGGTGCCGTCCGGCCCGGCGATCGGCACTGCCTCATCGCCTTCTGGCGGAAACCATTTTTCGTCCGGATAATAAAAAAACGGCTGTTCCACCTCGCGCTCGTCGAGAAAATATTCGGCGAAGAAGAAATTGGTCTGGAGCCGCTCGAAGAACTCGCCCAGGGCACTGGCCTGGCAGGCCAGCCGCGACGTCCCTTTGCCGTTGGTGTAGAGATGGGGACAGGCGGCGGCGCGCAGATGCACCGACCAGCAGTCCGGTGCCGGATTCTGCCAGCTTACCGTCTCCGTCGGAAAATTGAGGGTTTCAAGCAGGGTGGTTGCCTTGACGATGGTATCTTCGAGGGAGGCATCCTTGCCGGGAATAAAAGTCTTTGGGGTCATGATATGGCACAGCGGAAAAATGGATAACAAGGGGATGGAGAGGCAACCGGAGCGGTGGCCTCCACAGGTAGATACCATGCCGGTCCATCATGCACAACAGGGATGATGCGGATTTCGTGAAAAGCCGGCCAGGTTGCAGCCGGGAGGCGGGAGCAAAAGCTTGTTCCCGCCGCCACACCACGGTTTTGCACCTATTCGGAAAGGTGATTATGGCAGGGCGGCAGGAACAGGAAGTCGATAAAAATTACTGGATCTTTCCACCCGCCCGGAGCGAGTCGGCGAGCATCTCGACGACGAAGCGGACTTTCTCGCCCGATTCGTGCTGTTGCAGATTGTCCTGGATATGCATGACGCAGGTCGGGCAGCCGGTCGCCACATACTCGACGCCGGCATCCTTGATGTTTTTCACCTTGTGGTTGTTGATCTTGATCGCGGTATCGTAGTGGGTGATGCAGTAACTGCCCGCGCTGCCGCAGCAGACCGTGGCATCCTTCATCTCGCGGAACTCGACGCCGGGGATCATCTTTAAAAGCTTGCGGGGCTGTTCGGTGATGCCTTGCCCGCGCACCATGTGGCAGGGATCGTGATAGGTCACCTTGTAGGGCAATCTCCCCAGTTCCTCAGGCTTTATGTCTATGTTCTTTTCGATGAATTCGTTGATGTCGTAGACCTTGCCGGTGAAGTCGCGCAATTCCCGGCTGTCGTCCAGGAAAAGCTTAATCTCCTTTTTCAGGGCCATGCCGCAGGACGAGCAGGCGACGACGATGGCATCCAGGTTGTAGTGCTTAAACAGTTCGAAGTTGTGGGTCATGAACATCTTTGCCCCGTCGTAGTCGCCGTTAGCCAGCACCGGGGTGCCGTTGCATTTCTGGCCCTTCGGGATGACCACCTCGCAGCCGTAGCCGGTGAGGATGTCCACCACCGATTTGACTACGCCCGTGTAGATGAGATTGCCGGCGCAGCCGGTGAAATAGCCGACGCGCATTTTAACTGGCCCCTCTTTCGGCGGGATCACCTCGGGGTAGAGGCTCTGGGCGCTGCGCAGGGCCATCTGCGGGAAGAAGCGGCGTTTGGAGAAACCGAAAAGCGGAAACAGATGGCGGACGGGGTTGTTTGGGCCGATGCCGAAAAGGGCCCGCTGGGCCAGGCCAATGATCATGGCGGCTAGGGTCATCGGCCATTTGTGCCAGAGCAGCTGGCGGAAAATGAGGGCCTTGAAGAAGCCCAGTCCCTGCTGAGTGGTGATATACCAGCGCAGCCTGAGGACCACGTGTTCCGGGCTAACCCCGGCCGGGCAGTTGGCCGAACAGGTCTTGCAGTTCAGGCATTCGTTGATGGCGTCTTTGACCCTCTCGGTGATCTGCAGGTCGCCCGAAACCAGCTTTTCGGCGAGCTTGTTCTTGCCGCGGGCTACGTAAAGTTCGTTGCCCATCTCTTTGAATACCGGGCAGACACTGCGGCATTTGCCGCACTGCATGCATTTCTGGAATTCCTTGGCGGCCTCAAGAAGATGTTCTTCGGCCTGTCGTTTGGTTGCGGTGGGAGTATTCATCTGTCGATACCTCGCTTAAACGGTCCGGTCTTCGGGCATGTCGAACATCTTGCCGGGATTGAGGAGGTTCTCCGGATCGAAAGTCTTCTTGATGTTCTGCAGCAGCCTGATGCCAGCTCCGCCGAGCTGTTTTTCGAGGAACGGCTTTTTCTCCAGACCGATTCCGTGCTCGCCGGAAATAGTGCCGTCGAGATCGATGGCCAGCTGGAACAGTTCGGCAACCGCTTTCTCGGTGCGGGCCATTTCGTCCTTGTCGCGCATGTCGACAAGGAAGGTCGGATGGAGATTGCCGTCGCCGGCGTGGCCGAAGATGCCGACCTGGAGCTGGTATTTCTTGGCGATATCGGTGATTCCCCGGACCATGTCCGGCAGTTTCGAGCGCATCACCGTGGCATCTTCGAGGATCAGATTGGGTCGTACGCTGGCCAGGGCATTGAGGGCGACCCGGCGGCCGGCGAACATTTTATCCCTTTCCTCGGAGGATTTGGCCCGGGCAAATTCCCGGATGTCGTTTTTGCGTACTTCGGCCTCAACCTTGGCCATTTCGGCGATGGCCGAGTTTTTCTCGCCGTCTGTTTCAATAAGCAGCACCGCCTCGGCATCCCGGGGCAGACCGCAGTCCTTGAAATTCTGGATGGCGTTGATGGTGGCGTTGTCCATGAATTCCATGGTCGAAGGGGTGACGCCGGCGGCGATGATGGCCGAAACTGCTTTGGCGGCGCCATCAAGGCTATTGAAGATGGCAAGCGCCGACTCCCGATGCTCCGGAATCGGCAGGAGGGAGAGGGTGACCTCGGTCATGATGCCCAGCATCCCTTCGCTGCCGACGAAGATCCCTTCCATGTTGAAGCCGGCGACGTGTTTGACGCATTTATTGCCGAGAATGACGATGTCGCCCTGAGGTAAAACAACCTTCATCATCTTGACGTAATCCTTGGTGACCCCGTATTTCAGGCCTCGCAGCCCCCCGGCATTTTCGGCGACATTGCCGCCGATGGTGGAAAAGCCCACGCTGCCGGGATCGGGCGGATAGAAGAGGCCGGCTTGGGCGGCAATCGGGTCGATATCGGCGGTGGTGAGGCCAGCCTCGACGGTGATGAGCCGATTGGCGGGATCGAAGTCGATAATCCGTTTCATCCGGTCCATAACCAGAACAACACCTTTTTTAAGCGGCACCGAGCCACCTGACAAGCCGCTGCCTTGCCCCCGGGGCGTGACCGGAATATGTTCCCGATAAGCAAATCTCATCAACTGACTGATCTGTTCGGTCGTGCTGGGGAAGACCACCGCTTCAGGCTCTATTTCGACGTGGGAGGCGTCATAGCTGTAGGCAATCATGTCCTCTTTTTCAAAAAGAGTATTGGTCGTTCCGAAAATGGCCTGCAATTCCTCGATCTGGCTTTTTTTCATGTTGTACTCCATCAACGTGGGACAATATCTGGTTGGGTTGGTGATCCGCTATGCTGGTGAATACATCTCATATTAGACGAAGAGCAGGTCGATGGCTCGGTTAAACCGTCGATGGCATACTCAAAGCCAATGGTAGTACCAATTTTAAAAGATACCAATGTTCTTGTCAAGGCAAAAGAGCCGGGCAGTGGATGGTTGGGACAACATCATGAAATGTTAACATAAAAAATGATACAGGATGTATTCTTCCGCGAATACAAGGATCGATACCAATGCGATCACCAGAGGGAAGGTGTGTCCCCGAGGCCGATTCTTCCGGCCTCTCTTTTTTCCGTTCCTCCCCCAAATGTTCTGTAACTCACCGGGATATGGGAAAAGTTATTACTTTGACTTTCTTTGTCGTACCTATTATAATGCCCGCGAATTTGAACTTCAGACAGAGGCTAAGGGTATGGCTGAGTCAGGCGTGGGGGTGGGATGACGTGTCATGAATACGGGTAGATGTAAAAACCATCCTCTGGTCGAAAGTTCCTACTACTGCGCGAAATATCAGTACTACCTCTGCCCTGATTGTCTCAAGTGTTCAGATCCTCAGTTCTACTGCAAGTTCCGTACTGCCTGCATCATTTGTTTTTTTGAGAAAGAAAAGAAAGAGAAGCTGTCCTGAGACGGACGGTGCACCACACGGCAAACCTGCCGTTTCGATGATCTGGAAATAGGTTTACGTTTCCGTCAATGTAACATTTGCCGTGAAATTGCCGAGATGAGACGGATCGCTGTGGTATCAATCTGAATGATATGATTTAGCAGAAAAAAAAATCAGAAGTTTATTCCAGAATTAATGGAGTTTTAAAGGAAATTTACGCAATTACAAGTTGTAAGTGGAAAAATATATGATATATTTCGGCGGTGCTTCAGAGCATGCTCGGGGGAGATTCGGAGGGTGTCTTTTATGCGCTGCAAGTTGTTTATTTTCTTTGCACAAATTCTTTGCACACTTTGCAAATCGCGGCCCCTCCGGGGGTAATGAAAAAGTTGTGAAGATTTTACGTAAAGATATGTATATCGCACCAGGGGAACTCACTGCCCAGGGCCCGGTTCAGGGGTAAGAGTATTCGGTTTGTTGATTGGGCGATTTGTGCTGTTTCACCGGATACAGCTGCGCGATGAGTAAAAGAAGATGATTCACCCAGCGTTTCCCCGGCAAATAAGGAAACCCGCATGAGTAAATGCACAGTTACATTTCTTCCCCACCAAAGGAGTACAGCTGTCTCCGCCGGGGAGAGTATTATCCGGGCCGCACTGCAGGCCGGTGTGCATATCAATGCTTCCTGCGGCGGCGAAGGTGTCTGCGGCAAATGTCGGATTCTCATTGAAGCCGGTGCCGTTGACGACGGCTTTTCCGACAGGCTTGCCGAGGAGGATGCCGCCAAGGGTTACCGCCTTGCCTGTCTGGCCAAGGTCACCGAAAACGTCACAGTGCGGATCCCGGTGGAATCCGCCATGGACAAGAGCGTGATGAATCTTCAGGTCACGCCGCGCCGCACCGCCACCATCCAACATCCGGATTTCGAGAGCCTGAAGGAAGAAGGGCTCTTCATCCCTCCGGTAGAAAAGCTCTTCGTCTCCCTGACGCCCCCTGATGCCGTCAACAATATGCCCGACGTGACCCGGCTGGTCGAGCACCTGAAGCAGGAGTTGAACGAGCACAAGCTCGAATTGACCCTGCCGGTGATCAAGAAACTGCCGGGGCTTCTCCGCGGCAACGATTGGCAGGTAACGCTAACGATTATTCGGGCGGTCCGGGATGACGGCAAAAATGTCATCCAGAACGTCCAGGCGGGCGACAGAACGGCCCATAACTACGGGGTGGCCCTGGATATCGGCACCACCACCATTTACGGCCAGCTCATCGATCTCGCTACCGGCGAGTGTATGGCCGAAGCCGGCGATTTCAACGGCCAGATCAGCTACGGCGAGGACGTCATCACCCGCATCATGTATGCTGAGAAACCGGGCGGTCTGGACAAATTGCATGAAGTGGTGGTCGGCACCATCAACGGCGTCCTCAGGAAGATTATCGCCCAGTCGAAGGTGGATCGGGAGGATGTTTCGACGATCACCATCGCCGGCAACACCACCATGACCCAGCTCTTTCTGCAGGTCGAGCCGCGTAACATCCGCCGGTCGCCCTACGTGCCTGCTGCGACGCTCTATCCGCCGTTTTCGGCAGAAAGCGTGGACATCGATCTCAATGACCACGCCATTGCCCTGATCTTTCCCCAGATTTCGAGCTTCGTCGGCGGGGATATCGTCGCCGGGGTTATGGGTTCCGGGATGTATCGCGATGAGCGGCTGACCCTCTTTCTCGACATCGGCACCAATGCCGAACTGGTGGTCGGCAACAAAGACTGGCTGGCCTGCACCGCCTGTTCCGCCGGACCGGCGTTCGAGGGCGGCGGCATTGAATTCGGCATGCGCGCGGCAAAAGGCGCCATCGAAGATTTTTCGCTCGATCCGCTCACCTATGAGCCGATGATCTTCACCATCGGAGACGTCCGGCCCAAGGGGATCTGCGGCTCGGGCCTCATCACCATGGTGGCGGTGTTGTTCGAGATGGGCGTGATCAACAACCGCGGGAAGTTCAACCGCGATTTGGGCACCGATCGGATCCGGTCCAGGAACGACATCTGGGAATATGTTGTCGCCTGGAAGGAAGTGACCCAGATCGACCGCGACATCGTGCTCACAGAACCCGATCTCGACAATCTCATTCGGGCGAAAGGTGCCATCTACAGCGGCTGCATGACCCTGCTCGAAGAGGTGGGGCTGACCATGGACATGGTCGAGCGCATCATTCTGGCTGGCGGCTTCGGCAGCTATATCGACCTGGAGAAGGCCATGACCATCGGCCTCTTGCCCGAGATCGATCCCGACTGCGTCACCTTTATCGGCAACGGCTCGCTGATGGGGGCCAAGATGAGTTCGCTCACCAACAGAATACGTAAGGATATTGTAGCAGTGACCCGGCAGATGACCAACTTCGAACTGTCCGAGACACCGTCCTACATGGATAATTATATTGCCGCGATGTTTTTACCGCATACGGAAATCGAGAAGTTCCCCCGATTGAAAGCAAGAATGGAGGCACGGGCGAGAAAATAAGGGTGAATGGATTGATTTTCGTACAGGGGCGTCGACCCGCCAGGGCCGTTCCGCACCCTCCCGATTACGGTTGGGAGCCTGTCACCGAGTGGAATATCGCGAGAGCGAGTTGAGCATATAGGAACATTTTGTACCTCTTGTTGTTTGGCTAGTTTGTGAAAAGGGGAGGTTGCTGTTGCAGTCCGATAACAATCTCCGGAGAATAATTACCTACCAGTAAGGAGGCAAAAGTGGGATTTGAACTAAAGAAGGAATCCTATAGCGGCGGCATTAAGGCTATTTCCATCGGCAAAGGCGATTCCGCCATCACCGTGGGAGCTCAGACATGTTATCCCTTCTACACTTTTGAAGGCAACATGCCGAACAAGCCAATTATTGCTATGGAGATCTGGGACATGGCGCCGGAAGATTGGCCGGAACCCGTCGTGGCGCCCTTCAAGGATGTCATCTCCGACCCTGCTGCCTGGGCCAAAAAGTGTGTCGAAGTGTATGGCGCCAACGCAATCGTTATCCAACTGAAAAGCGTCGATCCCAACGATAAGGATGCCAGCCCTGAATCCGCAGCCGAAACCGTGAAAAAGGTTCTGGACGCCATCAAAGTTCCCCTGATCGTCTGGGGTTGCGCCAATCCGGCTAAAGACGAGGTCGTCCTGAAAGCCGTTGCCGAAAAATGTCAGGGTTACAACCTGGTCCTCGGCCCTGTCGAAGAGAAAAACTATAAAGGTATCGGCGCGGCCGCCATGGGCTATGGCCATGCGGTCATTTCTTCTTCGCCGATCGATGTCAACCTCGCCAAGCAGATCAATATCCTCCTGGAAAACCTCGGCATGCCGATGGAGAGGGTATTGGTCGATCCGACCACCGGCGGTCTCGGCTACGGTATGGAATATACCTACTCGGTCATGGAACGGCTCACCATGGCGGCCATGGTCCAAGGCGATGAAAAACTGCAGTTCCCGATGATCAACAACCTCGGCAACGAGGTCTGGAAGTGCAAGGAAGCCAAGCAGACCGTAGCCGACGCACCGGTTCTCGGCGACCCGGAAAAACGCGGTATCATGATGGAATCCATCGGCGCCGTTTCCTATCTGCTGAGCGGCTCGAGCGTGCTCATCATGCGTCATCCCGAAGCAATCAGGATGGTCAAGGAATTCATCAATGCGCTGGCTGACGGCGGTTCTTTGCAGCAGGCTGCGCCGATCGCCAAGAAGCTTGCCGAAGTCAATGTCGATTTCGCGGCTCTGGCGCCAAAACCCGATCTGACCATCGCCGCAGAAGAGAAGAAAGCCGCTCCGGCTGCGAAGAAAGAGGCGCCTGCCGCCCCGGCCGCGCCTGCCGCCAAGCCGGCTGCCGCCACTGCCCCTGTCGCACCGGCAGCCAAGCCGGAAGTGAAAGCCGAAGCCAAACCGGCACCCGCTGTAGATCCTGCCGCCCAGGCGAAAGCCGAAGCGGAGGCCAAAGCCAAGGCTGAAGCTCAGGCCGCAGATCAGGCTAAAGCCAAGGCTGACGCGGAAGCAAAAGCGAAAGCCGATGCCGAGGCGAAGGTCAAAGCCGATGCCGCCGTCAAGGCTCAAGCGGAAGAAGATGCCAGAAAAGCGGAAGCAACTCAGCGGGAAGAGGACGAAAAAGCCCTCAAGCGGCTCCGAGCCCAGGCCCGCAAGGCTGCCGAAGAGGCTGGCGCCGCCAAACCTGTTGCCGAAATGGCCATGAGCGCCGACCCGGTTCAGAAAACCCAGCAGGACAAGATTCTTGACATGCTTGACAGATTCCATCGGAGAAAAAGATAAAGAGTATCAATTAGTAAAGGAATAATGAAGTATCGCTCTTGAGATAATTGATAGTCTCAAAAACTCTATGAGGAGGAACCTCGATATGGCAGAAGTAACCACCAAAGTTGATAAAGTTGCCAAACTAGCTGATCCGATGGAATCATCGATTGAGCCGTCGACCCAGGAGATGATCCGTCGGGCCCAGAAATTGGGTATTGAAACCGTCTTCGATCGCGCCGTCACCATGAAGCCCTGTGCTATTGGACTTCAGGGTATCTGCTGTAAAAACTGTGCGATGGGCCCCTGCCGTCTACCCCTGCCGAAAGATGGAATTCAGGGCGAAGATACTCGTAAAGGTCTTTGCGGCGCGACCGCAAATACAATCTGTGCAAGAAACTTCCTGCGTATGATTGCTGCCGGCGCCGCTGCCCACTCCGATCATGGCCGGGCCGTTGCTGAAACTTTTCTTTCGGCCGCCAAGAAACATACCAATGACTATAAGATCAAAGATCCGGGCAAGCTCATTCAGATCGCCCCGTACTTCGGCGTGGCCACGACTGTAGAGGTCGATGGTGTTGTGAAAGACCGGGATCTCAACGAGATTGCCGTCTGTGTTGCGGAAAAGGCCATCCAGGAATGGGGTAAGCCCTCAGGAACCCTTGCCTATCTGAAGCGAGCTCCTCAACCTCTGCAGGACAAATGGGAAGCAGAGGGTGTCATGCCTCGGAATATCGACCGGGAAATCGTCGAATGTATGCACAGAACCCATATGGGTGTCGATCAGGATTACAAAAACCTGATGAAACAGGGTACTCGTGCCTCCCTGGCCGATGGCTGGGGTGGCGCAATGATCGCCACAGATCTGCAGGATGTAATGTTCGGCAGCCCCACACCTCTGCAGTCGGAAGCTAACCTTGGGGTGATGAAAGAAGACCATGTGAATATTATCGTCCATGGTCATGAGCCGCTTCTTTCAGAAATGATCGTGGCCGCTGCTCAATCCCAGGAGATGGTCGATTACGCCAAGTCGAAAGGCGCCAAGGGGATACAACTCGGCGGAATTTGCTGTACCGCCAACGAAATCCTTCAGCGTCATGGCGTACCTCCCGCCGGAACCTTCCTCCAGCAGGAACTGGCAATCATTACCGGTGCCTGTGATGCGATGGTCGTAGACGTTCAATGTATTTTCCAGAACTTGGCCAACGTTGCAAAATGTTTCCACACCAAACTCATCACCACTCATCCGATTGCCAAGATGGAGCAGGATAATGTGGTTCACATTGAGTTTGATGAGCACCATGCGATGGAAGATGCCATTCGTATCGTCAAGATAGGGATTGATAACTTCCAGAAACGTGGTGTCGATGTCATGATTCCGCGTCACAAATCATCGCAGATTGCCGGTTTTGGCGTTGAATCCATAAAATATCACTTGGGTGGCAGTTTCCGAGGCGACTACTTCACCTTGAATGACAATATCATAAATGGCCGTATCCGTGGTATTGCCGGTGTTGTTGGTTGTAATAATGCTCGTACCAAGCATAACGAAGAGCATATCACCCTGATTAAAGAACTGATCAAGAACGATGTCATCGTCTTGACTACCGGTTGCAGCGCCATCGCTTGCGGTATCCACGGTTTGCTCACTCCCGAATCAGCGGCAGTTCATTGCGGTCCTGGTCTTGCCGAGGTCTGCGAGACTGTTGGTATTCCGCCTGTCCTCCATCTCGGTTCCTGTGTCGATAACAGCCGTATTCTTTTGGCTGCTACTGAAGTTGTGAAAGCTGGTGGACTGGGGAAAGACATTTGTGATCTTCCTGCAGCAGGAAGTGCACCTGAGTGGATGAGCGAGAAGGCGATTGCCATTGGACAATACTTTGTCGCCTCCGGTGTCTACACCGTTTTCGGCTATCATATGCCTCTCGACGGTGCTCCGGTATTCAAGGATTATCTGTACAAGGAAATGGAAAAAATGTATGGCGGCAAATGGGATTGCGAACCCGATCCGATCAAGCATGCCCATAAGATGATTGCCCATATTGATAAGAAACGTAAGGAACTTGGCATCGACAAGGCTCGTGACAGGGTGCTTATGGATATGGCTGACAGGCAAGCCCTTGGTATGGAATAATCTCACAAAAACGAACCCGATATTACTAATCCATAATAAAGGAGCAAAGTATGTCAAGATTAGTAGCATTTGCAGCTATACAGGGCGGTTACAAGGTTGTATCCCAGGTGGAGGGAGAGCTGGAAAAAGCTCTTCAGACCTATGACGCCGCCACCAAAATAGGATTCCCCAATACTGCGTACTATCTTCCGGTCATTTATTCTCTCACCGGCATGAAATGTGAGACCCTGGAAGATCTGAAGAAGCCGATGCAGTTTGCCCGCGGCCTTCTGCCGCCCCATATCAAGGGCAGCAACCATCTGCCCTACCTCGGACCGCTTCTCGATGCCGGTATGGCCGGTATCTTCGCCTACGAGGTAAAAGAGGCTCTGCGCATCCTGCGTGAGCCCGATTTCTATGTAGACACAGAGGATCCGGATATCGATTCAGGCAAGATCTGGGTCGGTCCCGCCAATGACATTATTCTCCGAAAGCGTGGTGTCGAATTCGTTGACGGTTCGGCTCCCGGTTTTGCAGCAATCGTGGGTGCAGCTCCCAACGCTGAGATCGCCAAGATGATCGTCGAGGATTATCAGAAGAAAAACCTCTATATCTTCTGCGCCGCCAACCACAACGGCAAGACCGTCATCGAGCAGCTTCTTGAGGCCGGAGTGCAGATCGGTTGGAATACCCGTATCGTACCTTTCGGTCCGGATATCTCCTCGGCCGTTTTCGCCCTCGGTTTTGCCAACCGTGCCGCCATGGCCTTCGGTGGTGTTCAGCCCGGCGACTTCCGCAGAATGCTGATGTACAACAAGAACCGTATCTTCGCCTTCGTCAATGCGCTGGGCGATGTCGGCACCGAGTGGGCCGTTGCGGCTGCCGGTTGTGTCAACTGGGGCTTCCCGACGCTTGCCGATACCGATATTCCGGAGATCCTGCCGACCGGTATCTGCACCTACGAGCATGTTGTCGCCAACGTGCCGCACAACGAGATCTGCCAGAAGTCCGTTGAGGTGCGCGGCTTGAAGATCAACGTCACCCAAATCGACATCCCCTGTGCCTTTGGACCGGCATTCGAGGGTGAGCGGGTACGCGGCGGCGATCTTTTTGGTCAGATGGGCGGTGGCAAGACTCAGTGCACCGAGCTGGTTAAGATGGCCGAGATGAGCGAGATCGAAGACGGTAAAGTAGTCGTTGTCGGCAAGGATGTCGGTGACATGAAAGAAGGCGAAACCCTGCCGCTCGGTATTTTTGTGCAGATCGCCGGCCGTGAGTTCCAGACCGACTTCGAGCCGATCATGGAGCGCCAGATTCACCATCTGATCAACTATATCCAGGGCGTCATGCATATCGGCCAACGCGATATCTCCTGGGTCCGTATCAGCAAGGCGGCAGTTGAAAAAGGCTTCACCCTGAAGGATATCGGTGTCGTACTTCATGCCAAGTTCCACCAGGATTTCAAGAAGATCGTTGATAAAGTCCAGGTAACACTGTTCACCAACAAGGCAGATGTCGACAAATTGACCGCCACTGCCCGAGCCGAGTACAAAACCCGTGACGAGCGTGTCGACAAGATGACCGACGAGGATGTCGATACCTTCTATTCCTGCAGTCTCTGCCAGTCTTTTGCCCCGAGCCATGTCTGTTCGGTGAGTCCGGAGCGGACCGGCCTCTGCGGCGCTTACAACTGGATGGATTGCAAAGCTTCATTTGAGATCAATCCGACCGGACCCAATCAGCCGATCAAGAAGGGCAAGGTTCTCGATCCGGTCCTCGGCCGTTTCGAGGGTGTGGATGAATTCATCAAGGTTGCCTCTAAAGGCGCCGTTGAAACCTATAACTTCTACTCGATGGTTCAGGCACCGATGACCACCTGCGGGTGCTGTGAATGTATCGCCGCCATGCTTCCGGCTTGTAACGGCATCATGACCGTCGGCCGCGACTACACCGGTGATACCCCGTCCGGAATGAAGTTTACCACCCTCGCCGGTGTGATGGGCGGCGGGGCCTCTTCTCCGGGGTTTGTCGGCCATTCCAAGTTCAACATCACCCAGGGCAAATTCATCCTCGGCGATGGCGGCCTGCTGCGCATGGTATGGATGCCGAAGGTCGTCAAAGATGAGATCCGCGATCGCCTGAATGCTCGCGGCGAACAGATGGGCGTCAAGAATTTTGCCGACATGATTGCCGACGAGACCGTCGGGATCACCGAAGACGAGATTCTGCCATGGCTCCAGGAGAAGGGGCATCCTGCTCTCAGCATGCCTCCGATCATCGGCTAACAATCAGGCAGGGGCATGGTTCTCTTCTTTTACGGGAACCATGCTCAACCGGCTTTGAATTAATATAAGGAGACAAAACAAATGGCGTTAACAGGAATACAAATCTTTAAGCTCCTGCCCAAAACCAATTGCAAGGAGTGCGGAGTTCCGACTTGTCTTGCTTTTGCTATGAATCTCGCTTCCGGTAAGGCCGAACTTGATGCCTGCCCTTACGTATCCGATGAGGCCAGAGCTCAGCTGGCCGAGGCCTCGGCTCCGCCGATTCGTCCGGTGGCTATCGGCAAGGGCGTCCGTGCTGCCAAGACCGGTGGTGAAACCGTGATGTACCGGCATGAAAAGACCTTTTTCAATCCGACTCTTTTTGCCGGAATTATCACCTCGGACACTGCACCTGCGGTGGTCGAAGGCAAACTCAAGGCATGGAACGCCCTGCAGTATGAGCGGGTCGGCCTGAACCTGCGTCCGGAACTGGTGGCCTTGAAAGATGTTAACGGCGACGGCGTGGCTTTTGCGACCCTGGCCAAGCAGATCGCCGAGACCTCCGAGTTCAACCTTATCCTGATGAGCGAGAAAGCGGACATCATCGAAGCGGCAGTCAAGACCGCCGGCTTCAAACGGCCTTTAATTTATGCCGCCACCGCCGCCACCGCCGATGCCCTCGGCAAGATTGCCCTCGACAACGACCTGCCTCTGGCGGTCAAGGCCGATTCCATAGACGGATTGATCGCCCTCACCGACAAGCTGGTGGGTATGGGCGTGAAGGACCTGGTGCTCGATTCCGGTTCCCGTGAAGTCAAGCAGGCCCTGGAAGATCAGGTCGCCATCCGTCGCGCGGCGCTGAAGGCCGGCAATCGTTCCGTCGGTTTCCCGACCATCACCTTCCCCTGCGAAATGGCCTCCAATATCGCCATGGAAGGTATGATTGCCAGTATGTTCGTGGCTAAATACGGCGGGATCGTGGTCATGTCCGACCTGACCACCGAGGTCATCTTCCCGCTGCTGCTGGAACGGCTCAATATCTACACCGACCCGCAGCGGCCGATGACGGTCACCGAGGGTATCTTCGAGATCGGCGCGCCGAACGAGAACTCTCCGGTCCTGGTTACCACCAACTTTGCCCTCACCTACTTTATCGTCTCCGGCGAGATCGAGGCGAGCAAGGTACCTGCCTGGCTGCTCATCAAGGATTCCGAGGGACTCTCCGTCCTCACCGCCTGGGCGGCCGGCAAGTTCGGCGGCGACGATGTGGGCGCGTTCGTCAAGAAGTGCGGCATCATGGATAAGGTCAAGCATAAGGAACTCATCATCCCAGGCTATGCTGCAGCTATCGCCGGCGATGTCGAAGAAGAGCTTTCGGGCTGGACCATCACCGTAGGACCGAGAGAGGCTGCCCATATTGCAGGGTTTTTGAAGAGCAGATAATCTTTATTATAAAGGGCAACCGGCAATTTCTCCATGAGAGGGGCCGGTTGCGTTTTTGTTCCAGGATATTGGAGTTGTTCGATAGGTTGTTTTACAACAAATCTGAAAAAGGAGAAAAACATGATTCTTTTTGGCGAAAGCCTCAATGTCATTTCCAAAGTAATCGGAAAGGCATATAGAGAGCGCGATCCAAAACCGATCCAGGAAGAGGTGCTCGAGCAGCAGAAGCTCGGCATGGACTATATCGATATCAACCTTGGTCCGGCCAAAAAAGATGGTCAAGAATTGATGCCGTGGGTAGTTCAGGTGGTTCAGGAAGCTGTACCCAATATGCCGCTGCTTCTCGATACCTCGAATATTGCTGCGATCGAGGAAGGACTAAAAGTTGCCAAGCCGGCTTCCAAACCGCATATCGTCAACTCGATCATGGCCCGGCCGGAGCGCTACACGGTCATGCTGCCAATGGCCGCTAAGTATCAGGCAGATATCGTTGCCCTGATGTGGGGACCAGATGGCTTGCCGCGTGATGAAAACGAGCGCGCCGCGCTGGCCGTCGAGCTGATTTATGCTGCCAATGAGGCCGGTATTCCCAACGAGAAAATCTGGGTAGACGGTATCGTTACCCCGGTCAATATCCAGCAGGCACAGGCTGTTTCGCTGATGAATTTCCAGATGATGTTGGAAGACATTGCCCCGGGCGCCATGTCCACCTGCGGTCTGTCCAATATCTCGAATGGTCCCCCTGTTCATCTCCGGCCGATCATCAACACCACCTACATGGTCATGCTGGGACGCTACGGGATGAAGTCGGTCATCTCCGATCCGCTCGACACCAATCTGACCGCTGTCGCCAAAGGCAAACGTCAGGATATCGTCGATGTGGTCTATCAGGCGATGGACGGCACCGCTCCGCCGCTCTCCAGTCTGTCGAAAGAACTCGCCGACTACGTGAAGACTGTTCGGGTCATCACCGGTGAGAATCTCTTCTCCGATTCGTACCTGGAGATCTAAACCGCGAGTCTCTTGTCGTGAAAAGCTCCATCCCTGGCGGGGTGGGGCTTTTTTTTTCTGGAAATGATGGTTACACATCTGATGAGTCAAAGATACAACTGATGTTTTTCACTTCAACCAAAGCAAAAGAGCGATCATGGCGGAAAACGAAAAAATCACCGGGTGGGTCTACGTCTTTGTCTGCGATCCGGAAAAGGACGAAAGCTTTTTCGGCTTGTATGACGCCGAACAGAACATTCATTTCATTCCGGCCTTCCGGACCAAAGAAGAGGCCAACGACTGCTTCCTGAGCCTGCCCCGAGAGAAGGGCAGAAAATACGAACTCCAGGCAATCCATATCGAAGAGTTGCATGAGGCTGCGGCCAAAAACAACTACGCCGTGGCCATGATCGATCAGGACGGGAAGCTTATCAAGGCGGAGTAGGGATTGATTGCGCCTGCGCCTCCCGGAGGTATTCATCATTTCACGAAAAGGAGATAGTTCGAGGTGAGCCTAAAAATTGCAATAGGTGGCAAGGGTGGGGTGGGCAAGACCACCGTTACGGCGCTTCTGGCCCGCTGTCTGGCTGCCGATAAAAACAACAAGGTTATCGCCATCGATGCCGATCCGGTGGCCAACCTGGCCGCGGGGCTCGGTATTCCGGAGGATCAGCCGATTACGCCGATCTCCCAGCTGACCGAGCTCATTGCCGAAAGGACCGGGGCCAAACCCGGGACAATGGGCGGTTTCTTTACCCTCAATCCCAAGGTGGACGATATCCCCGACCGTTTTTCCCGGGAGAGGGACGGGGTCAAGCTGCTGGTCATGGGCACCGTGCAGAGCGGCGGTTCCGGCTGCATCTGTCCGGAAAGCACCATTCTCAAGGCCTTGATGAATCATCTGGTACTCTTTCGTGATGATATCGTCATCATGGACATGGAGGCAGGAGTCGAACACCTCGGTCGAGCCACATCGGCTTCGGTGGATGCCCTAATCATTGTGGTCAACCCTGGGGCGAGAAGCCGGGCCGCCGCCGACAAGATCAGAAAACTCGGCCGGGACATCGGGATCAAGAACATCATTATCCTCGGCAACCGGGTCACAAGCGAGGAAGACCGCGAACTGATCAAGAGTTCGCTGAGCGATTTTCCCATCCTGGGCTTTCTGCCCGAGCATGACGAAATCGTCGCCGCCGATCGCGGCGCACGACGGGCCTTCGACGATATCCAGGAAGCTCCCCAAGAGTTGTTTGAGATAGTCGGCCAACTGACGGCCATGAAAAACTAGCTGCCCTCCGTCGTTTCGCCGACAATCAACGACCAGCAATATGCCGATTCTGCCAAATAACGGGAGAATCGGCTTTTTTGTGCGACAAACTACCGGCTTTTCTAGCCGACTTCCTACCTGTCTCCCGGTTGGGGAGTGACCACAATTGTCTTGACAATGCCACAATGTGGTATGATATTATTTCCGTCGTGAATTTTTACCCAGAATTCCCGGAATCCCTGTCTTGCCGGAATTGCCCGGTAAATCATTGATCACCTCAGGAGGTTGTATGTCAAAAACAATTGAACCGAAAAAACCCCAAGATCTGACCATGTGCGAATCCACCGCACAGATGATAACGAAAGCCAGAAAGGATGGGGTTGAGCTGTTTTTCGACCGGGCAGATGCGATGAAACCCTGTCCTATCGGCGAAAGCTCCGCCTGCTGTAAACATTGCTCGATGGGGCCCTGTCGATTGAACGTGAATAGCCCTTATGACCGGGTAGGAGTCTGCGGAGCGACCATCGATACCATCGCCGCCCGCAACTTCGGGCGGATGGTGGCGGCGGGAACGGCAGCCCACACCGACCACGGTATGGCCATGCTCGAACTGTTCCGCGATGTCATCAACGGCAAGGTCATCGATTTTTCGATCAAGGACCCCATTAAACTGTTCGAGGTCGCCGAATCTCTTGAAATTCCTACAGAAGGCCGAGATCTCAAGTCGGTGGCCATGGATCTTTATCACGAATTGGAGAGAACCTATACCCAGGTGGAAGGGGAGATCCCGATGGTGAAAAGGGTGCCGCCGAAGACCTTGGAGCGCTGGCGGGCGGCGGGGATTGTCCCCCGGGGTGCGATGCGGGAGATCATGGAATTGATGCACCGCACCGCCATGGGGGTCGACCAGGATTATGAAAACATCACCAAGCAGATCTCGCGCACCGCGCTTGCCGACGGCTGGGGCGGTTCCATGGTCTCGACCGATATTTCCGACATCCTCTTCGGCACGCCGACCCCGGTGGAAGTCGAGGTCGATATGGGGGTACTGAAGGAGGATCAGGTCAATATCATCGTCCACGGCCACGAACCCATTCTCCTCGAAGCCATGATCATTGCCGCCGCCGATCCGACCCTCAAGGAAATGGCGCACAATGCCGGGGCGAAAGACATTAACCTGGTCGGCATGTGTTGCTCCGGGCTTGACGTCATGTCCCGCCACGGCCTGCCCCACGCCGGCAACTTCTCCAGCACCGAGGCTGTTCTCGTTACCGGTGCGGTCGATGCCATGACCGTCGATATCCAGTGCATCAAGCAGGATTTGAAAAAAGTCGCGGATCACTACGATACCCCCTTCATCACCACCAATTACCGCGCCATGATCGAGGGAGCGACCCACATTCAACTGGATGAACGCGATCCCCTGAAATGCGCCGACGAGATCATCATCAAGGCCATTACCAGGTTCAAATCCCGCAGAAATCCTATTCAGATCCCACGGAAGACGGCTCGCGGCATCCACGGCTTCAGCGTCGAGTATATCAAATATATGCTCGGCGGCGCCTTCCGCGGCAGTTTCACTCCGTTGAACGAAAATATCATCAACGGCAGAATACGCGGGGTCGCGGGCGTGGTCGGCTGCACCAATCCGAGATCGAAACAGGATGCCTCCCATATCGAACTGGTGAAAGAGCTGATCAAGAACGACATCCTCGTACTGCAGACCGGCTGCTCGCAGATGGCCCTGGCCAAGGCTGGACTTACCGGGCCGGGAGCGGCCGCCCTGGCGGGGCCGGGTCTCGCCGAAGTCTGCGAGACGGTGGGTATGCCGCCGGTATTGGGCATGGGCGCCTGTGTCGACAACAGCCGGATTTTGATCGCCGCTTCCGAAATGGTCAGGATCGGGGGCTTAGGCGATTCGCTCGCCGATCTGCCGGTCGCCGGTTGTGCGCCGGAATGGATGAGCGAGAAGGCCATTGCCATCGGCCAGTATTTTGTCGCTTCCGGAGTCTATGTCGTCTTCGGTCATACCTTCCCGATCACCAAGGGCACCAAATTTGAGAAACACCTGTTCGACGATCTCGAAAAACTCGGCTTCGGCAAGTGGGCCTTCGCCAGCGATCCCAAGGAGATGGCTCGGCTGATGATCGCTCATATCGAGAAGAAACGGAAGATCCTCGGCATCGATAAATCCCGTGACCGGGTCCTTATCGATATGGCGGATCGTCGGTCGCTGGATGCCACGGCCTGACAGCCGAGAATCCAAAAGAGAGGGTTCCTTACCCTCTTTCTGAGAGATGCCGGGGTACGGCTGCATCGCGCCCCCCCCGGCCGGGAGGAGCAATGACGCTTTTCAACGGCAGGTATCGATGGGACGGAACGAAAAAGGACAATCTCGATCCCATAGCATGGTTTCCCGGATCCTATGATGTGAAGATCCTCGACTGCTCGAAAGAGACAGGCAAGGTGCGGTTGTTGAAGCCTTATCTCTGTCTCTATGCGCGAACCGGCGAAGGACAGTCGATCTCGGCTCAGCCGGAGAAATTTGCCCTGCGGATCTGCCGGGATTTTTCCCTGGAGATCGGTCGGGTATTGTGGGTCGAGGATCTCCTCACCGAACAGGATCGGTATGAAGTTGTTTCGTTCATCCGGACGGGAAAGGTTGGCAATTCTCCTCTCTATCGGTCCATCAAACGGATGGCTTCCGCTAGGGAGATCGAATATATCAAAAAAGCCCTGATTAATAGGTTGTGCACGAATGGAAGAACCTGATTTTATGCAAGGCATAATGACAAACGAAATTGAACAGATACGACACCGGCTCAAGCAGCTTGAGGAGGAAATTGCCGAGACCCTGCGTCGGCTTCCGGCTCATTCGGTCAAACCTCCGGTGATGATCGACCTGCTCGAACTAGAGGACGAGCGGGACCTGTTGTTGAAACGACTGAAGGAGTTGGCGTGAAGACTGAACGATCCCGAGTATTTGCCGAGACCTACCAAAGGTACCTCGCCGACATTCGTCAGATCGATTTTCTGGCGAAGGCTGCGATTCTCGGTGTCGTCGAGGAAAACGGCGCGCTTCTCATTCCACTTTATGACAAGAGCTACACGTTCACAGCGGAGGGAATCGCCGAAAGCAAGGCGCTGACGCCGGCGTTGCAGGTGATGATCTGCAAATACATACTCTCCTGTCCGGCAGAACTTCCGGTTTCCGAGGGTGAACTCGTTACCTACCGGGAATTCAAGGATGCAGGGCCCCTCATCTCATTTTTCACCACCAATACCAACAAGACCCTGGAGGCCGCCTTTACCGGCAACACGGAGGCCTTGCGTCGCCGGGCCCTGGCCATCGGCGGCAAGACCCGCTCCTCGGACGTTTACGATCTTTCCCTGGAGTTTCACGCCTTTCCCCGTATTCCCGTTTACCTCAACTTCAACGACCGCGACGATACCTTTCCCGCGGGCTGTTCCATTCTCTACCGATCGTCTGCAGCTCTTTTCCTCGACATGGAGTGCCTGGCCATGACCGGTACGCTCCTTACCGGCAAATTAATTGGCGGCGGTTCCGACGTTCCATGATGCCGCTATAGGGAAAGAGGAAAATCTTTTTACGTTGATCGTTGGTTTTTCAGGCAAATGGACATATCATTGAAGTGTCATTTGGGTGAAGTATAATTGAAAATAAAGGTAAGGGAGGGTAATTATGACAAATCAACACTGTCCTGGATTTGAAAGCAACAAAACCTTAAATGAAGTGAAAATCAAGTGTCCCACCTGCGGTAAGGAATGGGAAATATTTTCCGACGAAGTAAAGAAGGATGCAAAATGCCCCGCCTGCGGAGCCACTTTTGACCCCAAAGCCTGTTCCTGCACAAGTAAATAACCTCCATCCTGCAGTTTCAATCCCCTCTGGTGCGATGTTCTGTATTGCACCAGAGCTTTTTATTCCCTCGGTTTTCGTTTTTTGTTCCTGTTCCACTATTGTACAAAATTTTCCTCTTCACATATAATCAGTGAAGAACTGAGTTGGTATGACTGGACAAGGCCATTACCTCTTGAGGTTACTAATAACAAGGAGAAGGAGATGATATGCTCAACAAGTTTTCGGTAAAAGGCAGAATGTACCTGATCATCGTGGCCATATTGGCGTTGTTTGTGGTGATGGTCTTTTTTGCCGTGCAAAACGGCTATAAAGTGAGGGATCTGGGCATTCGCAAGACCGGCGAGGTAATGCTCGCCGATCAAAAGGCCAAACTGCAGGTCGCCACTCATTCCATGGCCCTGACGATCGGTCATGCGATCGAAAAAATCGACGATAAGGGAAAGAAGATCGAAGCGGTTCGGACTCTGGTCGACGATATCCGTTTCGAGAGCGACAGTTCGGGATACTATTTCGTGTACGAGGGGACGGTAAACGTCGCACTGCCTCCGAAGAAAGAGTCGCAGGGGAAGGACCTGAGCGAGACAAAGGATAAAAACGGCGTGTATCTGGTCCGGGATCTGCGCGAAAAAGCTCAGGCCGGCGGCGGTTTTGTCGAGTATATCTGGCCTAAACCCGGTGCGGCGGATACACCGAAACTGAGCTATGCCGAAATGATCCCCGGGACTCAGATGTGGGTCGGTACCGGTGTATATCTTGACAATATCGCATCCTATCAGGCTTCGATGGAAAAAGATATCAACGCCCAGGTGACCGCCAACCTCATCACCATGCTGCTTATCGCCGGGGCGATCTTTGCCGGCATCATCACCCTCTGTCTCTTTATCGTCTTCGGCCTGGTCGGTGCCCTGAAGGTGATGATCGGCAACTTCCGGGATATCGCCGAAGGAGAGGGCGATCTGACCAAGCGCATTGTCATCAAGTCACAGGATGAAATCGGTGAACTCGCCAAGTGGTTCAATATCTTTATAGAGAAACTCCAGGGCGTTGTCGGTACTATCTCGAAAAACACTCAGCTGCTCGGCAGCGAGGCCGCAAGCCTCGCAAGCATCGCCTCGAACCTGGCCCGGAATGCCCAGGATACCTCGGGGCGTTCCAATACCGTGGCCACGGCCGCCGAGGAGATGAGCGCCAATCTCAACAACGTCGCCGCGGCCATGGAGGAGTCGACCACCAATACCGGCATGGTGGCCAGCGCCGCCGAAGAGATGACCGCGACCATCAACGAGATCGCCCTGAATTCCTCGCGGGCTCATGAGATTTCGGAAAAGGCGGTCAAGCAGGCGGAGGCCACCTCAGGGCGGATGGCTCAACTCGGGGCGTCGGCCGATGCCATCAGCAAGGTGACCGAGACGATCACCGAGATTTCCGAGCAAACCAACCTGCTGGCTTTGAACGCCACCATCGAGGCGGCGAGAGCAGGCGAGGCTGGCAAGGGCTTTGCCGTTGTTGCCAACGAAATCAAGGAGCTGGCCAAACAAACCGCGATGGCGACCCAGGACATCAAGACCAAGATCGACGATGTCCAGAAGACCACCACCGGCACCATTCGTGACATCGAGGAGATCACTACGGTCATCAATAACGTCAACGAGATCGTGGCGACCATCACCACCGCGGTGGGCGAGCAGTCGAAGGCGACGGAAGAGATTGCCAGCAACATCAACCAGGCGGCGGGAGGACTCGGCGAAGTGAACGAAAACGTCAGTCAGATCTCGGTGGTTGCCTCGACCATCACCGAAGAGATCACCCTGGTCAACAAGGCCTCCGGCGAAGTTTCGAGCTCCAGTTCCCAGGTAGACGCCACCAGCGGCGATCTGAAAAAACTTGCCCAGGAATTGCAGAAGGCGGTAGGAAGCTTTAAAATCTAACCCCCCAAATGGCGGCGCGACCATGTCGTGCCGCCAGCTTTTTCATCTTTTGCCGTGAATGATCCGCTGCTCGGTGACCACCAGGTCGAGGAGCTGGTCGTGCTCCTTCAGAGGTGCTCTCTCCACGATCTGCATCTCGAAGGCGAGACCGATGCGGGCGGCTGAAGGGACCTGTTCGAGGAGGCGGTCGTAATAGCCGCCGCCGTAGCCGAAGCGCCCGCCCCGTTCGTCGAAGACCGAACCGGGCAGCAGAATGGTCTCGATGTCCTGCGGTGCAATCTGCCGGGTCAGGCACAGTTCCTCCTTCGGTTCCGGAATATTGCAGTAGCCTGGCACGAGATCCTTCGCCGGGTTGACGATATGCACGGCATCCAGTCGTTTTTCCTGTACCCGGGTGATCGGCACGCTCACGGTTTTGCCCATGGCGATCAGTCTGTCGAGGAGATCAAACGTTGCGACCTCGCTGCGAAAACTCACATAGACAAAGATCGACCGGCGGTTGCGGATCTGGTCGAGATCCAGCAGGGTCCGGGTAATAGTCGCCGATTTTTCGGCAATTTCCTCCCGGGAGAGGCGATTCCGGGCGGCCAGAATGTCTTTTCTCAACTGTGCGGCATCAATCATGCAATTCTCCATGCGATAAGAGTGAGAGGACGTTGGTCGTTATAACCGTTGAATGATATAGAGAAAAGTCGGCAACCGACTGGCTACTTTCAACCGGTTGAAGTCGAACAATCGTGCCCGGGACGGCTGACTGAAGGCGAGAGGCGAGAAATACACCGTGCCCTTGGGTCTGTGATGGGTCAGTCGATCCCGGATGAGGTGCAGAATGGCCGGATAGTGGTTTCCCGGCAGGTCGTCGGCCATGACGAAGTTGGCGGTCATCTCGATGTTCGAGTAACTTTCGTTGATTTTCTGAATGCGGGTAAAGGCATCGCCTATCTCGCGCACCGACACCGGTTTACCGAGCCGCGCGAGGGTTTCGCCGTCCGCCGATTCGAGACCGATGTTGATAAAGGTGAACCCTGGTCGTCTGTCCAGTTCCTGAAAGAGGCGCTCCGGCGCGTTCAGGAGCGAGGTGACGGAGCCGAATAGAAAAATCCGGTGACCGTCGATGACGGAATCGGCAAAGTCGAATTCCCGGAAGGCCTCGTCCATGGCAAAGAGGATGAGTTCGGGGCTGGCCTGCAGGGCGTCGTGCTCGCCGAGGAAAAGTGCATTGTAATTCACCAGATCCCTGGCATAGAGGCTTTTCAGGCGGGCAAGCTGGAGCCGGATCTCATCTCGTGTTTTTTCCCGAAAGGGTGCGCTGTTCTTGACCTTGCAGAATCGGCATTTATAGAGGCATCCCTCGGCAATGGTCAAGGGAACGAGGTTATAGTCGACATGCCTGGCGTCAGGGGGGAGTACGGAAATGCGCCCGCCGATAATGTCGGCCAGTTCTCTGGCTCGATCCGCCAGCAGTGACGGGGTATTGGCCAGTGCCGCCGTAAGAAAGCTCTTTTCCGCTGCCGAAGCCTGCGGCATCCTTTCGCCTGCCCGCACAAGTCTGTCATGCCAGGACTGGGTAAGGCCGGCAATCTCTTTATGGGTAAAAGGATGCCCCCCCAGAAGGTTGTTGGTGGGATAGGCAAAATTCGGCAGGTAGTATTCCCCCGTGGCCTCGAAGACCCCGGTGTAGCCGCCGGTGGAGTAGTAGACCCAATCGTCGCCCCTGGTTCTTTTCAGCCATTCATGGGGATGGGCCCAGACTGAGCCTTTCATCCTGGCCCGGATTATTTCCGCATTGAGGTTGAAATGAAAGACGAAAGAGTCGGTTGCCATCTCGGTAAAGATTCCGCAATGGACCGGAAAGCTCATCCGGGTATAGCGGGGACTGCCTTGTTTCTCGATGGCAATTCGGCAGTTGTCGGCGGAGAAGGGCATGTTCATGTTGATGCTTGCAATGGTTATGGGCGGCGCTCTCGTTGCTCTACTCGCCGATCAGGACGGGCAGGTCGAAAACGATCCGGAAATTTTACTTACCCGATCGCCGCGGAATTGTCAATTTGAGGCGGATTGAACGGAAAAACAATAAATTATATTGACAAGCGAAAACAGCTAAACTTAATGGAAACAATCTCCGTTTTGAGTTATAGTAGGTCGTTTTGAACTCTATCATAACGGTTACTCTTCGGCGACGATTGTTGTCGGCGCCGGAAGCGGATGGCCGGGATGATGCATTGCACACTGCCTTTCTGCCAAAGGCGGCAGTCCTCGCCAAGGATTGCCGGCCTAAACGATTCACATCGGACACCACGGATTCATGGTGTAAAAGACAGTACCGGTAGTACAGTGAGTACCGACGAGAGATACATAGCTGGACGCAGGGCTTGGAGTTTTTTAGCGCTCCACTGGTGATGGATGTGCCTGGAGTGAATAATCATCTTTATCGGAGTACGTATATGGATAAGCAGATGACGGAAACGCTGGAGGCGATATACAGTCGATGTGTCGCCAACGAGGACAATATCATTACGGTGTTGCAAGAAATCCAACACGAGTTTGGCTATATCCAGGAGGAGGCGGTTAACTGGTTCTCGGCCCGGACCAATATCCCGCCTTCAAAATATTACGGAGTAATAACCTTTTACTCCCAGTTCCATCAAAAGCCCCGCGGCAAGAACATCGTCACCGTCTGCTGCGGCACCGTCTGTCACGTCAAAGGGGCGCCGCGGATTATCTCCAAGGTACGCGAAGACCTCAAGCTGAAGGATGATCAGGACACCACCAGGGATATGGCGTTTACCCTTGAGCATGTCAACTGCGTGGGTGCCTGCAGTATCGCCCCGGTTGTTCTGGTGAACGAAAAAGTGTTCGGCAAGCAGACGCCGAGCAAAATCGTCAATAATCTCAAAGCCTACAAGGATAAGCCATGAACGACGGAATAGTAGTCAATGTGTGCATGGGTACCGGTGGTATTGCTGCCGGCGGTGACATGGTGATGCAGGAATTCATCAAGGAGTTCGAGACCGCCGGAGTCAAGAACGCGACAGTCAAGGAGAAGTGCCGGCTCCATAAGGTAGGCTGCCGGGGGTTCTGCGCCCGCGACGTGCTGGTCGATATCACCGTCGACGGCCAGGTCTCTACCTACCAGTATATTCAGCCGGAAATGGTAAAAAGGCTGGTCCAGGAACATGTGCTCGGGGCAAAACCGATCACGGAATGGCTGGTCGGCGACGATTACCACGTTTTCCATGACAACCAGACCAAACGGGTTCTTGCCGATCTGGGCAAGATCGATCCGGAATCGATAGAAGAGTATCTGGGTGTGGATGGCTATAAGGCGGCGGAAAAGACCCTCACCACCATGAAGCCGGAAGAGGTTATCCAGGTTGTCAAGGATTCCGGGCTGCGAGGCCGCGGCGGCGGCGGTTTCCCCACTGGAGTGAAGTGGAGCTTCTGCGCTGCCAATAAGGCGGACCAGCGCTATATCATCTGCAACGCCGACGAGGGCGACCCCGGGGCATTCATGGATCGCTCGGTGGTCGAGGGTAATCCCCATGCGGTGATCGAAGGCATGATCATCGGCGCCTATGCCATCGGTGCCTCGGTCGGTTATGTCTACATCCGGGCCGAATATCCGCTGGCCGTCGACCGGTTGCGGCTGGCCCTGAAACACGCGGAGGAGCGAGGCTTCCTCGGCAAAAAGCTGTTCGGCACCGATTTCAGCCTGAAGATCAAGGTCAAACTGGGCGCCGGGGCCTTTGTCTGCGGCGAAGAAACGGCGCTGATCGCCTCGATCGAGGGCGAGCGCGGCATGCCCAGGGCCAAGCCACCGTTTCCGGCCAACAAGGGACTGTGGGGCAAGCCGACGATTATTAACAATGTCGAGACGTTCGCCAATATTCCCCAAATCATGAACAAGGGCGCCGCCTGGTATGCCTCCATCGGCTCCGAGAAGAGCAAAGGTACCAAGGTTATTGCCTTGACCGGCAAGATCAAGAATACCGGTCTCATCGAGATCCCCATGGGCATGCCCCTGAAAGACATTATCTTCAAGGTCGGCGGCGGGATCGAAGGCAATAAGCTGTTCAAGGCGGTGCAGACCGGCGGCCCATCCGGCGGTTGCATTCCGCAGCAGTTCATCGATCTGCCGGTCGACTATGAGGGACTGGCCTCCGTCGGCTCGATGATGGGCTCCGGCGGTATGGTGGTCCTCGACGAGACCGACTGTATGGTGAACATTTCTAAGTTCTTCCTCCAGTTCACCCAGTCGGAATCCTGCGGCAAGTGCGTCCCATGCCGGATCGGCACCAAGCGCCTGCTCGAGATTCTTACCCGGATAACCGAAGGCGAAGGCAAGGAAGGCGACATCGAACTGCTCCAGCAACTGGCCGAGGACGTGCGCGATTCCAGCCTGTGCGGACTGGGCATGTCGGCGCCGAACCCGGTCATCAGCACCATCAAGTATTTCCGTCACGAATATGAAGCACATATCAAGCACAAGAAATGTCCGGCCAAGGTTTGCAATAAGCTGCTGACCTTCTTCATCCGGGAAGATATGTGTGTCGGATGCGGCATGTGCGCCAAGGCCTGTTCGGTGAATGCCATTTCCGGAGAGAAGAAACAACCCCACAAAATCAATAATTCCATGTGTATCCAGTGCGGGTCCTGTTTCGATGCCTGTAAATTCAGTGCCGTACTCAAGGAGTAGGAGCCATGATCAATCTGACCATAGACGACAAACAGATAGAAGTCGCTGAGGGCGCTACCGTCCTGGAGGCCGCCCGGAAGCTCAATATCGACATTCCAACCCTCTGTCACGACCCGCGGCTGAAACCCTACGGGGCGTGCCGGCTGTGCATCGTAGAGATCGGCGGCATGGCCAAGCCGGTCACCTCCTGCACCACTCCCGCTACCAACGGCATGGTGGTCAAAACCAATACCGCCAAGCTCTACCGGCTGCGCAAGACCACGGTGGAACTGCTGCTGTCCGATCATCCCAACGACTGCATGACCTGCATCGGCACCGGTGACTGTAAACTGCAGGAGTTGGCCTATGCATACGGCATCCGGGAGAACAGGTTCCAGGGAGCGATGCGCGATCATAACCGGGTCGACGTCAACCCCTTTATCACGAGAGAACAGAACAAGTGCGTGATGTGCGGACTCTGCGTGCGGGTGTGCGAGGAGGTCCAGGGTGTGGGTGCCATAGGCTACGCGGAAAGAGGCTTCGAGGCAAAAGTCATTCCTCCTTTCGGCCATGATCTGAAATGCGAGTTTTGCGGCCAATGCGTGTCGGTCTGCCCGACCGGGGCCCTGTCCGGCCGACTCTGGTCCGGCAAACCACGGATGGCAGGAGTGAAATTTACCGACACCACCTGCACCTATTGCGGTTGCGGCTGCAATATCACTCTCCGCAGTACCGGCGATCAGGTCATCAGGATCGATTCCAAACCCGACAGCCATAACCGCGGCTGGCTCTGCGTGAAGGGACGGTTCGGTTTCGAATTCATCAACAGCGCCGATCGGTTGACGACGCCGCTTATCCGTCGGCAGAAAGGCGGCGAGTTCGAGCAGGCCACCTGGGACGAGGCCTACGATTATGTGGCAAAACGGTTGTCGGAAATCAAGGACAAACATGGTGCTGATGCCCTGGGCGGACTCTGTTCGGCCCGGTGCACCAACGAAGAAAATTATCTGTTCCAGAAGATGTTTCGCGCAAGGATAGGCACCAACAATGTCGATCACTGCGCACGCTACTGACACAGCGCGACTGTGGCCGGTCTGGCCACAAAATTCGGTTCCGGTGCAATGACCAATTCGGTTGCGGAAATTGCCGAGAACGAGGCTTTGTTCGTCATCGGGTCCAATACTACGGAAAATCATCCGATTATTGCGCTCCGCATGAAGGAAGCGGTGGCAAATGGTGCCCAGCTGATCGTCGCCGATCCGCGCCGGATCCCCCTGGTAAAATTCGCCACCCTCTGGCTGCGGCATCGTCCGGGAACGGATGCGGTGCTGCTGAACGCGATTATGAACGCTATCCTCGCGGAAGGCCTGGAAGATAAAGATTTTATCGCCAACCGCACGGAAGGTTATGACGAATTCGTCAAGTCCCTTGAAACCTTCACGCCCGAGTACGGTCAGGAGATCACCGGGGTCTCGGCGGAAGATATCCGCAAGGCTGCCCGAATCTTCGCTTCGGCCAAAAACGCTGGACTCTACTATGCCATGGGCATAACCCAGCATGTCATGGGCACCAACAATGTCCATGCGGTGGGCAACCTGGCGATGCTGACCGGCAATGTCGGCAAACGGGCCGCCGGGGTCAATCCGCTCCGGGGACAGAACAACGTCCAAGGGGCCTGCGATATGGGCGGCCTGCCCAACGTCTATCCCGGTTACCAGAAGGTGGACGATCCGGCGGTGAAGGCCAAGTTCGAACAGGCCTGGGGTAAACCGCTTTCCGCCAAGATCGGCCTGCCTGCCACCGAGATGACCGGTGCCATGCTGTCTGGTCACCTGAAAGGGTTGTACGTTTTCGGCGAGAATCCGGCGCTTTCCGATCCCAATACCTCCCACTCCGTCAAGGCCTTTGAAAACCTTGAGTTTCTCGTTGTCCAGGATATTTTCATGACGGAAACCGCCAAGTTGGCGGATGTTGTCCTGCCCGGCGTTTCCTTTGCCGAAAAGGAAGGGACCTTCACCAGTTCCGAGCGTCGGGTGCAGCGGGTCAGGAAGGCGATCAATTCGCCCGGCAATGCCCAGCTCGACCTGGATATCATCGATCAGATCTCCAAACGGATCGAAGGCCAGGGCAACCTGAGCGAGAAACCGGATCCGGCGGCGATCTTCGCCGAAGTGGCCGCGCTCTGGCCGGCTCTGGCCGGGGTGAGTTATGCGCGTCTGGAGAAAGAGAGTCTGCAGTGGCCGTGTCCGACGGCGGACCATCCAGGGACGGAATTCCTCTTCAGCGAGAACTTCAGCCGCGAAGGCGGCAAGGCGCTCTTCACCTCGGTGCCCTTCGTGGCATCCAAGGAACTGCCGGACAAGGAATATCCGTATGTCCTTACCACCGGCCGCGAACTGTTCCACTACCATACCGGCACGCAGACCAGAAGGTCATCGGGCCTGAATGCGGTCGCCCCGGAGGCCTTCGTCGAAGTCAATCCGGTCGATGCCGAAGGTATGGGCCTTGTCGACGGCCAGAAACTCACCGTCAGTTCAAGGCGTGGGTCGATCAGTCTCAAGGCGAGGGTCAGCGATATCGTTCCGCCGCAGGTGGTTTTCATCCCGTTCCATTACAGCGAAGCCGCCGCCAATCTCTTGACCAGCGACGCCATGGATCCGATCTGCAAGATCATGGAGGCGAAAGTCTGTGCGGTAAAACTCGAACTGCAGTAATTGCTTTTGGCGGTAAAGAGTTTAGTATGTAACGACACCCGGGAAGTTGGGCATAGCTCAACTTCCCGTTTTTTTCCTCGTCACCAATCCTGTTGCGGCAGGTGACCTCAGAGAACAGAAGTTACAAAAATGATATCCATTCAATCTCCGACCCGTACCTTCGATGCGTGCGAGACGGTAATTATTATCCCGGAGAAAGCCGTCGAAGAAGCCGGTTACATCCAGATGTTTTCGGCGAATGACAGCGGTCATGCCAAACACGAATATCATGCCCTGGCCCAGATGGCCTATTTCCAACTGCAGGACGACGAGCTGGACATTCGCGAAGCCGACTCGCCCCTTATTGTTCTGGCCGCGGGTGAACGTGTCGAACTCCTAGGCGGGATGATCGTCTGCCGGCAAGGAACCGGCGAGGTGTATATCCTGGTCCAGGCCGGACAGAACAGGAAAAAACTGCTTGAGGCGGCCTACCGGTGGTGCACTCGCTGGGTACGTCTCGATATCTGAACCGAGAGAGGATGCAAGAAAAATGGAAGGTTCGAAAAAAAGCCAACATCTCATCGTCTTTCAGCAGAATGGCAGTGGCCAACCGAAGATCGATGGCATGAAAAAATTTGGCGGTGATCTTTTCAGGATTGAGGTGGTCAATATTGATGGCGCCTTGCCGCCGGTGATAGACGACACCAGTGCATATTTGCCCCGGGAGTTAACCTGCGATCTGGCGCTCGATTTCCTGCGGCATGGCGATCTTTCCGCCGATCTCGCGGCACTCTGCCAAAAACACGAAATCCCGCTCATTGCCTCCGGCAAGAAAATCACCGGACGAGGGCTCTTCGCGCCACCTACCTGATGTGGGCTTCCAAGGCAGGTTGGCCTTGGCAAGTATGGCGAGTTCTTCGGTGCCCCTGAATTCGAGGTGGAGATTGAGGATGGTAAAATTGCGGACGTCAGGGTGGTGCGCGGTGCCCCATGCGGCGCGACCTGGGAGGCGGCCAGACGGCTGATCGGCCATCCCGTCGATGATGCGGTGCGCAAAGTCGGTCTCGATACCCAGTTCTACTGTTCCGCCAATCCGGCCGGCTGGGACCCGATGTACGGCAAGAGCGCCGTTCATTTCGCCGGGAAGATTCATAGTAAGGAACTGCAGAAGGCAATCGACAGGGTCCTGGCGATTTTGTGAGGATGAGAGGCTGGGAAAGGCGAGAGTTCAACCGATAAAAGCGGCAACGGCCAACACCTCGAGAGTGTTGGCCGTTGCCGCTTCTGCAAGGGTTTGTTCTGGCGGGGGAATCCCTTGATCAATTCAGATCGTGGGAAACCTTAAGCACACTGTACGGGATCTGCACGTACTCCAGGGTCTTGCCGGTTTTGGTCCAGCCATTCTGATGGAACAGCCGCGAGAAGTTGAGGGTTATGCCGCCGTAAAACGACCTGCTGTCTTCCTCGTCCGGATCGTCATACCCCCTGCTATAGTATCCCCCGTGCAGCTCCACGTATTTCAGGAAGGTATTCTCCAGGGCATCAAAACCGTCGAGTTTCAAGGCCATTGAATAATAGTGGTTGGAATAATCGTCGAAAATGCCGTTCACATCGTTTTCAAAGACATATTCGATTCGGAAGTCGATTTTCCGATCGAGTTCCGGATATCTCTCCATGAGGACACTGGTCAGGGCGCCGGCTGTGTTTGCTACCATATCTTCCCAGGAAAAACCCTGCGAGCCGCTGGTGCCGTCGGCGACCTCCATGACGGCCTGGACCGTCCAGGAAGAGACCGCGGCATAGATGTTTGCCTGATCCGAGGGGTACCCCCAGCTTTTATAGAGTCCGGTAAGGGCATCGGCAAAGGTGTAGGTTGCCCAGAAGTGGCCCAGTTTATCGGCGCCGCCGTATTTGGCATCCTTTTCGAACCAGCCCTCGTCGGCAGTTTCCCAGTCTTCCGAGCCGTAATCCCATTCGAGGAGACCCCAGATGCCTATCACACTCGCGGCTGCCACATTGGTATACAGCAGTTTTTTTTCTTTGGGCTGACTGGCCCACCATCCTTCATCCTGATTGTCGGCTGCAAGCGGTTGGGCAGCAGGGATGGGTTCTGCCGGGCCGGTGCTGCTGTCGGAATGAGCCGGCACCGGACTGAAGGAGGTAGCGCAAGAGATGACAAGTGCTCCGGTTAAAATCAGTTTTTTCATGGTGAGTCGGTGGTTAAGGTGGAAGGCATCGTCGATCGGGATTAGGCACAAGGTATGACCCGCCGATAGTCCCTGCTTTTAGGTCGCAGTGATACTATAGTATCAGAGTTTTCGTCAAGTGCTGGTTGAGTGAATTTCGCCTTGGATGTACAATCTCTTTCGCGAAGCTACCGCGCATAAAGGCGTGGTTAATTTGGAACGGGCAAGATTATTACCTGGGAAGTGGAGGTAGGACGATGGTCGGTGCAAATGCGATGGAGATATTTCTTCATCTCGAGAAGAGCAATTGTCGGGAATGCGGTGAAAAAACATGTCTGGCTTTTGCCGGGGCTGTCTTTCGCGGTACGCGTCGGATCGGTGAATGTCCGCGGCTGAATGGTGCCGCCCTGGCAAAATTTGCCGCAGACGAGGAAAGTCTGCAGGATCGTACAGTCGAGCTGGCGGAATATATTGCCGAAATGAAGCGAAAATTGACGCGCCTGGATTTTGCGGCGACCGCCGGGCTCATCGGGGCGAAGATGTCGGGGGAGACCCTTCAGGTGCCTGTACTCGGCAAGCTTTTCGGTGTCCGGGGGGATGGCACCTTTGTCACGGATCTTCATCTGATCCCCTGGGTGGTCGTCCCGCTACTCGAATATATCGTCAACTGCCCGGGGACACCCGTTACCGGAGAATGGATTTCCTTCCGGGAGATCCCGGGCGGCAGGGAAAAATATGCCCTCTTCAAAAAGAGGGGGGAAGATGTGCTGCGGGAACTGGCCGATCGATACACCGATTTCTTCGATGATATCATTCATATGTTCGATGGCCGTGCGGTCGATAAACAATTCGAGGCGGATGTCTCCGTTGTGCTTCTCCCTCTGCCTCTTGTTCCGATGATGATATGCTACTGGAAGCCTGATGAGGGTATGGCATCAAGTCTCAATATCTTCTTCGATAAGAGTGCCGGAGCCAATATCGGCGTCGATTCGGCCTTTTCCCTAGGTACCGGGATTGCCCAGATGCTTGGAAAACTCGCCACTCATCATGGTTTTTAAGATAATTTCTGCTGGTAGGGGCGAAACATATTTCGCCCTTACGGTTCGGCCACCGGCAGCCAGACCGTAAAGGTGGTTCCGCGGCCAAGTTCGCTGGCGACACTGATATTGCCGTGGTGGGACTCAACGATGCTCTTGACGATGGCGAGCCCCAGACCGGTGCCGTGAATTTCTCGGGTGTTGGCATCCTTGACGCGATAGAAACGGATAAAGATCTTTTCAAGGTCCTCCGGGCCGATACCGAAACCGGTGTCTTTCACCTCCGTTTTCAGTGAACTCCCTTCCACCACGGTCCTGACCGTGATTGACCCGCCGACCGGTGAATATTTGATGGCATTGGTGATCAGGTTGGCAAAGACCTCTTCCATATTCTGGCGGTTGGCGAGAAGTGGGGGAAGGCTCGCGGGACAGTCGAGGGCGATGGTGATGCCTTTCTCCTTGGCATACGGACTATGAAAGGCCTGCTGATCGGACAGCAGCGTGGTCAGGTCCACCAGCTCTTTTTCATGGGCGATCAGACCGGACTCAATCCTTGACAGATCAAGCAGTTCAGTGACCATATTGTTCAGATTGAGGATCTTCTCCGAGGCCCGTTGCAGGATCTCCTGTTGCTTGGCCGTGACGTCCCCAGCCAGGCCGTCGAGGATGATCTTCAGCTGCATGAGCAGGGAATTCATTGGACTTCTGATCTCATGAGAGACCATGGAAATGAAGTCCGACTTCATCCGGTCCATTCTCTTTATTGCTGTTATATCGTGTAAGACTGTGATGGTACCGATGTTTTCGTTTAATCTCCCGCGGAAAGGGGTGCAGCGGGCGCTGTAATATTTCTCTTCGCCGTATTCGGTAAAGCATAGCTCGTGGGGTATCTCGGCAAAGGTGTTGGCCGGCATGACGAGGGCCTGATCGACAATATCGAGAAGCTTTTCATCTTTTATCAGGTCGGCGACATGGTGCCCGACCGCGTCCTCGCCATGATAACCGATCATGTGCAGAAAGGCGGGATTGGCCTGTACGATCAGCTTTTTCGCGTCGGTGGTCATAACACCTTCCGTGAGTCGATTGACCAGCACGCGGAGCCGGGATCTGGATTCGGTGATGTCCTGCAGGGCCATAGTGTAACGAAGCGACTTGTCGACCACCGCCCGAAGCTGGTCGGGCGTAAAGGGCTTGGGAATAAAGTCGAAGGCGCCTTTTTTCATCGCTTCGATGGAGTGCTCCAGGGTCGCATAACCGGTAATGACAATGACCACGGTATCGGGATGATGGTTGCGGACCTCAGTAACCACATCGAAACCCGAGATGGTCGGCATCATGAGATCGACCAGGACGATGTCGTAGTGCTTTTCCTTGATCATACGCAGGCCCTCTTCACCGTCCGGGGCTGCAGCGACGTCGAAACCTTTGTCGGAAAGGACGATGACACAGGCGTCGCGGATGCGGGCCTCATCGTCGATGACTAGAATAGTCGGGGTATGGAAATGGTCCGGCGGCAGGTTGGTCATTGCCGTTCCTCAAGTTGCGGTTCGCAGACATAGAAGCTCACTCGGCATGCGTTATCGGAAGATTTTTAGAGCCTTGTCCGAGAAATACAGGTAAGTTAGGAATTATTCACATTTTCCGGCATGCCGCGCCTATTGTAACGCCGGTTGATCTCCGCGCCAAATCAATTTTTGCAGTTTCCTAGGCCGTATCCAATCCATGTGCCGGTGATGAAAAGGATTTTTTGAATTTATGGAATAATTGTGTATAAATCCGCAGTGTTGGTCGATGATCGCGACGTTTAAAAGTAATACTTATGTAAATGATCATTTTTATAGACAAAGGCGGACGGAAAAACAAAAAAAAACTATGATAACAGTATTTATCTATTATAATGCCCTGAGGTCAAAATCCTTTACCGACGCATTGTATAAATCAATTGCGTACATGCAAACCCGTTTGAAGCTGGTGGCGGGAAAGTGACCGGCGAATTCGGGGCCAATCTTATGGAGGATCGTGGAGTGACCAGGATTACCCCCCGGCAGGAAAGCAATGAAAGGATAGGTTCAGTACTCGTGGTTGGTTCAGGTATCGGTGGGATGCAGGCATCCCTCGATCTTGCCAACAGCGGTCTCTTGGTTCATATGATCAACGATGAACCCTCCATTGGCGGTACGATGTCCAGACTGGACAAGACGTTCCCCACCGGGGACTGTGCCATGTGCATGATTTCTCCTCGGATGGTTGAATCCAGCCGTCATCCCAATATCAAGATGCATACCATGTCCAGGGTGGTGAGTGTCACAGGAGTCGAGGGAAATTTCACCGTCACGCTGGAACAGAAAGCTCGCTATGTCGATCCGGAGCGATGCACCGGTTGCGGTGCCTGCGAACCCGAATGCCCGACCAAGGTCTCTAATTTCTTCAACCAGGGACTCGACAAGCGGAAAGCCATCTACGCTCTCTTTCCCCAGGCGGTGCCCAACACCCGGGCGATCGATCCTGCCCATTGTCTTTATCTCACCAAGCAGGTCTGCCGCAAATGCGAAAAGGTCTGTGATGCCAAGGCTATCAATTTCGAAGACCGCGACAAGCAGTTCGAGGTGAAGGTCGGTTCGATCGTCCTGACGCCCGGACTCAAGACTTACCAGCCCGAAATTCGCCAGGAGCTGGGTTACGGCAGGTTGAAGAACGTGGTGACATCACTGCAATTTGAGCGGCTGCTGTCGGCCTCCGGCCCCTGCAGCGGGGTGGTCACCCGGCCCTCGGATGGCAAGCATCCCAAGCGGCTCGCCTGGGTGCAGTGCGTCGGCTCGCGCAACGCCCATAACGCCAATCCATGGTGTTCCTCGGTCTGTTGTATGTATGCTGCAAAGCAGTCGATCATTGCCAAAGAGCATGACAAGGAAGTGCAGCCGACTATTTTTTATATGGAGCTGCGGGCCTTCGGCAAGGACTTCGACAAGTATATTGATAAGGCCAAACGGGATGCCGGCGTCATCTATAAGCGGGCGATGATCTCCGAGATCGTTGAGGATCCTCAGACCAAGAATCTGCTTGTCCATTCGGTCGGCGAAGATGGCAAGATGGTCCATGAAGAGTTTGACATGGTTATCCTTTCCATAGGTTTTGAACCGCGTAGCGATGCCGCCGAATTTTCCAAGATTTTCGGAATCGATACCGACACCTACGGTTTTGCCAAGACCTCCAAGCTGCGGCCGGTTGAGACCTCGAAAAGAGGGATCTATGTCGCGGGGACCTATCAGGGGCCCAAGGACATTCCTGAGACCGTTATCCAGGGCAGCGGGGCGGCGGCGGGGGCCATGGCGCTTTTGGGCGACCGGCGGGGCACCGAGGTGACCAAGGTCGTGCTGCCGGACGAGAAGGATGTTACCGCCGATGAAGCCAGGGTCGGGGTCATCGTCTGCCATTGCGGGACCAATATTGCCGGCACCGTCGACGTCAAAAGGGTGGCGGAAGCAGCCCTCAAACAACCGGGCGTCGCCCACGCCGAAACGATCATCTACGCCTGCGCCCCGGATGGGCAGAAGAAGATCCGCGATCTCATCGCCGACAAGAACCTGAACCGGATCGTCGTTGCCTCGTGCACCCCGCGGACCCATTCGCCACTCTTCCAGGATACCATTCGCGAGGTCGGGCTCAACAAGTTTCTCTTCGAACTGGCCGATATCCGAGAACAATGTTCCTGGTGTCACATGCACGACAACGAGAATGCGACCAAGAAGGCCATCGAAATCGTCAACATGATGGTCGCCAAAACCAAACGGTTGTTGCCGGTCACATCTGCTTCGGTCGGTGTGACCCACAATGCACTCATCGTCGGGGGCGGCATTGCCGGGATGACCTCCGCACTCTCGCTCAGCGAACAGGGCTATGGGGTGCACCTGGTGGAACGGGCCGATTCCCTGGGCGGGTTACTGAATAATGTCCGGGCCAACTTAGAGGGCGACGATGTCCAGGCGTTTCTCGCCGAGACAAAGCGCAAGGTGGAAGAAGATCCTGCTATTACCGTTCATCTCGGCGCCACGGTCGACAAAGTCGACGGCTTTGTCGGCAACTTCGTAACGACGCTCACGAGCGGCCAGTCCGTGAATCACGGCGCGCTCATCGTCGCCACCGGCGGCTCGGAGTATGCGCCGGTCGAATACGGCTATAACGAATCAGAAAAGGTCATCACCCAGCGCGAGCTGGAGCACATGTTGTCCGAAAAAGGTCCTGAAAATAACAAGTGTTACGTGATGATCCAGTGTATCGGTTCGCGCGAGGAACCGAACAACTATTGCTCCCGGATCTGTTGCCAGGATGCCCTGAAAAACAGCATTGCCATCAAGGAGAAGGCCCCTGATGCCCAAGTGGTGGTCCTGTACCGCGATATGCGCTCTTACGGGTTGAAAGAGGATTATTACCGCAAGGCCCGAGACTTAGGCGTGCTCTTCTTTCTTTATACTCCAGACGACAAGCCCCGGGTGGAACCTGCGGGCGACAAGATCAAAGTCACCTTTGCCGGCAAGGTGCTGAACCGGGAAATGGCGGTCGATGCCGATTACGTGGTGCTTTCCACCGGCCTCAGACCGCAGCCGGACGGCGACGAGTTTGCCAAAAAATTTAAACTGACCTGTAATATCGACGGCTTTCTTCTGGAAGCTCATGTCAAACTGCGCCCCGTCGATTTTCCCAGCGAAGGCTTTTTTCTGGCAGGACTTGCCCACGCGCCGAAAAATCTCGAAGAGACCATCGGCCAGGCCCAGGCAGCCGCCGGCCGGGCGGGGGCACTTTTGTCCCACGAGAGCCTGACGGTTTCCGGAGTCATCTCCAAGCATAACCGCGACATCTGCATGTCGTGTCTTGCTTGCGTGAAGAAGTGTCCGTTCGGCGCACCGTTCATCGACGAGGATGGCAAGGTTTCCCATAACGAAGTGAAATGCACGGGTTGTGGGATCTGTGCCGCGACCTGTCCGGCCAAGGCTTATCAGGTCAACTACTTCCGTGACGATCAATTGCTGGCCATGATCGACTCCGCCACTGCCATGAACGACGAGTTGTGACAATAGAGGTCGGAGTGTGGTGCAGGCAATTGTCGAGTAGGTCAAGTCAACAAGAAGGAATGTATAATGGTGATTGACACAGAGAAAATTGAAGAACCGAAAAGTCCGGAAAAGCCGCAGGAGATTCCAGCCGACTGGCAGGCAAATATCCTCGCCTTTGCCTGCCACTACTGTGCCTTTGCAGCCGCCGACCTTGCCGGTGTAATGAGATTGAAATATCCGCCCAATGTGAAGGTGGTTCGTCTGCCCTGCACAGGAAAACTTGACCACATCTATATCTTGCGAGCGTTCGAGCGGGGCATCGATGGCGTGTTCGCCGCGGGCTGACTTGAGGGGCAATGTCATTTCCTGGAAGGAAATCTCAATGCAGCGAAAAGAGTGAGAAAGATCAAAGGCATGCTACACATGATCGGCATCGATCCGGCCCGCCTTGAGTTTTTTAACCTGTCGGCCGCACAAGGGCCGCGGTGGGCAGAGATATGCACTGAATTCACTAAAAAAATCAGCGCAATGGGGCCATCCCCCATCTGGTTCGCCCTGCGGAAAAATAAAAAGTCCACGGAAAATGAAAAACAGGCCGCCCAGGGTGCTGGTGGCGGAACTACCGTTTTTACCGGAGAAGGAGTTGAGACGATATGATAGTAGGACAGCAGAAACCGTTTGAAGAAATATGGGGGATGGTCAAAGACCATAAACAGCTGACCGTCTTCGGCTGTAATACCTGTGTTGCCGTGTGCCAGCAGGGTGGGAACAAGGAGGCGGAAATCCTGGCCTCCCTGCTGCGGATGCGGGCGACACAGGAGGGGCTCGATATGGATATCAAAAGCGGCGGTATCGAGCGGCAGTGCGAGCATCCCTTTTTCGAGTCGGCCAAGGATCTTCTCGACCGATCCGAAGCTGTGCTCAGCATGGCCTGCGGCATCGGCGTCCAGTTCATCGCGTCCAAATACATGACGACCCCGGTTTATCCGGCGCTCAACACCACTTTTTTGGGCGACGTACAGACCGACTGGCACTTCACCGAAAAATGCCAGGCCTGCGGCGATTGTATCCTTGGCATAACCGGCGGCGTCTGCCCGGTCAGCCGCTGCGCCAAGCGGCTGTTCAACGGCCCGTGCGGCGGGTCGGCGAAAGGCAAGTGCGAGATCTCCAAGGATCTTGACTGTGCCTGGCAGCTGGTGGTGGATCGGTTGGAGGCGCTGGGAAAACTGGATGATTATGAGAAGCTTGCTCCTATCAAGGACTGGTCAAAGGATCGTGCCGGCGGCCCCCGATCATTTAAACTGGAGGACTTTTAATCGTGGAACTGAAAACCAAAAGCAAACTCGAGAAGGTCTTCAAAAGTGGTCAACTTGCTGTAACCAGTGAGTGCGGTCCGCCTCGTTCCAGCGATCCCGAGCATATCATCAAAAAAGGCCATATAATCAAGAACCATGTCGATGCCATCAATATCACCGACAACCAGACCTCGGTGACCAGGCTGTGCAGTCTCGCCTCCTGCATCCATCTGAAACTGGAAGGCATGGAGCCTGTCCTGCAGATGGTGGTGCGAGACCGGAACCGCATCGCCCTGCAAAGCGATATCCTCGGGGCGGCGTCGTTTGGCATCAACAATATGCTTTGTCTCTCCGGCGATCATCAGAGCTTCGGCGACCACCCCAAGGCGCAGAATGTTTTCGACCTCGATTCGATGCAACTGATTCAGACGGTTCGCCATATGCGCGACGAAGGCAAGTTCCTGGGCGGCGAGGAAATCAAAGTGCCACCGAATCTTTTTGTCGGGGCCGCGGCCAATCCCTTTGCCGATCCTTTCAAGATTCGGGTGCCGCGATTGGCCAAGAAGATTGCCGCGGGCGCCGAATTCATTCAGACCCAGTGCGTCTACAATCTCGAAAAATTCGAGCTGTGGATGAAGGGCGTGGTGGAGCGGGGGCTGCATGAGAAGGTCTTCATTATGCCCGGCATCACCCCCATGCGGTCTGTGGGTATGGCGAAGTACATGGCGCGGGCCGTACCCGGTATGGATGTTCCGGAAGAGCTGATCAAGCGTTTGTCGGGAGTGCCCAAGGAAAAACAGGCGGAGGAAGGTATAACCATTGCCGTCGAAGCTATCCAGCGGTTGAGAGAAGTCAAAGGTGTGGCCGGATTTCACATCATGGCTATCGAATGGGAAGATAAGGTCCCGGAAATTGTCGAGCGGGCGGGACTTTACCCGCGGCCGAAATTCGACTGACGGGACATTGCAGGACAAGAGGGGTTGTTAAAATGTGTCAGACCAGTGTGTTTCAGGAAAAGGCCGGCGGCGTTGAGCTGCTCTTGGAAAACGTCACCAGCCTTGAGGTTTTGGCGGACGGTTTGAGGATCGCAAGCCTGTTCGAGGGAGCAAGGGAATTTCCGGGTATGGCTATCCGGCGAATCGATTTCACCGCCGGGAAAGTCTTCCTCTATGAAAGAAAATAATACAGCCGGTTTCAGGCTGCGATAACTGGAGAAGGTATGGACAATGTTGAAAAGCTGCGGGTCATGCTGCAGCATTGGATAGAACACAACAAAGGCCACATGGAAGAGTTTACTAAGTGGCAAGAGACTATGGCCGGTGAGGGCAAGACTTCGCTTGCCGCTCATATCGCCAAGGCGATTGAAATGATGGTCGGAATGAACGAGGAACTCCATCAGGCCCTGCATGAGGCGGGGGGGCATGGGCACGATGATGATCACCATCACCATCATCACCACCACCATCATCACCACGATTGATAGAGTGAAATACCGGGAGAGCGGGCGATGGAACCCCTCGATTGCTCTCCCGGCTGAAAAAAAATAAAGCGGAAGAAACGAGCTTCGTTTCTTCCGCTTTGTTGTTTGCCGCAGGCAGTAAGAGTTGCCAACGGTTTTCATCACAGCACGGCTTATTTCAACCCGAGGCTTCTCTTGGCTGAGGAGAGGGTATTTTTCATCAGCATGGTGATGGTCATCGGGCCGACGCCACCGGGTACCGGAGTGATTTTGCCGGCGATTTCTTTGGCTTTGTCGAAATCGACATCGCCTTTTAGGATCGCTTTGCCGGTTTTTTCATTCATGCCGACGCGATTAACACCGACATCGATAACGGTAGAACCCGGTTTGATCCACTCGGGCTTGACCAGATCCGGGACACCGGCGGCGACAATGAGAATGTCCGCCCTGCGGCAATGGGCAGCAAGATCCTTGGTGCGGGTGTGGACGATAGTCACGGTGCTGTTGGCGCCTCGCCCTTTTTGGGCCATCATCATGGCGATCGGTTTGCCGACGATATTTGACCGACCGACAACAACCACTTCGGCGCCGGAGGTTTCAGTGCCGGAACGGACAATCAGTTCCTGGATGCCGGCGGGGGTACAGGGCAGGAAGCGGACTTCGTCGCCACCGATCATCAGCCGGCCGACGTTGACGGGATGGAAGGCATCGACATCCTTGTCCGGATTGATGGCATTCAGAACTTTTTTGTCATCAATATGTTTCGGCAACGGCAACTGCACCAGAATGCCGTGGATAGCCGGATCGTTGTTGTATTTTTCGATCAGAGCCAGCAGATCGGCCTCGGAGATGGTCTCCGGCTGATCGTCCTGGATTTCGTTGAATCCCACACTGATGGCGGTTTTGACCTTCAGGGTGACATAGCTGATGGATGCGGGACTCTTGCCGACGAGAATAGTTACCAGACCGGGGACCTTGCCGGTTTTGGCCTTCATTTGCTCGACTTCCTGTTTGATCTCGGCAAGAATTTCTTCTCTTATTTTGGTACCACTAATAATTTCAGCAGTCATATCAGGCTCCTTTCTAGATATTGTAAAAAGATCAAGGAAAAAGGGGCGAATGGCTTGGCCAGCCGCCCCTTGCTGTTCATTATCAGTGCTTAGAACACACCTTGGACCTTGCCGGTTTCCACGTCGACGTCAACACGCTTGAATGCCGGGTTGGAGCTTGTTCCAGGCATAAGGCTGATGGCGCCGGCAACGGGAACGATAAATCCGGCACCGCCATAGGTGAGAACTTCCCTGATGGTCAGGCGCCAGCCGGTGGGCACGCCTTTCAGCGCCGGATTGTCGGACAGTGACAGGTGGGTTTTCACCATGCACATACCAAGGTTGGCGAGCTTGGGGTCTGCCTGAATTCTGGCAATAGCCTTGTTGGCATCGGCTGAGTAGTCGACTCCGTCGGCACCGTATACTTCCTTGGCGATGAGTTCGATTCTCTCTTTGATCGGCATAGAGAGGTCATACAGCAGCTTGAACTGGGATTTTTCTTCGCAGGCCTCAACGACGGTCTTGGCGAATTCGATGGCGCCGTCGCCGCCTTTTTCCCAATGCCTGGACAGTGCCACGCGGGAGCCCTCTGCTTCGCACAGCTCACGAACCTTGGCAATTTCCGCATCGGTGTCGGTGTAGAAGGCGTTGATGCAGACAACCGAAGGAATTCCTGCCTTACGGACGTTTCTGATATGATGGATGAGGTTGCCGCAGCCCTTGGCTACCCACTCGACGTTTTCGGTCTTATACTCGACCGGCATTGCCTTGCCGGGGACAGGAACGGGAGCACCGCCGTGGCATTTGAGTGCCCGGATGGTGGCGACGATAACTACGCAGTTCGGGATGAGGCCGGAGTAACGGCACTTCAGATTCCAGAATTTCTCGAAGCCGATATCGGCCCCGAAGCCTGACTCGGTGACATGGTAGTCGGCGAGTTTCAGACCGATCCGGTCGGCGATGATCGAGCTCTGGCCGATGGCGATATTGGCGAAAGGACCGGCATGAACGATAACCGGCTGGCCTTCCAGGGTCTGCATGAGAGAAGGATTGATGGCATCGACCATCCACGCGGTCATAGCGCCGGCAACCTGCAGGTCTTCGGTAGTGATCGCTTTGCCGGTCTTCGAGTAGGCAACGACGATCCTGCCCATTCTTTCGCGCATGTCTTTCAGGTCGGTGGCCATAGCCAGGATGGCCATAACCTCTGAAGATACTGCAATACCGAATTTTGATTTCATCATGAAGCCATCGGTTTTGCCGTTCACGCCGTCAATACCGATGATGATGTTCCGGAGAGACTGGCAGCAGAAATCCATGACCCAGCCCATAGCCACATTGGTCGGGTCAATGTCGAGGCGCTTCATGCCGGAGAGTCTTTCCAGCTGCTCGTCATTGTAGTTTCTTTCATGCTGCATTCTGGATGTCAAGGCGACCATGGCCAGGTTGTGGGCATTCATGATGGCATTGATGTCTCCGGTGAAGCCGAGAGAGAAGGGAGTCAATGGAATGCACTGGGCGAGACCGCCGCCGGCAGCTGATCCTTTGATGTTCATGGTCGGACCGCCGGAAGGTTGACGGATGGCCGCACAGACACTTTTTCCGATTTTGCCGAGACCCTGAACGAGACCCATGGAAGAAGTGGATTTACCCTCGCCAAGCGGAGTCGGGGTGATGGCGGTCACGTCGATGTATTTGCCGTCCGGTTTGTCTTTCAGCCGCTTCAGTACCTTCTTGAAATCGATCTTGGCAATGTAGTGACCCTGGGGAAGCAGTTCCTCCTTGGTCAATCCAAGCTTCTCGCCGATCTCATAGATCGTCAACATCGTTTTCTCTGCATCTTGCGCTATTTCCCAGTCCGCATGTTTGGTAGGATCTAAGACCATGGTTCACTCCTTTGTTGGATTGAGGCTCGGGATGAGCCGGTTTTAAAGGTTGCAACGGTTTTAAACGTAGTGTGAAACATTGAAACAGAAAGTGCTGCGAAGAAATAACAAGACCGGAACCGGTCGTGAGTGCGATGTGGATTGGCTTCTAAAGCCGGCAAAATCATATAAAAGTCTCTCCGGAAGATTGACCAAGACGCCCTCATAGGTTTGTCTGAGGGATTGTCTGAGCAACTGTTCGATCTGACTGAATAACATGAATTTCGTACCATAAATGCCTCCGATTATCAATTGGTTTTAACGTCAAGGACTTTGTATTAAGACAAATACCCGAAGCGGTTCCCGCATCTGTCGGACACTGGGCGGGAGAGGAAAGCTGAAACTTATAAGTTGCTAGGTGCATGTTGTGCGGGAAGTGGGCGGATATTGGGAGGAAGTGTTTGGAACGGGCGTCAATCCTAGGCTTTCCGCCGATATAGGGACGTGCCGCTACTCGGGGGAAAGGGATCACACTCAAGACGCAGAGTGCCAATAGAAATCCGTTAAGTCAGTCTGGTAGCATCTTTTTTGAAGGAATAAAATGTCAGGCGGAGGCCTCTTGATGATCTATTGGTAAGGCAGGCACGGGTAAAAAACCTATTTTGTTCCAATTGTGCGATGTTGTGTGCGAATGTTGGATTTTATCTGGGAAGACGGCCAGCCTTGGCAGCGGTCCGGTTTCTGAGCGAGTTCTGGATATACTTGCCGAGAACGCTTACGGCAATATCGGCGGACCGGAACACCGGCAGACCGTGGGTCTGGAACGCGTCGGCGAGATAATCGTACAGGCTGCCGCTGTCGACCACGACCACCAGCGGCTTTGGCGAAACATCGCTCAGTCTGGCAATCCGTTCGACAATCGACTTTTCGCGGTGGAAGTGATTGGGCGCCAGTTCCTCGGCAAGGGTGTGTAGGATCGGGGTTAAGGGAACGATGGCCACGATCACGGCGTCGATACCCTTGTCTACCAAAAGCGTCTCGATGACCTCGACATAGACATCCTCGGAGGCCATGGGGGTGATATCGAGCGGGTTGTGCACCGCGGCAAGGGTCGTCAGTCCCGCGCCGGCCAGGATGGTCTGCAGGCGCGTGTGGGTCTCATTGCTCAAATCGGCAATTTCCAGACGATAATCTTCGCCCAGGAGGTTGTCGGCGATGCCTACCGCCTCGTAGCCGGCGTTGCTGATTGCCGCCAGCCGGTTGCCGAGGATGCTCTTTTTGTGGAGGGCGCAGGCCAGCCGCAGCAAGCCTTCAAAGACGTTGAAGGTTTCCGCTACCATCGCCCCGGCCTGGCCGATGCACGACTCACAGACCATATAGTCGCCGGCGATGGAGGCGGTATGGCCGGACAAGGCGTTTTTGCCCTCCGGAGTTCGTCCGGCCTTGTAGAAAATGACTTCCTTGCCGCGTGGAATGGCCTCCCTGATGGCCCGGGCAAAACTCAGGCCGTCGAGGTCGGCAAAGCCCTCCATGTAGAAGGCGAGGGTCTGTAGTTCATCCACCCCATTCAGATAATGGAGAAAATCGCCGGCGGTAAGATCGAGCTGGTTGCCGATGGAGACGGCGTAGGCCGGATCGAGAAAATTCAGTTTGCTCATCCGGGTGATCATGTAGGCACCGCTCTGGCTGACCAGGCCGAGGGTGCGGCGGTGGTCGCCGCGGTTCTTCGGCAGTTTGGAATCGGGGATGAACATGGCGTCGTAACGGCCGGGATGGGAGAGGATGCCGAGACTGTTGGCGCCGAGAAAGATCGGCGCCTCCTCGGAGTGCCTCCGGGCGGCGACAATCTTCTGCTGAATCTCCAGGATGAGGTGCTGTTGCCCTTCCTGCTCGCCCAGCCCGCCTGCGATAAGCAGGACGCTGTCGGCAAGGTTGTTCTGCAGGATGTTATCGATCATGTTCGGCACCTGGGCGCCGTCCACCGCCAGGATCAGCAGATCGAGCTTCTGCGGCAGGGCAGAAAGCTCGCTCAGGGTAGGGATGCCGTCGATCTCTTTGGCTGTCGGATGGATGAGAGAAAGATCCTGCCGGGGAAAGCCGTTCGCCAGGATATTCTGCAGGATGATCCGGCCGATATTGGTTTTTCGCGCGGAAATGCCGACGATGCCGATCGAGGCGGGATGGAGCATCTTCTCGATCTTGGCGATGGGTCGGGGCGGCTGAATGCGCCTCTCCGTTGAAAATCGGCATAGCCCGTCGAGCGGCATCATCAGGTAGTTGCTGAAGGCAAAGGGGTTGACCTCCAGTTCTTCGATTACATAGGGAGCGGCAGTGTTTAAGGGAGAAAAATATTGGGCGACCTGGATCAGGGCCGCAAAGCACTCCAGCAGCTGGTCGTCGGTGACGATCCGCTTCTGGCCGCGGGTAAGGCCCGCCAGTTTCTTGTAGGAGATGGTGTTCTTGAACAGCGCAAAGAAGGCGGCCCCGTCGACCTGTTCGGTGGAGGCGGAGACCACCGCCTGGCCTTTCTTAAACCTCGCGGCGTAGAGTTCGGTATCACGGCCGCCGAGCCCGGCGCTGAGGATGAGGCCGAATTCCCGGGTGTTGCGGAGGCTGACCAGCAGCTCGTTGCCGAATTCCTCGGAATCGGGGCGCATATACTGGCAGAGGATATAGCCTCTGATGTCGGCGGCGACGGACTCCTGCACCTCTTCAGCAGCTAACCCACGGTAGCGGGCCGGGGCTTCCTCAGGCCGGCGAAGGATGATCTCGGCATACTTTTCCGGGATTTCGCAGCTCATCCGGCGGAGAGTAGACAGCACTTCGTCGTTGTTCTTTCGGACAATCCGGACCCCGCCGACATCGCTCTTATGGAGAATGTAGGGGGAGACCACCTTGATGACCACCTTCTCGCCCGGCAGCTTGTCGAGCAATCGTCCGTCGAATCGCTCGTCTTTTGCCAGCAGGAAGAACTGCGGCGGCGTTTCCCCGCCGATCAGCCGGATAAACTCGTAGACTTCATACTCGAAGAGATAGTCGCGGCCTTGGCCGGCAGCTCGGTCGAACAGGGCGGTGAGGCCGGTGAAATCGATGTGGGTCTGCATGCGTCTTGATCCTTGAAGGTGGAGATAGAGGACTCTATTGTCTCCGATGTCGAAGAGATCTCGCAACAAAAAATAAGCAGTGGACGAAATTAGCACTTTAATGATTCATCTCATGTTTTTTAGAGAATTTCGTGAAGGTACTTATCCCGCTTGCAGGGGGCTTGCGGAAGATTGGCTGCAGCAGTGGAGAATTCGGCAAGAATATGTGCAAATGCACACTTTGTGGTATTGTCCGATTTGCAAAACCATTTACAATGACCACAATGACCGGGCGAAAATTATTTCGCCCCAACACATATCAGGAAGGAGGTGGGCGGCATGGGCAAAAAAGTGGTGATTATCGGGGCGGTGGCCCTGGGACCGAAGGTCGCCTGCAGGCTGAGACGCCTGGATCCCTCGGCCGAAATCATCCTCCTCGATCGCGACAACCTCATTTCCTACGGCGGTTGCGGCATTCCCTATTATGTCGGGGGAGATATCAACGACATTGAGGACCTGCAGAAAACCACCGCTCATGTCCTTCGCGACCAAGCCTTTTTCGCCGATTACAAAGGCATTCGGGTGCTCACACGGGTGGAGGCGCGGGAGATCCGCCGGCGGGAAAAGCGGGTCCGGATCTGCCATCTCGAAACCGGCCGGGAAGAATTCCTTGACTACGACAAGCTGGTGCTCGCCACCGGCGCCCGGGCCGTGCGACCGCCTTTCCCGGGGGCCGATCTGCCGCGGGTTCTGACGGTCTCCGACCTGCACGATGCCGAAACCATCAAAAAACTCATGGCGACCGGCAAAATCGGCAAGGCGGCGGTCATCGGCGCTGGGGCCATCGGCCTGGAGATTACCGAGGCGCTGACCGACCTGTGGGGCGTTACAACCACCCTGATCGAAATGGAAGATCAGGTCCTGCCGACCCTGCTTGGCAAATGCATCGCCCGCGTTGCTGCCAAGGAGCTGGAAAAACATGGCGTGAGCCTTCTCCTCGAAACCAAGGTCATGGCGATCGCCGAAGATGGTGACACCGGGAGGCTGACGGTGCATACCTCGCGGACGACCTTCGATGTGGATATCGTGGTCCTGGCTGCAGGCGTGAGACCCAATACCGAACTGGCCCGGGAAGCGGACCTGGCGCTCGGCATGTCCGGGGCGATCAGCGTCGACCGGCGGTTGCGGACCAGCGATCCCGACATCTACGCGGGCGGCGATTGTATAGAGGTGCGCAATCTGGTGAGCGGCGAAAATACCCCGATGGCCCTCGGCTCACTTGCCAACCGCCAGGGGCGGATCATCGCCACCAATATCAGCGGCGGCCAGAGTCATTTCAAGGGGACAGTGGGCACCTTCTGCCTCAAGCTCTTCGATTTCGCGATCAGCAAGGCCGGACTCACCTACCGGCAGGCGAGGGAGACGGGTTTCGATCCGGTCTATGCGGTGGTGTCCCAGGTAGATCATGCCCATTTCTATCCCAGTTCGGAGATGCTCTATATCGCCCTGGTCGCCGACCGCAAGTCGCGGAAGATCTTAGGGATTGAGGCGGCCGGCAAAAACGGCGACGCGGTGAAGGCGAGGGTCGATACCGTGGCCGTCCTCCTCCGCCATGGCCTCGATGTCGACGAGGTCTGCAGTCTGGAAACCGGCTATGCCCCGCCTTTTGCCTCGGCCATGGATGTGATCAACAACGCCGGCAATGCCCTCGACAATATCCTCGCCGGCAGCAACCGGCCGGTCGATGCCGCCGATTTTCTCTACGAGTTTGCCCGCAAAACCACCCGCGTTCTCGATATCCGCGGCGAAAAGGAGGCGGAGCCGTATAAAGAAAAGTATGGCGCGAGATGGCTGAATATTCCGCAGAATCAGCTGCGCAGGCGAATTACCGAAATCCCGGCGGACGAACCGTTGTTCCTGCTCTGCGACACTGGGCCCAGGTCCTACGAGGCCCAGGTCTTCCTAGCCTCGCAGGGACTGACCAATACCAGGAACATCCAAGGGGGCCTCGCGATGATCAAGGTCACCGAGCCGGAGTTTGTCTCGTGAATGGTTGAGGAACCGTCAGTGGATCGGTGATTCCACCGGTTTCTCCGCAACCACCATTTTCGGATACTGCTGCAGTTTCCCCTCCAGAGTGATGACCGTCCAATCGCCGTTGTCCTCGCAGGCTTTGACCAGGCATTCCACCTGGGAGCCGTCATAGAGCGCCAGCGCGCAGGGCTCGCCCACATTCCGGCCGGTGATCGAAGTGAATTTCCTGCTTGCCGCGAGCTGTTTGAAGTGGGCGACCGCCTCTTCAAATGCGACGATCCGGTCGTGTTCCTCCGGATCTATTTCCCGGATCTGTTGCCGTAACGCCTCGATTTCCTTTTTCTTGGCGGCGATGATGGCGATGGTCTTCTCCATTTCCGACTGCTGGTCGGAGGGGATGGAGAAAAGAATCTGTTTCTGGATGTCGATATCCGCTTCGATATAATTGATTCTCTTTAAGATATCCTGCACGGTCGGTTTGATCATTGGAGTTTCCTGGACAGGGTTTATGATTCTTCAGTAGAGAAGGGGATTTTGCTCGGATTGAGAGCAATGTGCAAGCAGGAAATCTGCTTTTTCGTCTTTTCAAACCGTAAACCACCTACATCTTGCGACTACCCGCACCTCCGGAGGCGGAAACATCAGCTCAACTTCCTCATTGACCGGTCGACAGTTCATAAAGAAATTTTTATGTAGATCATTGTCTTTTCAGACAATAATGAAAAACTTTGACGTTCATCGGTGGTGATGGTATGAATCGATATCCGGTTCTGCCTGCAAATCTTGACTTTTTGCAACTGCTTTCCAGGCCGGCGAGATTGCCCCGCTTCCTCTCCAATATTGAGTTCAAGGAAGGGTTTCATGGCCCCAAGATCTGTATTGATCGTCGATGATGAGGAGATCTGTCTTACCATCACCTCGGAAATGGTTAAAAAATTCGGCCTGCTGGCTATGCTGGCCAGGGACGGGTTTGAAGCGGTGGAGATCTTCAAGCGGCACGGCATCGAGATCGTCTGTGTCCTGCTGGATCTGCAGATGCCGCGCATGAACGGCATAGATGCCTTTCGGCACATCAGGAAGCAGGATGAGAAGATGCCGGTGATCATCACCTCGGGCTATCTTACCGATACCAACCTTCTGCTTCTTCAGCCACTCAATCCGGCCGGGTATCTCAACAAACCGGTGAGCTACGAGGCCCTTTTCGGGTTCCTTAGGCGGATAACGGCCGGTTGACGACCCGTTTACGATGTGCCGCCAAGAAATTCCTTGTAGTGCTCCTGGGCGCAGGTGGGGCAGATGCTGTGACTGAATATCGCCTCCGTATGATCGGACAGATATGCTTCAATGCTGTTCCAGTAGCCTTTGTCGTCACGAATGTTTTTGCATATCGCACAGATCGGCAGCATGCCCTGCAGCTGTTTCACATGATCGAGGGCACTTCGCAACTCCGTCATCAGGCGCTGGCGTTCAATGGCGTAGCGGATACTGCGGATGATGGCGGTTGACGAGGACTCTCCCTTGAAGAGATAATCCTGCGCGCCTTTTCGTACCGCTGCAAAGGCCATCTCCAGATCCTTTGCTCCGGTCATGATGATCGTTGGAACTGCCGGATGTCTTTCATGGAACGCGACAAAAGTTTCCAGACCGAAGCTGTCCGGCAGGGCAAGGTCGATGATCGCCACATCGATTGCGGCCTTGTCTGCGGCGCACAAGGCGTTTTCGAGCCGGCTTTCATGCAGAATGACGGTCTCAAGCTCGTCGGATGAGATCAGGATTTCCCGGAGCAGGAAATAGTCGTCCGAACTGTCCTCAACGATCAGTGCCGTGATTTTTTGTTTCATCGATCATCCTGTCTCCGCGGCAGTTTGACCAGCTGCAGCCAGAACCCCTCCACCTGTCTGATGATTTCCGTGAATCTGGCAAAATCGACCGGTTTGGTGATATAGCAGTTGGCGTGCAGCTTATACGCCTTGAGGATATCCCCCTCATCGTCGGAGGTGGTCAATACGACGACCGGAATATCGGTGAGATCTTGATCCTCACGGATCTCCTTCAAGACCTCGCGGCCGTCCATCAAGGGCAGGTTCAAGTCCAGAAGAATCAGGTCGGGTCGCGGTTTGCCGGCGTATTTGCCCTCGCGGCGCAGATAGGCCATGGCGGACATGCCGTCCGAGACCGTATCGATCTCCATGCGTACTTTTGAATCCTGCAGTGCTTCCAGGGTCAACTCGATATCATCCTGATTGTCCTCGACCAAGAGGACAATCGCCGGCTTGAGAGTAAGTTCCGTCATGATTGTCACATGTTTTTCGGCAAAGTGAAATAAAAGACCGATCCTCCGGTGGTGTTGGACTCGACCCAGATGGTGCCGCCGTGTCGTTCGACGATTCTTTTGCAGAGGGCAAGGCCCAGTCCGGTTCCCGGATATTCCCGGTCGGTGTGCAACCGTTGGAAAACCATGAAGATCCGCTGGTGAAACTGCGGCGATATGCCAATGCCGTTGTCTTGTACCCGAAAACGATAACTATCGTCAAGTTCCCGAAAGTCGATGTGGACACGGGGACTGGCACTTTCATTATAGCGCAGGGCGTTGACCAGAAGATTCTGGAAAAGGCTGCGGATCTGGTTCTCATCGATGCTGAGGGTCGGCAGCGTCCCGCAGATCACCTCTGCATTCTTCTCTTTTAATGTTGTCTGAAGGTTGTCCAGCACACTCTGGACCAGGAGATTGAGATCCGTCGGCAGGAAGGTCGACCCTTTCGAATTGACCCTTGATAGGGTCAGCAATTCCCGGATTAAGGTCTGCATGCGATGAGCGGCTTTCACCGACCTGTCGATGTAGTGCTTGCCCTTATCATCCACTTTATCTTCATAACGGTTCTCCAGCAGCTGAAGAAATCCGACAATCGCGCGCAAAGGTTCCTGCAGATCGTGCGACGCCACATAGGCAAACTGTTCCAGTTCCCGGTTGGATCGTTCCAGAGCCTCCCGAGCCTTCTTGCGCTCGGTGAGATCGATGCCGTACAGATTGATGTAGGCTTCCCCCGGAGGCCGGACAGCGGTAATGCCGAAGGTTTGGCCGGCTGGGTTGACGATTTCTGTGTCGATGGCATGGCCGCAACGACTGGCTTTGACTACTGCCTTGAGTACCGGTTCGGGCAAGGGGGTACTCCCGAATATCTGCCGGGAAAGGGTAGCCAGCCACCTGCCAGCCGAGACATTGGCATACATAATGGTTCCGTCGGGCGTGCATCGCATTACCGGGCAGGGATTTTCCTCAGGGAAGTTCGCCAATTGCCTTAATTTATCCTCGATATATTTTCGTTCGGTGATGTCGTGCACCATCCCCAGCGAGCGGATTATCCGTCCCTCTTCGTCCCGCACATGCTGGCATTTCTCGTGGACGAAACGTATTGCGCCGTCACTCTTGCGGATGACGCGATGTTCGATCTCGTACGAGTCGAGCCCTGCTCGGATCGAGTCCGAATAGGCCTCATTGACCGCAGTGCGGTCGTCCGGATGGACATGTTCCAGAAAAGCTTCGTAGGTGGCGGCAAACTCCTGGGGCATAAGTCCGAAGATTCTATATACCTCGTCCGACCAGACCAACTCGTTTTTCCGGAGATCCAGCTCCCAGCTGCCCAGATGAGCGATCTCCTGGGACCGATTGAGCCTTTTCTCGCTCTCTCGTAGTGCCTCTTCAGTTTTTTTGCGTTCGCTGATATCGGTGAAGAGAACGGCGAATTTTCCGGGAGCAACTTGGTAGGCATAGACGCCGTACCAGCGCTTCAGGGGCGCCGCATAATTCTCGATATGGACTGGGGCGCCGCCAAGTGCCACCCGGCCGAAAGTCTCGATCCAGTGCGTCTCGATTTCGGGCATGACCTGCCTGACCGTTCTGCCGATCACCGACTCTCGACAGAGGCCGGTCAGACGTTCGAAGGCGGGGTTGATTTCGAGGAACCGGTAATCGACCGGCTGTTCGTCTGCCCCGCAAATGATTTCATGGAGGGCGAACCCCTCGGTCATGCTGTTGAAGAGGGAATGGTACCGCTCTTCATTCTCCTGGAGCTGAACCGTTCGATCGGCCACACGCCATTCTAAAATTTCGTTGCTGATCCTGAGTTCCTGTTCGGAACGTTTCCTGCGGCGCTGTTCGGCAAGCAGCAGGCCGATCAGCAGCAACTGGACCAGCAGGACAGTAAAAAATCCTATGATATGCCATTGGTAGGAAGTCATATTGATTTCTTCTTTCGAAAAAAGCGGATTGAGCAGATGTCTATCTGCCTATCACATGGTCGCCGCCTTTGACGGGTAACAGGACGGTAAATGTTGCGCCCTCTCCCGGATGGCTGTCGACCTTGATTTCGCCCTGGTGTTTATTGATAATATCCTGGCTGATCGACAAGCCCAGGCCGGTTCCTTTGACATCGAACTTGGTGGTGAAGAACGGTTGAAAGATCTGTCCCATGTCTGCAGGCTTTATGCCGCTGCCGTTGTCCTTGACTTCTGCCGCCACCCGGTCGTCTTCCAGCCGGGTACTGATAGTAATGACCCCGCCGCTTTGGGGGCAGGCGTCCATCGCGTTGACCAGCAGATTGAGAAATACCTGTTTGATCTGATCAGCTACCGCCAGGATATGCGGCAGTTCCGCGGCATAGTTGCGCACCACGGAGATCTGCCGGGTGCGGAAATCGCTCCGGAACAACAGCAGGAGGGCATCGAGGGATTCGTGCAGGTTCACCGGTTGCTTCCGGCATGAAGACGGTCGGTTGAAATCCTGGAGATTGCGGACCAGGCTCTTGATCCTGTTGCTTTCATTGATGACGGTATCGAGCAACGCTCTGTCCTCGTCGGCCAAGAGTTCCATTTTCTGTAAGCCCTTCAGGAAGAAGAGAATGCCTTGCAGGGGATTGTTCAATTCATGGGCGATCGACGCAGAGAGCTTGCCGATTGCCGAAAGCTTCTCCGTATGCAGAAGCTGTTTCTGGGCGGTCTCCGCCTCCTGGTGTTTTTCTTCGAGCAACCTGTTGGTTTCTTGAAGGTTCCGGTTTAATTCCTCGATCTTTCGCAGTTGCCGGGTCAGCAGCCGGGACCTCCTGGCCATATCGATGATGGCGCCTACCTTGGCCAGCAGGATCTCGGCCGGGCAGGGGACGGCAATAAAGTCGGAGGCGCCGGCCGCATAGGCGCGCAGGATATCTTCATTGGTCCTGGTCGTCGTTGCGGCAAAGATGATCGGTATTCCTTTCAGTTCCTGCCGCCGACGGATCAAGGAGGCCAGCTCGAAACCATCCATCACTGTCATGTCGACATCTATGACAACCAGACAGTATTCCTGCAGGAGGAGCAGTTGGAGGGCCTGATCGCCGGAGCGGGCGGTCCGGACCCGCGCTCCCACCAGTTTCTGCAGGATGGATTGGAGAGCGAGCAGGGCGGAAGGATTGCTGCCCACGACGAGGATGTCGACTTCATCCTCGCCGTAGAGCATATCCAGCTTGGCCTGCATGGTCTTGCCCTGGACATAGAGATCGACCATCTGGCGAACCTTGGCCTGGATGACCACAGGTTCGACAGGTTTGGTGAGATAGTCGACCGCCCCAAGCGACAGGGCGCGATCGAGGTGGTTGGCTTCCAGCCTGCCCCTCGACAGAAAGATGATCGGCAATCGAGGGTTCGTATGTCGGGCACGGATCAGGGTGGCGGTTTCAAAGCCGTCGAGTACCGGCATTCGCACATCCAGGATAATCAGCCCAACCTCATTTTCCTCCAGGAGTTGTAAGGCCTGGCGGCCGGAAGTAGCCTGGAGCAGATGGTAATCAGGATCCTGCAGAATTGCCTGGAGAGTGAGGAGATTATTCGGCTCATTATCTACCAGAAGGATCTTGGTACGGGCTTTCGAATGGTCGGGAAGAAGTGTAACAACGGGCATCGTAATTTCTCCGCTGATATATAATTGAAAACCTGGACACATGCCTGTGCAGGAGATTTCCTTTGGGCAAAAGCTCCTTATGAAATGATCAAATGTCGGCGATCTCTTGAAAAATGTCTACCAATTTTCAAGGCTGCGATACGAAAAGCTGACATTCGGTCGGAGCGCATCGCCGGCGCGTAACAAGTCGGGAAGTTGTGATAAAAAAGCGGTCCTTGACCGGTGATGTCAAAAAAGTGTAATTTGCCAAGGACGAACGGTACGGAGCTTTGGCAGAGTCTTTTTTATTTATGACTGCAACCGGAAAAACGTTGAACGGAGAGGGTATGAAACCAAAAATTACGATCTTGATTGTTGAGGACAACCCTGACGATTATTTGATCCTGCAGGAGGTTCTTCAGTCGTCGGACGAAATTGAAGCGGTCCTTTTGCAGGAGGACCGGCTTGATCGCGCTTTTGCCGTGACCGGGAACCACGCCATCGATGTGGCAATCATCGATCTATCCCTTCCCGACAGTTTTGGCCTCGACACCTTTATTGCCTTTCATGAAAGATATCCGATGGTACCGACGATCATCATGACCGGAGCCGGTGACCGGGAGATGGCTTTCGAGGCCGTTCGCAAAGGTGCCCAGGATTATCTTTTCAAGTGCGAGCTGTCTTCGGCCGCAATTATCCGCAGCATCCGCTACTCCATTGAACGCCATCGTCTGATGGCGGATTTGCGCAGAGCCCTGAGCGAGGTGGAGCATCTTCAGGAAATGCTGCCGGGTACTTGATCGGCAGGCACAGCGCTTCCGTCAATTGCACTGATCCCCCAAAAGATTCACTTTGTGCCAAGAATGATTATCATATTGACCACAACTCTGTTTTTGCAAGTTGCCCGGAAAACTATTCCCACTCGTTCACCAACCGCAACCACGCATTTGAGAGAAACCATATGAATATTTCAAGCGAGACCAAAATACATGACCTGCTGGCAGCCTATCCCTTCCTGGAAGATTTCCTGGCGGGCCGCAACCCCCGGTATAAGAACCTCAAGAATCCGCTGATGCGCCAGACCATCGGGCGGGTCGCATCCCTCGGTCAGATTGCCGGCATCGGCGGCGAAAGTATCGCAAACCTGGTCGAGGACCTGAGGGGCGAGATCGAACGCCGCGGCCGCGAGGGGTTCTCAGCCTTTGCCGGCAAAAAATATATCGATCCCATCAAGCAGAACAGGTTGAAGGAGATTATTCAGGGAATACACCGCGGTGAGGATCTGAACAAACTCAAGGAGCAGTTTGCCGCTTTGAGCCAGGGAGTCACCGCCACCGAAATCGCCGACCTCGAACAGAGCCTCATGGACGAGGGGATGCCGGAGAAGGAGGTGCGCCGTCTCTGCGATCTCCATATCGCCGTCTTCGAGGATTCCCTGGGAGCGACACCGGTTCCCGACATGCCGCCCGGCCACCCGGTGCACACCTTTATGCTGGAAAATCGCGAGACGGAAAAGATTATCGCCCGTCTCACTGCGCTTGTGAGAGAGTGCGGCGACCCGCCGAAGCACGCCCGGCTGGAGCTCGAGCAAGATCAATTTCTGCGGCACCTGGCCGACCTGGACAAAGTAAACATCCACTACACGAGAAAAGAAAACCAGCTTTTCCCCTTGCTGGAGAAACATGGGGTGACTGCGCCTTCCCGGGTGATGTGGGCCATTCATGACGATATCCGCGGCCTCGTCAAAGGAGCAAAGAGGCAGCTGGCCGATCGGCAATTTACGGAAATGGCCGCGACCCTGAAGGATGTGCTGTCGCAGATCGGCCTGATGATCTACAAGGAGGAGCATATCCTATTCCCCATGTCCCTCGATGTCCTGAGCGAAGAAGACTGGCTGGTCGTCCGGCAGGGCGAGGCGGCGATCGGCTACGCCTGGATCAAGCCGCCGCCGGAAATGGCCGCGGTTCGTCAGCCGGCAAGTGAGGCGGTCGAAGGCTTGTTGGAAATGGAAACTGGTCGGATGAGCCTGGAGATGATCAACCTGATGCTCACCCACCTGCCGGTGGATGTTTCCCTGGTGGATGAGAACGACAAGGTCGTCTACTACTCGGACTGCCCGGACCGGACCTTCCCGCGCAGTCCTGCGGTCATCGGTCGCTCGGTGCAGAACTGCCACCCGTCGGCCTCGGTGGATAAGGTCGACATGATCCTCAATGCCTTCCGGGAGGGCAAAAAACAGACGGCGGAATTTTGGATCACATTCGGCGGCAAGTTCATCCATATCCGCTATTTTGCATTGTTCGACCGGCAGAAACGGTATCGGGGCTGTCTTGAGGTGACCCAGGATGTAACCGGCATCCGGGCGCTGGAAGGGGAGAGGCGTCTTCTCGACTGGCAGTAAGGCAGCATCGATTTCCATCGCTATCATTTCCGAGCAGCCTGGGGTAGAGCCCCGGCTGCTCGTCCTTAGCTCAACTCACTTGTCGTGGTTGGTCGGTAAAGCATATCGTCGGCGTTTGCCGCCGCTCTCATTTTTTTCTCCCCGGCTCTGTCCCTTCAATAACATTGGCAATTTTTTCTGCAGCGCCTTAGATTGAACCCTTGTCTATAAGCCAATGGAAATCTTCAAGTGTATCGGGGAAAAATCAACACCCATGAATTCCGAGATCCTTCTTATCGTACTGCCAGTCTTTCTGGTTATCGGGCTGGGCTTCGGTCTCAAGCGGACCGCTCTCGTCCATGCCGGTTTTATCTACGATCTCAATAGATTGGTGTATTACATCGCCCTGCCGGCGTTGCTTTTCTACAAAATTGCCGGGGCCGATTTTTATGCCAGTTTCAATGCCCGGCTTTTGGGCGGGATGATTCTCGGCATCACCGTGATGTTTGTTTTCTCATATGGTTTCGGTAGCCTGCGGGGGTATGCGCCGGCGGTCCAGGGAGCTTTCTGCCAGGGGGCCTTCCGGGGCAATCTGGCCTATATTGGTCTTGCCATCATTTACAATGCCTACGGCGAAGAGGGGTTTACCAGGGCGGGTATTTTGCTCGGCTTTCTGGTGCCGTACATGAATGTCCTGTCGGTGGTGGCGCTCCTCCTTCCCCAGCGTCGGGAAAGCCTGAATATGGGCGGATTCTTCTGGCTGCAGCAGGTTGCCACCAACCCCCTCATTGTTGCCTCGTTTGTTGGCATTCTCTGGAGTTACTTTGGGCTGCCCATGCCACGGATTGTTGATCGGGCGCTGAATATCATAACCGGGATGTCGCTGCCCTTGGCCCTCATCGCCATAGGCGCCTCATTTTCTTTTCAAAGATTGCGGGGCAATTTGACGCCGGCAGCGTTGTCTGCGGCAATGAAGATCGTGTTGTTGCCGGTGTTGACCGCCCTGGTGCTTCACGCCTTCGGCGTGCATGGCCAGGAGCTGGCGATCGGAGTGCTGCTCGCCGCTACACCCACGGCCACTGCCGCCTACATCATGGCGCAGCAGTTGAAATGCGATGCCGAGCTGTCGGGGGCAATCATCATGCTTTCCACCCTTTGTTCGGTCATTACTTACAGCCTCGCGCTGTATCTGCTCCAGACCTTGGCGTTGTAGGGGCGAATAATTTTTCGCCACTACCGCAACCGGCGCGGCAGCCGTGCGTGGAAGTTGTCTTTGAGAAATGTGTGGAAGTCGCTGACTGCGGCAAGGCGGCCCTGCAGGTGTTCTTTGGTTTCCGGAGGAGCGGCAGGGTCTTCCTGCCGCTCCTTGATTGCCCGTTCCCGTTCGGCAAGAACCTGGTAAAGATCGAGAAGATAGTTGTAAACCATAACACTCAGTAGTAGCTGAAATCCTTGAGGTCGACGTTTTCCCTGAGATATTCACGCAGCCACTGCAACTCTTCCAGTTGCCCGCGATAGAAGGGAGCTTGTTTGTCTTCGCGGGCAACGGCTTTTTGCGCTTCCGTTATTTTCTCAGTGAGATAGTTATGGATCTTCACGGAATACTCGTTCGGCATGCTGTCGATCCCTTTACACCTTTTTTCCCATCTCTCACCACCAGATCATTGCAGATATGACAGAGCTATCTTCAGCATCCTGCGTACCGGTTCCGCGGCACCCCACAGCAGCTGGTCACCGACGGTGAAGGCAGCCAGGTACTGCGGCCCGATGTTCAGTTTATGGATCCGGCCGACGGGGACCGTGAGCGTCCCTGAGACTTTGACCGGGGTGAGTTCCCGTGAGCTGATCTGGCGGTCGTTGGGGATCACCTTGACCCACTCGTTATGGCCGGCGATGATGTTCTCGATCTCTTCGACGCTGACATCTTTCTTCAGCTTGATGGTCAGCCCCTGGGAATGGCAGCGCATGGCCCCGATCCGCACGCAGAGGCCGTCGATGGGGACGACTTGGTCGCCGGTGCGGCCGAGGATCTTGTTGGTCTCGGCGATGCCTTTCCATTCTTCCTTCGACTGCCCGCCGGCTACCGGCACGTCGATCCAGGGAATGAGGCTAGCAGCCAGGGGAACCCCCCAGTTATTCATGGTCAGCGTCCCGTCGTTCAGTTTGGCGGTGATCTTACGGTCGATGTCGAGAATGGCCGAGGAGGGATCGGCTAAGAGATCGCCCACAACGCCTGCCAGTTCGCCCATCTGGCTGATCAGTTCGCGCATGTTCTTGGCGCCCGCGCCGCTTGCCGCCTGATAGGTCATCGAGCTGACCCATTCGACCAGATCATGGGCGAAGAGTCCGCCGAGGCCCATCAGCATGAGGGAGACGGTGCAGTTGCCGCCGATGTAATTTTTGATGCCCCGTTCGAGTCCCCTGTCGATGACCGCCCGGTTGACCGGATCGAGGATGATGATCGAATCGTCCTTCATCCGGAGGGTCGAAGCGGCATCTATCCAGTAGCCGTTCCAGCGGCTGCGTAACGTGTCATAGACCTCGGCGGTGTAGCTTCCACCCTGGCAGGAAACGATGATGTCCATTTCCGCCAGGCGGTCGATATTCATGGCATCTTCGAGAGGTTTTTTCCCCCCTCCACCGACGTCAGGACCGGTCTGTCCCGCCTGGGAGGTCGTGAAGAACACCGGTTCAAAGCCCCGAAAATCGTTCTCGGCCACCATTCTCTCCATGAGAACGGAACCGACCATTCCCCGCCAACCGACAAATCCTACTTTAAGCATTGGAGACTCCATTTAAATAATTGTGGTGTTGTGCACATCTGAGGCAGGACCCCCGCTTCACTCCCAAAAAATCGGAAACCTCCATTTTTACCTGGAAGGGTGAAGAAATGCTCGCGAAAAAATGCGACTACTTGCCTGACCTGGAAAAGAACAGGAAACCAAAAACAAAGGATCCGGCGAGAATGTAGACATCCGCCAGGTTGAAAATACCGGTGTGGAGCTTGCCGGCAGCGAGCATCACAAAATCGGTGACGCCGCCGTCGTGCAGGAGCCGGTCGAGGAGGTTGCTCAAGCCGCCGCCGGTCACCAGGCTGAGGGGCAGGTCGTAGCGAGGATTGGGCCGGCGAAGGAAAAAGAGGTAGAAGAGGCAGGCGACCAGCAGGACCGTGACGCAGACATAGAGAAAAAAGAATTGCAGGCTCTGCGGCAGACCTCGGACAATCCCGAGAAAGCCCTCATAGTTTTTGACCAGGGAAAAGGTTACCAGGCCGCCCCACACATTGAGATCTCCGGAATGGGCGAGGAATCTTTCGGCCACCGCTTTGGTCAGCTGGTCCGTGACGATAGTAAATGCCAGAAGGCTCACCGGCAGCCGGAGACCGGCTCTGCGGCGCTGTCGTCGATCTATCAGTGCAAGCATGGAATCAGATTAATGAAAGTCGGGTCAAATGAAAATGCAGGCGGAAGATGAATGTGAGGAATAGCAAAATCATGGCCGGGAGTCCAGTACTTTTCTGACCAGAGCGGCAATCGATTTGCGCATCAGCGGCTTCATGGCAAAGGCCCGCACTCCGATGGCCAGGGCCTTGGTCTCGTTGATCAGCTCGCTGAAACCGGTGCAGAGGATGATTGGAATATCGTCCCGTATCTCAAGAAGATGCTGAGCGAGAACGGCGCCGTTCATTTTCGGCATGGTCATGTCGGTGAGAATGACATCGAAGTCTTGCGGTACGTCGGTAAAGGTCTCCAACGCCTGGAAGGGATCGGTCTTGACCGTAACGATATAGCCGAGGCTTTCCAACAGGCGCCCCTGCATTCGAGCTACCATCGCTTCATCGTCGATCAGCAGTATCCTTTCCGTGCCGAGCGGGATTTCTTTGCTATAGGAAATTGTCTTTTTCGCCGGCAGATCGACAAGCTGCGGCAAATACACGAGAAAGCTTGTTCCTTTGCCGGGCTCGCTGTAGACGGTTATCAGTCCGTTATGGCTCTTGACTATGCCGTGCACGACGGCGAGTCCCATTCCCGTTCCCTGATCCTTCGGCTTGGTGGTGAAATATGGGTCGAAGATCTTATCGAGCATGGCTCGTTCCATCCCGCAGCCGTTGTCGCAGACTTTGAGGAGGAGGTACGGGCCCGGAGCGAGTTGCAGGATCTTCGATTTTTCATCGATCGGCTCGATTTCGATGCGATCGATTTCCACCGTCAGAATTCCGCCCCCTTCTCCCATGGCATGTTTGGCATTGGTCCCGAGATTCATGACAATCTGATGGATCTGCGTGGCGTTACCCATAATCAGCTCGTCTTCAATCTCAATCTTGGTGCGGATTTCAACAGATTGCGGGAGGGAAGAGCGCAGCAGGCTGAGGGCGTCGGTGACGACCTGACTCAGTTTTAAAGGTGTCCGTTCGTAGTCCTGCTGCCGGCTGAAGGTGAGGATCTGGCGGACCAGTTCTTTCGCTCTTTCCGAGGCAAGCAGCACCCGGTCGAGGTCTTTTGCCGCCGCGCAGGTTTTTCGGTCGCAATCCGACAGCATGTGCAGTTGGGCGAGCTCGGAATAGCCGATGATTGCCGAGAGAATGTTGTTGAAATCGTGGGCGATCCCTCCGGCAAGAGTGCCGATCGCCTCCATTTTCTGCGATTGCTGAAGTTGTCGGGCGAGTTTCTTGGCCGAGGCCTGAGCCTCCTGACGTTCAATTATTTCCTCCTGCAGCTCTCTGTTCGATTGCTCGAGCTCGGCAATGCGTTGCTGGAGTTCGGGATAATAGCTTTTGCGGATGGACTTTTCCCCCAGTCCGATAATGCTTTGCCGAAGCTGTTCGCGATTGGTCTTGTGGTCAGAGGGCTTCTTCATAGATGACCTCAATGTCCCGCTGGTTCGGCACCTTGGGGTTCGTGACCATGCAGGGATCGTTGAGCGCCTTGCGGGCAAGAAGAGGAATATCGGAAAGTGTCGCCCCTCGCTCACCGAGCGTCTTGTGGATGCCGACCTGCTTTTTCAGTCTGCCGACCTCGGCAAGCACCGCCTGCTTGATTTCCGCTGTGTTTTTCCCGCGAAGGTCGACAAGCCCCATCGCCTGACCAATTTTGCTGTAGCGTTCGACGGCCTCCGGAAAGTTATAGCCGATCACATGATCGAGCAGGATGGCGTTGCACTCGCCGTGGGGGAGATCGAGCAGGCCGCCGAGACTGTGGGCCATGGCATGGACGGCGCCGAGGCTGGCGTTGGAAAAGGCCAGGCCTGCCTGCAGACTGGCTAGGGTCATATCGTTGCGCAGCACGATATCATCCGGGGCGTCGAGTACCTTGGGCAGATTGGTGCAGACCAGGCGGACCGCCTCCAGGGCATGGAGATCCAGGAGCGGCGAATTGGCGGTCGAGACATAGGCCTCGATTGCATGAACCAGAGCGTCCATGCCGGTGCAGGCGGTCAGGTAAGGGTTCATGGTGACAGTGGTGAGGGGATCGATCAGGGCAACGTCGGGAACCACCGTCTTGCTGATGATGGCGATCTTTTTTTTGTCTGTGGTATCGGAAATGATGGCGAATTGGGAAACGTCGGCGGAGGTTCCGGCGGTTGTCGGAATGCAGATGAGGGGCGGACCGGGAACGGCGACGTTGTCGATTCCTTCAAAACTGAGGATGTTCTCGCGATTGGTGCTGACGATGCCGATGCCCTTGGCGCAGTCCATCGGGCTGCCGCCGCCGAGCGCAACGATCACATCGCAATGCTGTTCGTGGTAGAACTCCGCCCCCGCCATGACCTCGGTATCACGCGGGTTGGGAGAAATGGCGGAGAAGACGGCGGATTCTATGCCTTCTTCGTGATGGAGACGGGTGAGTTCGGTAAGCCAGCCGGCGTCGATAATGCCCTGGTCGGTAACAATAAGGGCCTTCTTCGCGCCGAAGTTGCAGAGGTAGCGGCCGATGAGCTGCATGGCTTCCGGCCCGAAAATGAACTCCGGGGCGACAAATTTTCGTAACTCCAGCATGTCTTCTCCTCGCGAAGGTTTGGACGGTATTGGCGGATTTTCAAGCTTTATTCATTATGACGCACCAGACGGTAAAGTCAATTTTTTCAGTTTACCAATCCTATACGGCAAAAGGTGTCTCGGTCGATCTGTCATGCTTTACATTGTCGCCAGAAGACCATGTCAATGAAAAAAGTTGCTTCCGGATCGAGAGTTAGATAAGGTAGCCTGCTTAGGAAACAAGTTTGATGATCAGGACAACAACATTGAAAGGCAGGTCCGCAAGCAGGGGAGGGTGTAACAACATGGTGAAGATCGGCATAATCGGCGGCTCCGGACTCGATAATCCGGAAATCTTGAAAGACCCGCAGACACTCGAAGTGGAGACCGAATACGGCAAGCCTTCCTCATCCCTTTTGGCTGGCAGGATCGGCGGCATCGAAACAGTCATCTTGGCCCGACACGGCAGGCAGCATCAGTTCAGTCCCACCGAGATCAACAATCGGGCCAATGTCGCAGCCTTGAAGAAGGCCGGTGTTACCCATATCCTTGCCACAACCGCCTGCGGCAGCCTGCGGCAGGAAATTGATCGGGGCCACCTGGTGGTGCTCGATCAGTTCATCGACTTCACCAGGTTCAGGAAAAACACCTTTTTCGACTCGTTTAGTGGCGGTCCTCGTCATACCGCCATGGCCCACCCTTTCTCGGAAGAGTTGCGCAGCAGGCTGCTGGAGACGGCGCAGGCATTAGGGCTTGCAGTCCATCCGCGGGGTTGCGTGATTACCATCGAGGGGCCGCGGTTTTCAACGGTCGCCGAATCGAAGATGTTCCGGCTGTGGGGTGCGGATGTCATCAATATGTCCACCGCCCCGGAGGCGATGCTGGCAAACGAGGCAGGAATTCCGTATGCTGCCGTGGCCATGTCGACCGATTATGACTGCTGGAAAGAAGACGAAAAACCGGTAACCTGGGATGAGATACTTGAGGTATTCCATAAAAACGCCGATAATGTCACGAGATTGCTGGTAAGCGTGATTGAAGGTTTTCAATAAAACGTTCTGACGCATTTTTACTTTCAGCCAATAACCAAGGAAATACCATGAATCTGAAAAGTAGTGTTCGCAGCATACCCGACTGGCCCATTCCCGGAGTGATTTTTCGGGATCTGACGACCCTTATGAATCATCCCGAAGCCTTCCGCGAGTCGTGCGATATTCTCTATGAAAGGTACCGGGATCATGATATCGACCAGATTGTCGGCATCGATGCCCGTGGTTTCGTGTTCGGCGGAGTGCTCGCCT
>Ga0154407_1054_pt1 | contig 65675 bp, 59 predicted proteins | sample RifGroB2_FD_115911 | JGI IMG/M metagenome (GOLD analysis project Ga0154407, IMG submission 115911) | Desulfobacterales bacterium GWB2_56_26
GCAAAACTGTTCACGTGCTCTGAGTCTTGATGAATGACGGTTATCAGCGCTCCACCCATCTCCGGATTCAGCCGGGGGATGATTTCGAGGAGGTTGTAAAAACAGCCTTCCCCGCCGCCGATGACGGTAACGAAGGTATTTCTCCGAAACTGGGAGTGAGGGGAAACTGTCAGTTCAATGCTGTCACCGCAGTGGGAACAGACGATACTGCGAATGGGGTTGGTTTTTGAGCATGAGACAATTTCCCGTCCGCCGCATTCTTCACAGAATATCACTCGCCGCTCTTCATCGGCCGAGTCAGCCGGCGAATATGTCGACACCGGCTCGCGTGCCTTTACCGTGAGAGCGGCAGCGTTTCTCACCTTTTCAATGAGAATCTGTTTATGGGACTGAAGAGTCTTTTTCTGGAAGATGAAATCCTTGTAGATGAAATCCACCGCACCGTTTTTCAGCGTATCGAAACACCGGGCGGTTCCTTTCTCGGTAAGGCTGGAGAACATTATGGTCGGCGTGGGACGGTGGATCATGAGATGCTGGAGAGCGGTCATCCCGTCCATAAGCGGCATTTCCAGGTCGAGCAGAATGACCGACGGCTGGGTTTTGAGAAGTATATCGAGGGCCTCTATGCCATTCTGCGCCTCCCCGACAATGGAAAACTCGGGACAATCTTCCAGAAGATCCCGAAGAAATCGACGAAAAACGAGGGAATCGTCAACAATGAGAATGGAAGTCCGGGAAGGAGCAGTGGGCGCCGTCTGTTGCATAGAAGAATTAACCCGTCGCTCTACCTGAGTGAGCGGAACTCATATCGATCTTGCCTCGGGTTCCGTTTGATAGAGTTGATGTTTTACAATATACTCGAGCACTTCTGCAGGGATATCTCCTGTCGGCAGGAGACCCCTTTTGATCTTTTTCCTGATCCTCGTCGAACTGAATTGACCGGGAATAGTTTGCAGGATAAAGATTGTTTTCCCGCCAGATTCTTCCCGCCACGAATTATTTTGCCAGAAATAGCCGATCTTTTGCAAGAACTCTGTCAGCTGAGTTCGAGTATTGCCGTTGCGTAAGGCAATGACGATGTTCACCAGACGGAGAATATCCCGGTATGATTTCCAGGTGGCGAAGTCGAGGAAGGCATCTACCCCGATAATGAAGAAAAATTCGGTCTCCCCCGGGAAAAGACCACCAAGGACCCGCAAAGTATCGATGGTGTAGGAGGGAGTTGGCAGATCGCCTTCTATTTCAGTGCAGGTAAATCGGGGGTTGCGGCTGCTCACCAGTTTGAGCATGGCCAGGCGATGGGCAAATGAGGTGATTGGCGTCCCTATTTTATGGGGAGGGCTGGCCGACGGAATAAACAGTATCCGGTCGAGGTTGCATTCCCTGAGGGCGGCTTCCGCCAGTTGCAGGTGACCGGTATGAACCGGATCAAAGGTGCCGCCAAGCAATCCGATCCTGGAAGTGGTCACACCCTGACTTGCCCCTGACCGTATACAATGAATTTGCGGGTAGTCAGCTCCTCCAGGCCCATGGGACCGTAGGCGTGCAGTTTGGTGGTGCTGATCCCAATCTCCGCGCCGAGACCGAGCTGCCCTCCGTCGTTGAAGCGGGTGGAGGCATTGACCATTACCGCCGACGCATCTATCTCGTTTATGAATCGCTGGGCGGTGCTGTAGTTTTCGGTGACTATCGATTCGGTATGTTGCGAGCCGTACTTCATGATATACGCCTTGGCCTCTTCAAAGTCCTTGACGACCTTCACGCAGAGCACCAGATCGAGGAACTCGGTGCCCCAGTCGCTGTCGGCTGCCTTGATGACTCGCTTATCGAGAGATGTCGATTTTGTGCATCCCCGCAGTTCTACGCCCTTATCGATCAGGGCGGTGGCCAGGACCGGCAGCGCCTGGGCGGCGATCTCCTCATGAATCAATAACCCTTCCAGGGCATTGCATACCCCCGGCCGATGGGTTTTGGAATTGATGGCAAGCGGGACAGCTTTGGCGACATCGGCGTCCTTGTCGATATAGAGATGGCAGACGCCTTTATAATGCTTCAATACCGGGATTCTCGAATTTTGCGAAACGAACCGGATCAAGCCTTCGCCGCCGCGGGGAATGACCAGGTCGATGTACTCTTCCAGGGTCAAAAGGTGGCTGACCGCCTGCCGATCGGTGGTCGGAATAACCTGTACCACATCCTTGTCTACCTGCTGGGAAACGAGGGCTTTTTGCAGAATGTCGGCCAGCGCCAGATTGGAATGGATGGCCTCCGAGCCGCCGCGCAGAATCACTGCATTACCGGTTTTGATGCAGAGGGCTGCCGCTTCGACCGTAACGTTCGGCCGGGATTCATATACCATGGCAATCACTCCGAGCGGCACCCGCATCCTGCCGACCAGAAGGCCGTTCGGCCTCTTGACCAAGTCATCGACCTTGCCGATAGGATCGGGGAGAGCGCAGACTTCGTGCAGGGCCGTTACCATGGATTGCAGTACCGTATCGGATAAACGCAACCGGTCAAGCATTGCCGCTGAGAGTCCCTTTTGCCGGCCGTTTACCAGATCTTTCTCGTTTTCGCGCTGAATGCTCTCTTTTTCCTCGATCAGCAACTCGGCAACCTTCTGCAGCACCCTGTTTTTAGTAACTGTCGAAAGCACCGTGAGGGATGATGAGGCCACCTTGGCCCGCCTTGCCAGATCGGAGATTTGTTGTTCTATGGTTATCACGTAAGCCTCTTATCATCTATCATCCACTTCATGCCCAAGTGGTTACAGGATTACCAGATTATCCCGGTGCATGACTTCGTCGCTTTCTTTGTATCCGAGAATCTCGGCTATCCTGTCAGAACGTACGCCTTTTATTTTTCGCAGATCCCCGGAATCGAAATTCGTCAAGCCTACGGCAATGGGATTGTTCTGCCGGTTCACACATCTGAGGCAATCGCCTATTTCAAACTCGCCGCGAATCTCGATAATTCCAGAGGGCAGCAGACTTCTCCCCTTTTTTGTTATCGCAAGACAGGCTCCTTCGTCAAGGAGAAGCTCGCCATGGGGTTTCAGTACATAGGCTATCCACCGCTTGCGGCTTTGCATTTTTTCGGCGCTGGGGAGAAAAAAGGTTCCTACCAGTTCGCCGGAAAAGAGATGCTTGAGGATGTCCTTGCGCCGTCCGGGCCCGATAAAGGAACTGCCGCCGCCCGCCGACACCATTTTTGCTGCCCGGATTTTGCTCTGCATGCCACCTGTACCCAGCACACTCTTGCTGTTACCGGCCATGGTTATGATCTCTTCGGTCACTTCGGGGACGGTGTACAAAGCCTTCGCCTCTGGATCGGAGAGCGGGTTGCGGTCGTACAGAGCATCGACATCGGTGAGGCAGATGAACATGTCGGCCTCGATCAGGTTGGCGACGAGCGCCCCCAGATTATCGTTGTCGCTGAACCGCAGTTCTTCCGTCGATACTGTATCGTTTTCGTTGATAACCGGGATCACGCCGAACTTGAAAAGCGTCAGGATGGTATTGCGGACGTTGAGGTATCTTTTGCGATCGGCCAGATCGGAATGAGTCAGGAGTATCTGGGCGATTGTCTTGTTGTGTTTGCTGAAGGCTTCGTCGTAGTCATGCATCAGCCGTGACTGTCCAATTGCCGCCAGGGCCTGTTTTTCCTTGGTGGTCACTTCCTGATCGTCGCGGAAACGGACTTTTCGTTTTCCCGCAGCAACGGCACCGGAGCTGACCAGAATCACCTCTCTGCCGGTGTTGTGCAAAAAAGATATTTCTTTCGCGAGGTTATCGATCACTTCGTGGTTCAGTCCATCCTTTCCGGTAAGGATTGCGCTGCCGACTTTGACAATGACTCTCTTTGCCTTATCAAAAAGAGTCTGCCGGTAGTAAAGCCCGTCTTCCAATGCGATGTCGTTATCCATTGTTATCGAACCCAAATCATAAAAGGCCGTACAAGCGGTAATGCGCTTTTTCGTTTCATTCCGATAGGTCTTACCATCCGGAACCAGTGCGCCGACTCATTTTTTTCTTTGCTCAAGGGTTTCGACGATCTTTTCCTTGAGCAGGTCGATACCTTCGCCGGTGTGGTTGGATATACTAATAACACTTTGGTTAAGCTGTTGGAAATACATTTCCAACTCATGCAGTTCAGGGGCGTCTACAAGATCGATTTTATTGAGCACCAGAATCTGAGTTCGACCGGCCAGTTCTTCGCGGTATAAGGCCAATTCCTCGGCAATGATATGGTAATTGTTGCGAACGTTTTCATCAGCGGCATCCATGATATGCAGAAGAATGCTCGTTCGTTCGATATGTCGCAGGAATTTATGGCCCAGGCCGACGCCGCTGTGTGCCCCCTCTACCAGGCCCGGGATATCGGCAATGATACAGGGTTCATGATATTTATACTGCATTACGCCGAGTTGTGGTTCAAGCGTGGTAAACGGATAGGCCCCGATTTTGGGGTGCGCGGCGGAAAGTTTGGAGAGAAGAGTTGATTTGCCGGCATTCGGCATGCCCACGAGGCCCACGTCGGCAATGAGTTTGAGCTCGATCTTGAGCCAGAACTCTTCACCTTTGTGCCCCTTTGTGGCGACTCGCGGCGTTCTGTTGGTCCCGCTGGCAAAATGAGGATTGCCCAGGCCGCCGTCGCCTCCGGCAGCCGCCAGAAAGGTGTCGCCATCGGCGGCAAGATCGATCAGGAATTCATCCGTTTCGGCGTTTTTGATCACCGACCCGACCGGCACATCGACGAGGCAATCCTTGCCTCCTCGGCCGTGCATATCCTTGCCCTGTCCGTGTTCACCCCGCTCAGCTTTGAAATGGGAACGGTAGCGAAAATCGATCAGGGAATTCAGGTTGCTTTTCGCCCGGATTACGACACTGCCGCCTTTGCCTCCGTCTCCACCGTTCGGGCCGCCTTTCGGAACAAACTTTTCTCTGCGGAAACTGACGCAACCATCGCCACCATCCCCGGCTTTAACAAAAAACTTGGCTTCATCGATAAACGCCATGATTCAACCCACAGATTATTGAGGCTGGCTGGAAAAAGGCATACCGGAGCATGCCCTCCAAAAAAAAACTCGACCTTCAATTTGGCATTGAGGTCGAGTTCAACTCCTGGGCGAATCGCCGGGTAAGCGATTCCAGGAAAATCTTGCGGAAATCTCAGGCTACGGGATATATGCTGACACGCTTCCTGTCTTTGCCAAAATCCTCATAGGTGACCACACCGTCGACTTTTGCAAAAAGGGTATAATCCCGTCCGCAGCCGACGTTGGTCCCTGGGTGAATCTTGGTGCCGAGCTGACGGACCAGAATATTGCCTGCTTTCACGACCTGTCCGCCAAAGCGCTTTACACCACGCCGTTGACCACCGCTGTCGCGACCATTTCTCGAACTCCCACCTGCTTTCTTATGCGCCATTGCTTACTCCTTCAAGTCAAACGGGTTACTACACCGCTGTTCAATTAAAACCGATAACCTCAGTAGAGGAAATATTGTCAGGCCGAAATTGCTTCGATTTTCAGAGCCGTGTAGGATTGTCTGTGACCTCTGCGCAACCGATACCCGGTACGACGTTTTTTCTTGAAGACGATAATTTTCTTCGCCCTGCCCTGCTCGGCGATTTTGGCGGTAACTTTGGCATTTTCGAGAACCGGTTGTCCGACTTTGATCTCCTCGCCATCCACCACCATGAGAACGTCGTTCAGATCGATGGTGTCACCGACATTACCATCAAGCTTTTCAACCCGAACCTGATCTCCACACGCCACCTGATACTGTTTGCCACCTGTACGGATTATCGCATACATATATGAACCCTCTTTGAGTGAATCTTTCCAAATCGTTAGCTCAAAACTTCACAAGAACTAGGCATTTAACCCATTTGTGTCGCAATTGTCAACATCAACTTAACACGTGTTGATCTTTTTTTGTCGCAGGGTGAAGAATGCGAGGATTCACTCGTCGAACATCCTTCGATGGCGAAACGACTACATCGAAGGATGTTCGGGCTCGGCAAGTGATTTTTTCCGTGTTGCTACAATAACCTCAACCGGCAAATTCCAGACGGGATTTCTCTTTCTCGGAACGGATGACACAGGCCCGGGAAAAGGCGGCCTTTTTGCCGTGTTTGGAAATGGAAACCGAAGTCTTCCCTTGTTTGCCTTGATGCGTGACCCAACTCACTTCGTATCGGTTCAGCTTTTCATTGAGACGAACGCCGACAACGCCTGTACTGGAGTTGCTCACCGTGACCATATGCTTGTTGGTCCGGATCTTTCCAAGCTTTTTCTCCGTCTTGTCACGCCAGGATATGGCTGAGAGTAAACTGGAGTATCTTCCACCGCATTTTCTGTCGGAGAAAAATTTCGAGTGGGTTTTGCCGAGAAATCTGACACGGACGTACCAGCCATGGGTTCTTTTGGACTCTTGATCGATTCTCGCGATGTCCTTATGTTTCTCCAGGAGAATCTTTTGTTTTCTTTCGTCTTCCATAAACATACCTCAGTTTTACATACTTCAGTTATTAGGGGGGTAATACTATCTGCCTACCAGGAGCCGTCTTCTCGGCACCAACAACGTATTGTTTAAAGAATGTGCATTTTTACAAATCATGGTATCGTGAGCAGTGGATAGGCAAATGCACAAAACCTGACAACTGCCTGACAGCATAGCTACTTAGTTGGTCAGGAGCGGAAAGTCAATAATTATTTTTTAGCTGAGCGTAAAAATAAAATTGTTGTTGCAATATTTGCTCCTCCAGCTTCTTGGTACCACAATGTCGTATTACAACATCTTCTACAGAAAATCCAGCAAATGACTCAAGCACACTTCGAATTACAGACTCTCCTTGATACCATTCGTGCTCTGCGAGGCCCCCAGGGTTGCCCCTGGGACAGACGGCAAACCAGCTTAAGTCTGTTGAAGTACCTCAGGTCCGAATGCGATGAACTCCATGAAGCGATTACCGGGGACGACTCCCGCAATATGTGTGAAGAACTTGGTGACCTCCTTTACATTATTATAATGATTTCGGAAATCAACAAGGACCTAAATAAATTTGAACTGTCCGATGTACTGCACGACATCAATGAAAAACTCATCCGCCGCCACCCCCATGTCTTTGCCGGTGTAACTTACGAAAATGAGGAGCAATTGACAGCGCAGTGGCAAGCTATAAAAGCAGAAGAAAAGAGAAAAAATACTGTTTGACACAGTTAGATCCTATTAGTATTATAGTCCCCTTTTTATCGATAGGCAAAAACAAAAGCATTAATACCGAACTTATCGATTATTTTTTCACCCACCCTTCTCGCTCTCTGCCAGATAGCAAAGTGCGAGGGCCAAGAATGCGAAGTCTTTTGACTTCGCACAAACCATGAGTCCATGAGGAGGAACACATGCGAAGGTACGAAACGATCTTTATCATCCGTCCCAGTGCCGGAGAGGAAGAGATCAACAAAATCATCGAGAACACCAGGCAGATCATTCTTGATGAAAAAGGCAGCATCATCGAGCTGAACAAATGGGGCATAAAAAAACTGGCCTATTTGATTAAAAAAGAAAGCCTGGGCTACTATGTTTTCTGCGATTTTGCCGGAACACCCGCCGCTGTTGCTGAAATTGAAAGAAAATTCCGGATCGACGACCTGGTGTTGAAGTATCTGACCATCAAGACCGCCGATTCCATCAAAGAGGAAGAAATTGAGCAGGCAGTGTTGGCCGCAGAACAAAGAATGACCATACCCTCGGATAATCAAGATACTGACAGCGTCAACGACGATTCAGTTGAACTGGAAGCCGAAGAAACTGACGAAGAATAGCAATTTATCACACCTTGATTTTTGCAACAGGAGGGAAATCCCATGGCACAAAGACCACAAAAGAAACTCTTTACCCGGAAGAAAACCTGTCGGTTTTGCGGCGATAAAGAATCGGTTATCAACTATAAAGATGTAAAAACCTTGAGAAACTACATTTCGGAACGGGGCAAGATCATTCCCCGGCGGATTATTGGCACCTGCGCTATGCATCAGCGACAGCTGTGCGAGGCGATCAAGCAGGCACGGCAGATTGCCTTTTTGCCATACTCCGGTCCTTCTCAGGGTTAAAACGTACGAGGATAAGCAGGATACAGGTGGCTACCCAGGAAATTGAACAGCCCGAGATCGGTATTATAATCAAAACCATCCTGCTGACTACGGCAGTGATAGTTCTTCCCGGTCTAGAATGGTCCTTTTTCGGCTGGTCACAAATTTTTCTGCCTTTGCTTTCGTTTTTCCTGCTTGGCAGATTCGGAGGACATACAGGCAAAAGAGTGCTGCTCTGTGCGACGACACTGTCCCTTATTGTCTATATCGTGCTGGGTGGTGTTGAGCTTTTTCTGTTCTCTTTTGCGTTGTTATTCTCAGGTGTTATCCTGTTTCGATCGGCAGAACGTCACGAATCGCCCACTCTCAGCGGATTGAAAACTGCCGGCTCACTCGCTGGCAGTTGGTTCCTGGCAGTGATCATTCTGTCGACCGGTTCGGAAGTATCGGTTTATGATCAATTGTTGAAAACCCTTGATCATTCTATCATCGAAGCAGTGGAGTATTATCGGCAAAGCGGTTCAATTTCATCGGAGAACCTGGTGATGCTGGAAACCAGCTTATACCGGATGCAACTCCTCGTGCCGATGATCATGCCGGCAGTACTGGGAAGCGCAATACTGATGATTACCTGGCTCACCATGGTAATCGGCAACACGCTCCGTTTAAAAACGTTCGATAATTTTGCCTGGGACAGTTATCGAAATTGGCAGCTGCCGGAAAAGCTTGTCTGGGGGGTGATCATTATGGGTGTTTTGACCCTGGCACCAACTGGGTTTCGGATAGTTGGGATGAACTGTCTCATTTTACTTGGTATTATTTATTGTTTTCAGGGCTTATCGATTTTAGTTTTTTTCATGAACAAGTGGAACGTTCCTCTGTTGCTCAGGTCATTCTTCTATGTCATGATCATTTTTCAATCCCTGGGGACACTGGTTTTGTTGTTCGTCGGCATTGCCGATATCTGGCTCGATTTTCGTAGACAGAAGCCGGTGGCAACGACTAAAAACGCATAAAAATTCGCAAAAAGCCGGTGAAAGACGGCGGATGTCTTCACCGCTTATTTGCCACATAGCAAAAGGAGTTTAAAATGGAACTCATTCTTAAAGAGACGATTACTTCACTCGGCCAGGAAGGTGAAGTTGTCAAAGTGAAAGATGGATATGGTCGCAACTTTCTCTTGCCTCAAGGCAAAGCGGTTAAGGCTACGGCCGAGAATCTTGCCACCCTGGAGAAAAATCGCGCTGTTATTGCAGCTCGCCTGGCGGAAGAGCAGAAGGGCGCGCAGGATATTGCCAAGAAAATATCCGGCCTCGTCGTGGTGATCGAGCAGCTTGCCGGACAAGACGAACGTCTGTTCGGTTCCGTGACCAGCGCCGATATCTGTAGCAAACTGGCCGAACTGGATATCCGGCTCGATAAAAAACAGATTATTTTGCCGGAACCGATCAAAACGCTTGGTGAAACCAAGGTTCAGATCAAGGTCGGGTATAGTGTGAACACGGAAATCACCGTCAGCGTGGTACCGGTGAAAGCCTGATACCTGCCAGCCGACGGCTTGTCCACGGCAGTTGCCCTGAATTTGGCAGCTGCCTGGGCGGAAGTGTTCCCTGTCGGGCTCCGCTTGCTGATGAACATAAAAGCACACCTAGAGGCTTGACCTCATGGTGTGTTTTTGTTTAATCTCCTTTTACTCAACCTCTGTTCAATTCTTCCGGATTCATGTCTGATTTGAATACATCACCTGTTCATGCGAGAATGCCTCCTCAAAACGTCGAGGCCGAACAGGCTGTTCTCGGATCTATCCTCCTCAAAGCCGATGCATTCGGAAATGTCCTGGAAATTCTCAAAACCACTGATTTTTATAAGGACAGTCATCGTCTCATCTATGAGACGATGATCGATCTCTTCGAGAAGAACGAGCCGCTTGACCTTCTCACAGTCTCCAATCTGCTGCGCGACAAGAATAAGATCGAGCAGATCGGCGGTACTATTTACCTTGCGACCCTGACCTCCATTGTTCCGGTCACCGCCAATATCGCCAGCTATGCTAAAATTATTCGCGAAAAATCGATACTTCGCAAACTGATTTCGGTCAATACGGACATTGCCGCCCGCTGCTATGAAGAGCAGAACGATATCGATATCCTGGTGGACGAGGCGGAACAGGCTATCTTCGATATCGCCGGCACCAAAAGCGACCAGAATTTTACGCCGATCAAGGCAATCGTACCGAAGGCTTTTGCGGCAGTCGAGCAGCTCTACAAAAGAAAGGAACTGATCACCGGGGTACCCACCGGGTATGCCGAAATCGATAAAATGACCGCCGGGCTGCAGGGTTCCGATCTTATTATCCTGGCGGCCAGACCGTCCATGGGCAAGACCTCGTTTGCCATGAACATCGCCCAGCATGCGGCCCTGGTGGAAAAGACCGGCGTAGCCGTGTTCAGCCTGGAAATGTCTAAGGAACAGCTGGTCATGCGACTCTTGAGTTCGGTGGGCCGGATCGATTCACAGCGGATCCGTACCGGAAAACTGCGCAGTGAAGATTGGCCGAAGCTGACCCGGGCGGTCGGCATGCTGTCGGAAGCCCCGATGTTTATTGACGATACGCCAGCCATTTCCGTCCTGGAAATGCGGGCCAAGCTGAGACGGCTGGCAGCCCAGCACGACATCGGCCTGGTGGTGGTCGATTATCTCCAGCTTATGCGGGGACGAGCCACTATTGAAAACAGAACCCAGGAGATCAGTGAGATTTCCAGGTCGCTGAAGGCCCTGGCGAAGGAACACAATATCCCGGTAATTGCGCTCTCGCAGTTGAACCGCGGTCTCGAAAACCGGACCGACAAACGACCCATGATGGCCGACCTGCGAGAATCCGGGGCCATCGAGCAGGACGCCGACGTCATCTGCTTCATCTATCGGGACGAGGTCTATAACAAATCGGAAGACAACCCCGAAAGAGGCATCGCCGAGATTATTATCGGCAAACAACGAAATGGTCCGACCGGTGTGGCGAGGTTGACATTTATCAAAGAATTCACGATGTTTGAAAATATGAGTACTTTCGATGAACCGGAAGGTTACAGTTAATTTGGCTTTTCCGGCTCAATTGATTTCCTTCTCTCAAACCACAGTTTCTTGAGGTACGATAATGACCAGCAACAACACCGTTTCAAATAAATACGATTTCAAGACCATTGAAAAAAAATGGCAGCAGTTTTGGGAAGACGGTGAGGTGTACAAGGTGACTGAGGATGCCGCCGGCGAGAAATACTACGTATTGGAAATGTTTCCTTACCCTTCCGGGCGAATCCACATGGGCCACGTGCGGAATTACTCGATCGGCGACGTCGTCGCCCGCTACAAAAGGATGCGCGGTTACAATGTCCTGCATCCCATGGGCTGGGACGCCTTCGGCCTGCCCGCCGAAAATGCCGCCCTGAAAAATAACAGTCATCCCGCCACCTGGACCTATGCCAACATTGATTACATGCGCAACCAGCTGCGCCAGCTCGGATTGTCCTACGACTGGGGTCGGGAAATAGCCACCTGCAATCCCAAGTACTACCGCTGGGAGCAGCTCTTGTTTATCGAGATGTACCGCAAGGGTCTGGTCTACCAGAAGGTCACGACGGTGAACTGGTGTGATTCCTGCCAGACGGTTCTTGCCAACGAACAGGTCATTGAAGGGGCGTGCTGGCGCTGCGATCAGCCGGTTTTCCCGCGCAAGATGAATGGCTGGTTCTTCAAGATCACCGATTATGCCGAAGAGCTGCTCGCCGATCTCGAAAAACTCACGGGCTGGCCGGATAAGGTGGTTACGATGCAGCGGAACTGGATCGGCAAATCGACCGGGCTCACCTGCGAATTTGCCGTGGAAGGATCGGCGGAGAAAATCGCCATTTTTACTACCCGACCCGATACCATTTTCGGCGTGACCTTCATGTCGATCGCCGCCGAACATCCGTTGCTCGATCCCATCATTGCCGGCACGGCGACGGAACACGAAGTGAGGGATTTCGCCCGGCAGATAGTGATCGACAAGCAGCGGCGATCGCTGGATGAAGAAGCGGAAAAAGTAGGCATCTTCACCGGACGGTACGCCATAAACCCATTCAACAGCGAGCGGATTCCCATTTACGTGGCCAATTTCGTGCTCATGGAATACGGCACCGGCGCGGTCATGGCCGTGCCGGCGCACGATGAAAGGGATTTTGAGTTCGCCAGGAAATACAACCTGCCGATTACCCCGGTGGTTATTCCGGAAGGGATGACTCTCGATCCTGCTACAATGGCGCAGGCCTCCACCATCCCCGGGGTTCTGGCAGGTTCCGGGCAGTTTACCGGCATGGATTCCCTCGCTGCCCAGGCGGCCATCATCAAACAGGCGGAGGAAAAGGGCTTCGGTTCAGCCCATGTCACGTATCGGCTGCGGGACTGGGGCATTTCCCGGCAGCGCTATTGGGGTGCGCCCATTCCCATGGTGCATTGCGATACCTGCGGCGTGCAGCCGGTGCCGGAAGCGGAACTGCCGGTCCTGCTGCCGGAAGATACCGAGGCCGGCAGTGGCTGTCTGCCCCTCCACCAACGACCATCCTTCATCGCTACGACCTGCCCGAAATGCGGCGGTGCAGCAAAGCGCGAAACCGATACCATGGACACCTTTATGGAATCATCGTGGTATTTTGCCCGTTATACCTGTCCGCGCAATGAGACAAGTCCTCTCGATAAGGCCAAAGCAGCCTACTGGCTGCCTGTCGACCAGTATATCGGCGGCGTCGAACATGCCATACTGCACCTCTTGTATTCCCGTTTCTTCACCAAGGTGCTGCGGGATCTCGGCCACCTCGATATCGATGAACCGTTCACCAACCTCCTTACCCAGGGGATGGTTATCAAGGATGGGGCGAAGATGTCGAAATCAAAGGGCAACGTCGTCGACCCGAACGATCTGATCCAGGAATACGGCGCCGACACGGTGCGGCTTTTCAGCCTCTTTGCCGCCCCGCCGGAGCGCGACCTTGAATGGAGTGCCCAGGGTGTCGAAGGATCTTCCCGATTTCTCAATCGGGTCTATCGGCTCATCGCCACCAACAGGGAACTCTTCACCTGTGATCCGGCAATGCCGGCACAACTCAGCGAGCCGGGGAAGACCCTGCATCGCAAGACCCATCAGACGATCAAGCGGGTGACGGAGAGCATCGAGCAGAATTTTCATTTCAACACGGCGATCAGCGGCATGATGGAATTGTTCAATGTCCTTGCAAGCGTCGCCGGCGAGAATGCCGACGAAAAGGCCGAACCTGCCGTGGTGCGGGAAGCGGTCTCCATTCTGCTGCTTCTTGTTTCGCCCATGGTCCCCCATTTCGCTGCCGAGATGTGGGAGTATATCGGCAATAGCGAATCCCTCGAAAAGATGCCATGGCCCGAATTCGACGCCGAAGCGGCCAGGGAAGATCTGCTGACCATTGTCCTGCAGGTAAACGGCAAGGTACGTTCCAGGCTTCAGGTGCCGGCCGATATTGCCGACGACGACCTTGCCCGGCTGGCCTTGGCGGATGAGAATACGGTCAAGTTCATCGACGGCAAGCCGGTGAAAAAGACCATTGTGGTGAAGAAGAAACTTGTGAATATTGTCGTTTAATACTAGTATCATCCAGCGAGAAAGCTACCTCTTCCCGATGAAATCAACAGGAGATGACGAGTGAAAACGGTTTGTCGAGTATTCTCTTTTCTCATTGCCGCCTGCATTCTTGCCTCGTGCGGCTACCACAATCCCAATGTGTACACCGGTCCGCACAAGGTCATTTACACAACCGAATGGAAGAACAGAACCAGTGAGTTGGGCCTCGATTCGAAAATCTACCGGTCGTTGACCAGATGGTTCCAAAAATCCGGCTCCATTTCGACTGTCCGCGAAAAGGCCGGTGCCGATCTGATTCTTGCGGGGGAAATTGTCTCCATCGAATTGCCGAGTCTTTCCTACGGGGTAAACAACACCGCCGCCGAGGTCAAGGTCCGGTTGCGCGTCCGCTACGTCCTGAAAGAGATCGCCTCCAATAAAATCCTGATGGAAATTCCGGATGAGGTCTGGATCGAGGATTATCTGGTGTCGAGCAGTTCCAGCATCAACCAGGATAACGAGAAGAAGGCCCTCGACAGAATCATCGAAGATCTCTCCCAGCGGATCTATCAGAGAACGGTTTCCAAGTTGCCGAAGCTCTGATATATCGTTACGCTTCACCTACAACCGGGCAGAGCCTTTCAGCGGCTCTGCCCGGTTGAGTTTTTCTTTCTCACCTCGCGGCAATGCTCAAAATCGCCCATCTTATCTTCGAATCACCATTTGTTCTTGCTCCGCTCGCCGGATATACCAATCTGCCCTTTCGCCTGCTCTGCCGAAAATACGGCGCCGCCTTATGCGTTTCCGAAATGATCAGCTGCCATGGACTGGTGTATCGCGAACCGAACACTTTGCGAATGCTGGCCTCGGTCGAAGCGGAACGGCCGGTATCCTTTCAGCTGTTCGGCGCAGACCCCGAAGTGATGGCCGATGCCGCGGAAATAATGGCATCGTACGGCCCTGACCTGATCGATATCAATATGGGGTGCCCGGCCAAAAAGGTCACCAAGCGAGGGGCCGGAGCCGCCTTGATGACCACACCCGAACTAGCCGAGAATATCATCAAAAAGGTGGTTCAGAGAGTGAGGATACCGGTGACGGTGAAGATCAGATCCGGCAAAGATCTCTGTTCCATCAACGCCGTCGGTTTTGCCAGGATGGCTGAAGACAATGGCGCCGCCGCCATTACCGTCCACCCCAGGACCTGGGCTCAGGGGTTCGGCGGCACGATCGATCCGGATGTCATCGCCCAGGTAAAAAAGGCGGTGACCATACCGGTAATCGGCAATGGCGATGTGCTTTCCCTGCAGGACGGTCACCGGATGATGGAAACCACGGGATGCGATGGTGTCATGATCGGCCGAGGCGCCTTGGGGAACCCCTGGATTTTCCGGCAGGATCAACGACCGGAAGATTCTCGGGAGATTGCCGCCACCGCGCGCGAGCATCTGCGGCTCATCGAGGAGTTTCTGTCCGCGGAGCGGATGCTGGGTTTCATAAAAAGTCAGATGTGCCGCTACTTCCGTGACTTCCCAGGAAGTTCGGGCGAACGGAGGAAAATTTTTGCCATGCCGACACTGCAGGAACTACGGGACTATATCGACGCCTGCGGTAGCAGAGATCTACCTATTTCTTGAGCAGGGTGATCTTTTTCAAAAGGTCCCTGCATTCAATTTTCAGCGCGTCCGGCAAGGCAGCGTCGCGTAGAGCACTTTTCAGGCTCTGTTCCGCGAGTTTCAGTTTGCCCTGATAAAGATTGAACTTGCCGAGGTACATTGCCGCAATCCCCTTCTGGCCTTTATCCGACGCGATCTGTCCCAGCTCGAAATAAACCTTGGCGTATTCGGGAAGCTCGTAGCTCACGGTCTTAAAATATTTTTCGGCCTCCGCGGCCCGTCCGGTGCGGTACAGCAACTTGGCGAGCAGAAAGGTGGCATACATATCCGAGCTCTCAGCCTGCAGCGCCTCCCGGAAACATTTCTCTGCTTCGGTCATTTCTGCCGCAGCAAACAGGATAGCGCCGCGGTCGACGTTCAGGATTTTTTTGTTTGGATAGTGCTTCGCCGTTTTCTCGAGCAGATCGAGGCTTCTCTTGTAATCGTTTTCGCTTACAGCGATCTGGGACAGGCCATAGTTGGCCATGGCTTTCACCGATTCTGAGGATCTGCCGTCGGCGACGATTGTCGCCAGGATCGGTTTCAGCGTTTCCGGGCCCTTCACTTTTGCCAGAACCCGATACTTGAAGCGCAGGAAGTCGAACTCATCGGTGCGGGCGAGGCTGTCGTTTTTGGAATTTTCATTTTCGAGAATGGATTCGATATAATCGAGCCGTGCCTCAGGGTTGGGGTGGGTGAGCAGATATTGCGGCAATTTTTCGCTGCGGTACCTGGCAATCCGCCGCAGGGCTTCCATCATTTTAATCTGGCCCTGGGGGTCGCGCTTCAGCTTTTTCATCCAGTCGTAGGCGAGTAGGTCCGCCTCTTCCTCGTGCTGGCGACTGAAGTAGAGATTGAGGCTCTGGCCGGTGGCGAGTGCCCCGGTGAAAAGCACCGGGGCTGCGGCCCCGCCGAAGGCGATTGCAGCCAGGGCCATGCCCAGCGACGCAATGCCTGAGTATGTCCCCTTTTCCACCCGTGAAGCGAGATGCCTTTTGACGATATGGCCGATCTCATGCGCCAGCACCGAAACCAGTTCGTCTTCGGAGTTAACGATTTCGATCAGTCCGGCGTTGAAAAAAATGAGACCGGACGGCGCGGCAAAGGCATTGACCTCCTTGTCGGCGATGACGAAGAAATGGTAGTCGAAATACTGAATCCCGGCCACCTCCAGCACGCTTTGGCCCAAGTGGGTGATATACTGGGTAACATCCGGATCATCGACCAGTTCAAATGCCGATCTGACGGAATAGAGAAGTTTCTCTCCCACCTCCCTCTCTTCACCGATGGAAAACGAGAAAGCAGGAGATATGGCTGCGAACTGACAGAATACGGCAAGCAGTACCCAGGCCGTGATTTTCTTTGTTAAGTTTTTCATTGTGACTTCAACCACTGTACGGTTCTGCGCAGGCCTTCCTCGGTGGACACCACGGGTTCATAGCCGAGGTCTCTTCGTGCGGCAGTTATCGAAAAATAGTGGGATTTGGCCAGTTGTTCGGCGACAAAACGGGTCATTCTCGGTTCCTGTTTTAGCCGCAAAAGGCTGTATGCCGCTTCCAGCATATGGCCCAGTCGAGAGGCTGTGCCAAAGGAAATGGCGGATTCTATCTTCGGGATGTCCATCAAGGCAAAGAGTTCATCGATCCATCGCCACAGATTGACGGGCGTTCCCTGGCTGATAAAGTATGCCTTCCCCCCTGCCGTTCCCCGATCCGCCAGATTCTTGGCAGCAAGGATGTGGGCATCAGCAACATTGTCAATATAAGAGATATCGACGAGATTGGCACCGTCCCCCACTCGTTTTAATTGTCTCTTGCGCCCGCTGGCGAGCAGTCGAGGCAAGAGATGGGGATCGCCCGGCCCCCAGATGAGATGCGGTCGTAGGGCGCATGTATAAAGGCCCGGCGAATGTGCCGCAAGCACCATTTTTTCGGCCATCACCTTGCTTTTCGCATAATGGCAGAGAAAGCTGTCCGCGTAGCCGAGCCGTTCGTCTTCGCCGCAGATATCCAGCCGGTTGAACACCACCGACGGCGTGGAGGTATAAACGAGCATGGGCACGCGATTCTTCCGGCAACTGTCGATGACCTTTTCTGTGCCGAGGACATTCGTTTCGTAATATGAATTCCAGGGTCCCCAGATGCCGGCCAAGGCGGCAACATGAAAGACGATATCCACGCCCTCCGTCGCCTGGGCCATGATCGTCTCATCGGTGATGTCGCCGACCAGACACTTCGCACCCATAGCCTCGACTTCCGGATAGCGATGGCGGCCGATGACACGGGTCTCAACGCCTAAATCAAGAAGCCTCCTTACCACCACCTTGCCGACGAATCCTCCGCCGCCTGTTACCAAGGCTCTTTTTATGGTCAACGTGCGATTTTCTTGTGCGCCCATATTGCCAGTTTCTCGCGAAAGATTTTTGCGTTGTGGCGAATGTCCACCGGAAAGGCTCTATGAATCAAAAAGTATTGAATATCGCGGGTAAGTTCACTCGCCTTGGCCAGAGCTCGTACCTCGTCCAGCAAGATCTTTTTGCTCATCTCGATGTTGCTTACCGGCTCGACAATCAAAACCGGCACTTTGGTCGCTTTGTCACCGGTGGTTCCTGACGGCCCGGCAATACCGACCAAGGCGGATCGATACACTGCCGTATGCTCGTTAACGATCGCCTCGCAAGGAATAGAATATAATGTTCCCTTCGCCGTTACAACCCGATGTGCTCGACGGCCGCAAAACCAAAGGCGCTCTTTATCGTCGAGATATCCGACATCGCCCATCCGGTGCCAGAATGACGCGCCGTCCCTGATTTTCGCCAGATGGGTTTCCTCGTCATTGTTTTGATAGGCCCTGGTTACCACCTCGCCCCGGACGATGATTTCGCCCAACTCACCGTTCTTCAAAAACATCGATTCGGATAATTCGGCTATCGGCTCATCGGAGATGGCGATTATCTTCACTTCAACCCCGGGCAGAGCGCGCCCGACACAAGTTCCCCGCCCCATGCGGCTCATCGCCCAGGTTTCCGCCAGTACCTCGCGCCCTTCGATGGAGGCAACGGGCAGGCTTTCCGTGGCCCCGTACGGCGTAAACACCGAGGCTTCGGGAGGCAGGACAGCCCTCACCCGGGTGAGCAGTTCGTAGGGCACCGGGGCGCCGGCCATCAGCACCTTGCGGACCGATTTGAGGGTGATCCCATGATCCAGGCAATACCTGCTCACAACATTCCAGATGGCCGGCGAACCAAAAGAATAGGTTACCCCATAGGTGTCGATCGATTGCACGAATTTTTGCGGATCGACCTGGGCCGGTTTAGTCGGATTCATATCGGGGATGACCGAACAGGCTCCCAGGGCCGCCGAGAACAAGGCAAAGAGCGGAAAGGCCGGCTGATCGACATCATCGGGACCGATTTCATAATACTCTTCAATGAGACGCAGCTGGGCGCTGAATATCGAATGTTCGTATCTGACCCCCTTGGGCGGGCCGGTCGAGCCGGTGGTGAAGATAATCGCGGCCAGATCATCCTCTCCCGGCTGGTAGACCGGAAAAGGCGCCGCACCATCAAGACTTCGGCTGATATCGGGGCCGAAGAAGCCAAAGGAGTTGCCGCAACAAAAAAAACTCTGCACTGTCTGGAAATGCTTGGCAAAGATCCTGGCGAACAGGATCGCCTTCGGTATGCCCACCAGCACCTTTGGCTGGACCCTTGCGATGCAGCGCAGCAGGTTTTTGTAGCCCATGCCCGGATCGATCAGGACGATCGGACTACCGAGCTTAAAAAGTGCCAGGGTGAGGGCGATGAATTCCACGGAAGGGGTCACCATGAGCATGACTATATCGCCGGGACGAACGCCTTTCTCGCAGAAATAGGCGGCATAGCCGTCGGAGCTCCTGTTCAGTTCGCCGAAGGTGACGCTTCTGCCGCTTTTCGCCTCGATAATCCCTATCCGCTCCTGAAATCTTTCTGCGGTTTTGACAAAGGTTTCAGCAATATTTCTCGCCACCGGGCATCTCCTGCATCTTTTCTTCGGAAAAAAAGGACTGCACGATGGGGCCGATTTCTTCGGCTTTATCTTCCAGAATATAATGACCGCCATCGTCGAAATAGTGGCTCTGCGCTTCCGGAAAACGCTTCCGCCACTCGGAAAAGAAAGAATCGTTGAAACAAAAATCTTTCCCTCCCCAGATAATGAGCAGAGGGATTTTACGGTCGCGGATGAGGGGCAGCCGCTCTTCGATTCCAACCAGTGTCGCATAGCTGGGATGATTTGGATGCATCGGAATATCCTGAACAAACCGGGAGACTGCAACCCGGTTGCGCCAGCTGTCATAGGGTGCCAGATAGGCGGCCGCAACTGAGGCGTCCATTTTTTTTGTCACCGCCATAAATCGGGCTGGACCGGCAAAGCCATTGAACAATCGCACAACTATTTCGCCCAAGATGGGCAAGCGGCATAAACCGATACGCCACGGCATCCGGGCTGAGCGGAAAGCGGCCGTGTTCAAGACCACCAGTTTTTCCAGTCGCTCAAGGCGATTGACGGCACAGCCAATGCCAATTGCCCCGCCCCAGTCATGGACGATGAGAGAGAAGCGGTCAACATGCAGATGTTCCAGCAATTTTTCAAGATTTTCAATATGCTGTGCAAGGCGATAGGGATACTCGGATGGCTTGTCGGACAACCCGCAGCCCATATGATCGAGGGCTATCACCCGGTGATCCTTTTTCAGACGGGCTATGAGATGCCTGAAATAATAGGACCAGGTGGGATTGCCATGGACCATAACGACGACAGGTCCGCTGCCTTCATCGATATAATGGATTTTCCCTTCTTTTTGCAGGAAGTAATGAGGAGAAAACGGATAATCTGGATGCACTTGCTCTCAAGTTTTTAAAGTTGAAGGGATGGGAATTCTGGCGTGCTGCGCGAACATTGAGAAAAAATTATTTATACTCCGGCAATACCGGGTGTCAACCCCTTATCGTGTCGATCGGACAACTCAGGTCTCTGTAAATCCAACCGGCATAAATTGCATAATACTATATTTCTTGTTGACCCAGGATTTAATTATGCCTATCAATCCATCTGCTTACCATTTTTTACAAATCTGTTGTCTTTTTGTAGTCGATATGATAAACGAACGCAAGGTTGTGCTCAGGATTACTAGATAAAGTGCCAATGCCGAGAGGAAGTGGGCATTTCTATCAATGGGCCCAAAATACGGAATGTCCGGCTCTTTGCGAGCCGGGAATTTATTAACGGTTCGCCATTGAACCGCGTTTAAAAGGAGTAGCAGGATGGCTGAAGGCACAGTGAAGTGGTTTAATGATGCAAAAGGTTTTGGATTTATCGAACAAGATGGTGGACAAGATGTTTTTGTACATTATTCCGCGATTCAATCTGAAGGTTTTAAATCGCTCGAAGAGGGTTCCCGGGTCACTTTTGAGATAGTCGATGGCCCCAAAGGTCCTGCTGCGGATAATGTAAGAAAAATGTAGTCCTCATTTTGCATAGTTTTCGAGAAAATGGTGTCTACACCGCCCGGTGCAGACACCATTATTTTGTTTTACATCGCTACCAGCGGCAGATATTCCGGTTTCCATCTGATCCGGTCGATCAGTTTCTTCATTCTTGCCTCATCGTCGTCGTGTTGAAAATCCGAGTAGACGCACGGCCGACTGACACCTGCCTTGACGCTGCTCATCGCTACCGCGAGAGCGACCTTTTTCCCGACCTGACGAATTTTGCCGATGGAGGGCATCAATCTGCCCTTTGCCAGTTCTTCCGGGGTCATCATCTCGGCTATCGCATAGGCGGCGGCCGTAAAAAAATCGGGCAGTACCTCTCTGGCTCCGGAGGCCAAAACGCCTAAGCCCACCCCAGGGAAAACCAGGGCGTTGTTGCACTGGCTGACCTGATACGATTCTTCCATGGCATCGAGAGTCGGACAGGGATTGCCGGTGGCGATCATGATGCCTTCCTCGCTCCATTTGCGGATGTTCTGACAGAAGATTTCGGGGGTCGAGATATGGTGGAAGAGCGGCAGGATCAACGGCCGGGAGGTGTTCTCCTTGATGGCATCGATCGCCTCGCGCTTGAAGAAGAAATCCTGGCCGGTGGTGCCGATCAGCACGGTTATGCCGGCCTTTCTGATGAGTCCGGGGATATCGATTTTATCGATGTCTCCCGTCCATGGAAAGGTTTTCTTGTCCTTGGCGAAGCGTTTTTTGTATAACTCCAACTCCCGCTTGTTGTTGATAAAACCCTTCGAGTCGATCATAAAAATTCGGTCCAGGGCCTGCTTCTCCGAGAGCCCTTCGCCGATCAGGGCATTGCACAACTGTTCGCCGATCCCTACCCCGCCGGACCCGGCTCCGTGGATGAGAAACCGCTGATCGGCAAGCTTTTCCCCTTTTATTTTTATCGCCGACAGTATCGCTGCGAGCGCCACGGCCCCTGTGCCCTGGATATCGTCATTGAAAGAGATGAGTTCGTCGACGAAGGCATCGCGGATGCTGAAGGCATTTTGCGGCGAAAAATCCTCCCACTGGCAGAGGGCATTAGGGAAGACATTGCGGAAGGCTCTGGCGAACCTGCCGATGAAGGAGAGGTATTCCTCTCCGGAGAGCCGTTTATGACGCCAGCCCAGATATTGGTTGTCGGCCAGCAGCTGTTCGTTGTTGGTACCCACATCGAGGGAAATGGGCAGGCAATGCCAGGGAGCGATGCCTGCCCCTTGGCTGTAGAGCATCAGTTTGCCGAGACAGACGGCAATCCCGCCCGCGCCCTGATCGCCGATGCCAAGCACACCCTGATTGTCGGTCACCACGGCGACCCTTATATCCCGATGGGCAAATCTTCGTAAGATATCTTCCGCCCGGTCGATATTGCCCGGATAGAAATGCAACCCGTTGGCCTGCCGGAACATCGACGAATACCGCTGCACGGCAAGACCAATAGTCGGGGTATAGATGATCTTGATATATTTTTCGATATCGCTCTGAATGAGGGCGTGGGCGAGCGTTACGTTGCGGTCGAACATCGAGCGGATGAAAATGAACTTCTCGATGTCGTCAACCTTTTCCTTCACCTTGATCCGCGAGCTTTCCACCTGCGACTCGAGGTTTTTGATCCCCGGGGGCAGGGTCGCCTCAAGGCCCAGCATCTTTCGCTCTTCCAGGTTGAACGCCGTGCCTTTGTTCACATAGCTGCAGGACCTGACCGACGAGCCGCTGCCGTAGACAATGATTTCCCTGGTATTCCCGTATTCATCGTATTTGAACCTATACAAATTTGCAGACATACAGAGCCCCCTTCATGTTCCCCATCTCCAATGGGCGATTGACAAGAATCGTTCTTTGCCGCATAATGCCTGGCCATGGAACCTTGGCAACTTATACTGCAAGACAGCATAGTAACGCTTGCTGATCTGAAAAAGCATTTGGATTGTGATAGTACTGCATTAGGGGAAGTAATAGCAAACTTTCCGCTACGTATTAATCCATATTTCCTCAAATTGATTCAATCGCCGGGGGACCCGATCTGGAGACAGGCGGTTCCCGATGCGGCGGAACTGCAGGATGGTGTCTGTGCCGTCGACCCGCTCGCCGAGGAAGAACTCAGTCCGGTCCCCAATCTTGTGCATAAGTACCCGGATAGAGTCCTCTTTCTGGTATCGAACCAGTGCGCCATGTACTGCCGGTTTTGCACCAGGAAACGCAAGGTCGGCACCGCAAGAATGCATATCTCGAAGGAAACCCTGGCTGCCGGCTGCGAGTATCTTCGCAATCATCCGGAAGTAAAGGAAGTGCTGCTTTCCGGCGGCGATCCGCTGCTGCTCGCCGATGAGCAGATCGGGGCGATCCTGGAAAACCTGCGGGCCATTCCCTCGGTCGAGATCATCCGCATCGGCACCCGGGTCCCTTCGGTCCTGCCTATGCGGATCACCGACCGGCTGGTGGCCATTCTCAAGGCCCATCACCCGCTCTATATCAACACCCACTTCAATCATCCGCTCGAAATAACAAAAGAAGCAGCTACGGCCTGCACCAAGCTTGCCGATGCCGGCATTCCGTTGGGATGTCAGACGGTCTTGCTGCAAGGCGTCAACGACTCGGCGGCCGTCTTGAAGCAGCTCTTCCAGGCCCTGCTCCGTATCCGGGTCAAGCCCTACTATCTCTTTCAGGCGGATCTGACCAGGGGGACGAATCATTTCCGCACCACGACCGAGACCGGGATCGCCATCATGCGCAGCCTGTACGGCCATATATCCGGCATGGCGGTCCCTACCTTCGCCCTCGATGCCCCGGGCGGTAAAGGGAAAATCCCCCTCACCCCGCAGTATATCCTGAAGAAGGACAAAGATCTGGTCTTTGAAAATTATCAAGGCGAAGTGTGCACCTATCCCGAGGCGGGTGAAGGAGTCTGAAAGCCCGGCACACCGCAGTATGATCCAGCTCTTGCGTCAAACGTCCTAAAAACAGTATAATTTTGTAGGCCTTCAGGACAGGATCCATTTGATAACCCGCGACCCCGCAATCAGGTGCCATGACTAACGACGAACTTCTTGCCAAAATCTTGAGCTCAAGCGAGCTGCCGACCCTGCCGACGGTGGCCTCGCAACTGATTTCTCTGACCTCCAGGGAAGACGCAACCCTTGCCGATCTCGGTGAACTGGTGGGTCGAGACATATCTCTCTCGGCCAAAATTCTCAAGGTATCCAATTCAGCATTCTACAGTTTTCCGCAACAGATCGGCTCGATTCAGCAAGCTGTAAGTATCCTGGGTATGAATGCCGTGCGAAGTCTGGTTCTATCGTTTTCCTTCCTGCGCATGAGGGGCGGAAAGACCGCGAGCCGTTTCGATTTTGAGAAATTCTGGGTTAAGTCTCTGGCCACGGCGGTTGGAACAAGACTCATTCTGGAGAAAGTGCGTGGCGTCGATCCGGAAGAAGGTTTTGTTTCGGGATTGCTGCAAAATCTCGGCGAATTGATCCTGGCCAAGACCTTCCCGGGTGAATATGAGACGGTTTTGCAGGCAAAATCAGAACAGGGGCAGGAAGGTTTGACCGAAGAAGAAGCCGTCTTCGGCGCCAGCCACCCCTTTATCGGCGCGAGTGTCGCCAAAAGTTGGGGTTTTCCCGAGGTTCTTATAGCGCCCATTCAGTTTCATCACGAGCCGGAGAAATACCTGGGTGCCAATCCGGTGATTCGATCCACAATTCGCGCGGTATATCTCTCCGACCTCCTGGCAAACATCCTGTTATCCGATAAACCGGAGAGCTACCACAAGAGGTTTCAGAAGGAGGCAGGAAAACTCCTCGGGTTGACGGGCGAAGCGATCGACTCGATTCTGGAACAATTCCATATCCGGGTCAAAGAAGCAGGCAACTATTTCGATCTCAAGATTCAAGCCACCAAATCCGTGCAGGAGATACTCCAGGAAGCCAATATCAGGCTGAGTCTCATCAATCTCGACTATGACCAGATGAACAAGCAGTTGATTCAGGCGAAGATCAATCTGGAGAATCTCACCCGCGAACTGGAGTTAAAAAACAAAATACTCGACAACCTCGCCAACATGGACGGGTTGACGAGCGTCTATAACCACAGGTATTTCCAGAATGCCCTCGATCAGGAGATCAGCCGAGCGACACGCCACGGAACCTCGCTCTCCATACTCTTCATCGATATCGACTTTTTCAAGAAATTCAACGACACCTACGGTCATCAGGTTGGCGATTTCATCCTCGCCGAGTTTGCCAAGACCATCGGGGCAAATATCAGGCAGTATGACATCCTGGCCCGATACGGCGGCGAGGAGTTTGTCGTTCTCCTGCCGGAAACGAACACCGAGGAAGCGCTCACCGTTGCGGAAAAACTACGGGATGTTATCGAGAAGACGACCTTCCGTGACAATCGCGACGAATATCACGTGACGGCGAGCTTCGGCCAGGCCTGCAGCAAACCGGGCGTGGAGGATGACTTCAGCCGGGATATACTGGTGAGCCGAGCCGATCAGGCTCTTTATGAAGCGAAACAAAAAGGTCGCAACCGGGTAGCCGCTTTTATCCCGAAAAAGAAGTGGTTTTCCTTCTAACCCCTTGCAGAACCACCAAGAGATGAAAGGAACAGCACGGATCTACACCTATACTTTTAACTTTCCGGATCGGGAGACTGTTTCTTATTCGGTTTCCCTCGATGCCCTCTCCCACTTCATCAACACCTGTCCTGTTGCCCCGCCTACGTGGTCCCGCCTGCCCTATCATCAGTGTGCACCCTGCACCTTGACTGTCGACCAGGATCCTTTTTGTCCTGTCGCCCTGAATATTGCCGAACTGGTCACCGCCTTCAAGGATACCATCTCCCATGCGCGTTGCGTGGTCTCCTGCTCGTCAGCCGAAAGAGCAGTAACCAAAAACACTACCGTGCAGGAGGGGCTGGCATCGATTCTCGGTCTGCTTATGGCCACCAGCGGCTGCCCGGTGCTGGATTTTTTCCGGCCGATTGCGCGCTTTCATCTCCCCTTCTCTACGGTCGACGAATCGATCTTTCGGGTGGTGGCCATGTACATGTTGCGGCAGTACTATCGGAGAAATGGAGACAATCAGGACGATCCGCTGGATGAGATACGCGCGCATTACGCCCAGGTAAAACTGGTCAACGCCGGCATGCTGGATAGAATCCTACACATCTCCGCCCTCGATGCCGATAAAAATGCCATTGTTACGCTGACCAGCCTGGTGCAGATCCTGGAAATGGAGATCAACACCAACCTCGAATCCCTGCAGCATCTCTTTTTGGATCCATGGGGCGAAGATAGGTTCGGCGTCTGAAAAGGAATCACATCATATTTTCCGGATCGACATCGATCACCAGACTGCATCCGGATTTCACCAGGACATTTCGTTCTGCACGGACCGCCACACACGTTTTATGCAGTTGCTCGGGGTCTCCCCCTTTCAGCAATACCTGCCAGCGATAATTGTCCTTGATCTTATCGAGCGGTGACGGCGCTGGCCCCAGTGTTTCTATCTGAAATTTTTCCTGTCTGATAAATTTACGGCAAAATGCGCCAACGCTTGAGGCGGTCTTTTGTACATCGCTTTCCACCCTGCTTTGGATGTGCAGAGCGGTCAGGCGGACGTACGGCGGGAAAATCGGGTGCCGCCGCAGTCGCAATTCATGATCGAACATCTGGCGGTATTCATTGTTCCTCGCATACACCAGGGCGTAGTGACTGGGCCGCATGGTCTGGATGATTACCTCCCCTGCCTGGTCGCCTCGCCCGGCGCGTCCGGTCACCTGGGTGATGAGCTGGAAGGTTCGCTCGGCCGCCCGGAAATCGGGCATGCTCATGCCGCCATCGGCCCAGACCACCCCGACCAGGGTAACATTGGGGAAATGATGGCCCTTGGCGATCATTTGAGTGCCGATCAGGATATCGACGGTGCCGCTGTGCATTTCGGCAAGGGTTGCAAGAAATTTTTTCCGGTCGGCGGCGGTGTCGGCATCGAGCCGGGCAAGCCGTGCATCCGGCAGAAGCTCCCGGATCTCCTCCTCCACCCGTTCGGTACCGAAACCGGCCGGCACCAGATCGGTGGACCGGCACTGCAGGCAGACGGTCTGGCCAGGGATCGCAAAACCGCAATAATGGCAGATAAGTTTGTTTTTACCTTTGTGCAGCGTGAGCGAAACGTGGCAATGGGTGCACTGCACCGGTGTGCCGCAATCCCGGCAGAGCATCACGGCGGAAAACCCACGCCGGTTCAGCAGCAGGATGCTCTGTTTGCCGAGCGAAAGGTTCTTTGCCAGCTTTTCACGCAGCTCCTTCCGGATTACCCCCTTTTCCTCCTTTCGCTCTTTGCCGCCAAGATCGACCACGGTCACCGACGGCAGGGTCCTGCTACCCACCCTGGTCGGCAGAGCCAGGAGGGTGTACTTCCCCGACAGGGCATGGGCATAGCTGGTAAAGGACGGAGTGGCTGAACCGAGGATCACCACACTCTTATGATGTCTTGCACGTAAGACCGCAAGATCGCGGCCATGGTAGCGAAAGTTATCGTCTTGCTTGAAGCCTGCGTCGTGCTCTTCATCGACGACGATAAGCCCGGGGTCCGAGAGTGGAGCAAAGACGGCGGAGCGAGCGCCGATGACGACTTTTGCCCGGCCGCTTAAGGCCAGGTAAAACTGGTCGAAACGTTCGGCCCCGGTGAGGCCCGAATGCTGCAGGACCACCTGGTCTCCGAAGCGGGACAGCAGATGGGCCTCCAACTGGGTGGCAAGGGCAATCTCCGGTACCAGGATCAGCACATCCCGCCCCAAGGCCAGCGTTTCCTCCGCCGCCCGGAGATAGACCTCGGTTTTGCCGCAGCCGGTCACACCGTGCAGCAAGAAAGGTGCGTATCGCCTGTCCCGGATCGCCGGCACAATTTCACCGAGGGCTGCGGTTTGTTCATCAGTAAGCGTTTCGGGACGGGGCTGAAACGGCAGCGGACAGCCGAAGGGGGTACGAAAAACGCGGGACTGGCTGCGACTGACCATTCCTTTTGCTTCCAACTCGGCCAGGGCCTTGACCGAACCGGGGTACCTGCTTCGCAAATCCTTTAAGGGAATGCGGGGTTGATTGTGTTCTCTGGTCAGGTCATATAAACAGTAGAGGGCTTTTGCCTCGGACAGTTTGACCTCGACACCTGTCTCCCGGCTGAGTTCCTGGCGGTAATGCGCAAGACTCGTCCGGCTGCCGTCAATGCCCTCCGATGGTTTTTGCAGTCGGTCGGTGAGTGCATAGCAGATTTCGTTTTTTTCGGCGACGGAATCCCCGGCCAGCATAGTGTCGAGAGTTACCAGATTTCCCTTCAACAGTCCGGCTGCAATCTTTTTGCTTTCTTTGTCCGCAAGCACACTTGCTGTTTCCTTTGGACTCAGTTCGCCTGACTTGGCAAGTTTTCCCGTCCAATCCGGCAACTGTCCGGAAACCGACGCCAGCAGGTCCTGAGGTTGCGCGGCCAGGCGCAATATTTTGTGGCTTTGCGGCGCGAGCCCACCCGGCAATGCCGCCTTTATCACCAGGCCCAGCGGGTAGTGATAATAGTTGGCCACCCAGCGGAAAAAAGGGATGAGATTTTCGTGAATGAGTGGATAATCACCCTGGAAGGCGACGATCTCTTTGACGGCAAAGGAAGGTTCGGGCCCATCCGGGATACCGACGACATAGCCGGTCACTCTCCTGTTGCCGAGAGGCACCAGCACCCGCCGGCCGATATGGCTGCGGGCGTCGGTCGCCTCTTCGCCGACCGAAAGATTCCCGGGCAGACTGTAGGTCAGGGTCTGCTCCAGGGGTGCGGCGACGGCAACTTCCAGATGAGTCATTTTCCGGTGACGATTCCTTTGATATACTCCATGAGGGGCTTGCCGAGCTGAGGATGGAGCAGGCCGTAAGCGATGATAGCCTTGAGGTAGCCCATCTTGTCACCGGCATCATAGCGGGTTCCCTCGAACTCATAGGCATACATGGCCCGTCTTTTGGTCAGGGCAAGCAGCGCGTCGGTCAGCTGAATTTCGCCGCCGTGGCCGGGGGTGGTGGTGTCGAGTATACTAAAAATCTCAGGCATCAGGATATACCGGCCGATGATGGCCATGTCGGAATCGGTGGTGCCGGGCGCCGGTTTTTCTACCATCCGGGAAACCCTGTAGGTGTTCTCCCGGTCGTTCTTTTCACCCTCGACGATGCCGTACTGGTGGGTCTCGCTGGCGGGAACGCGCTGGATGGCGACGATCGATTCCCCTACCTCATCGAACAGTTCGAGCATCTGCTTGGCGCAGGGCTTCTTACTGAGGACCAGGTCGTCCCCCAAAAGGACCATGAACGGTTCGTTGCCGACCACGTGGCGGGCTGTCCAGATGGCATGTCCCAGTCCCAGCGGTTTTTTCTGGCGGACCGAGACGATATCGATGAGGTTCGAGATATTGTTCAGTTCTTCACCGAGCACAGTCTTGTTTTTCTCCTTCAAAACCATATCAAGATGGTAATTGTAGTCGAAATGGTTCTCGATAGCGGATTTGCCCTCGCTGGTCACGAAAATGATCTGGTCGATGCCCGAGGCCACAACCTCCTCGACGATGTACTGGATGGTGGGGCGGTCGACGACGGTCAGCATTTCCTTGGGGATCGATTTGGTCGCCGGCAAGAACCGGGTGCCAAGGCCGGCAACGGGGATAATAGCCTTTCGTACTTTCATATGAACCTCTTATTTTTTAATAACAGGAATTCAGTTGGTATGGTATGTATCCGGGCAAATCTGAGCGGGAGACATAACACACTTTAGTGCCTTAGAAAATCATTTCTTGCTTTTGGAAATGATTTTCGTGAAGGCACTTATACCCCCTTGTGGGGTGTTAAAGACGACAGCCATTTTTTTCATGAATATTTTTTATCCGGACAACCTGCCGATCGTCGAACACCGGGACACGATCATCGAAGCCCTGCGTACCCACCAAGTTGTTGTTATTGCGGGCGATACCGGCTCCGGCAAGACGACGCAGCTGGCCAAAATGGGCTGGGAGGCCTTCCCGGAAAGCAACCTGCTGATCGGCTGCACCCAGCCAAGAAGGATCGCCGCTTCTTCGGTTTCGGCGAGGGTCGCCGAAGAACTTGGGTCCCTTGGCCATCAGGTGGGATATAAGATCCGATTTCATAACTATACCACGCCGGCCACCAAAATCAAATTCATGACCGACGGCGTCCTGCTCGCCGAGACGCGTCAGGACCGGCGGCTGTCCCGCTACGGTCTCTTGATCATCGACGAGGCCCACGAACGGAGCCTCAACATCGATTTTCTGCTGGGCTACATCAAGCAGCTTCTGCCCCGGCGTCCCGACCTGAAGGTAATCATCACCTCGGCCACCATCGATACCGAGGCCTTCTCGCGCCATTTCGCGGATGCCCCGGTCATCACCGTGGCCGGTCGTTCGTATCCGGTAACCGTTCGTTACAACCCGCCCAGGGACGATAGCGGCGAGGACAAGGAGAGCGAACTGGAACACTGTATCGAGACCGTCTGTGACCTCTACCGCACTGAACGTCGGGGGGATATCCTCGTTTTTCTGCCGACCGAGCGGGATATCCGGGAATGTTGTCTGCGCCTCGAAAAACGGCTCGAAGGCGCCGTGGTTCTGCCGCTCTACGGCCGGCTGCCGACGGGCGATCAGCGAAAAATCTTTCAGAGTTACCGGCAGCCCAAAATTGTCGTCGCGACCAATGTCGCCGAAACCTCCGTCACGGTTCCCGGCATCCACTATGTTGTCGATTCCGGTCTGGCCAGAATTTCCCAATACAACGTGCGGGCCAAAACCACCAGCCTGCCGATCACGAGAATCTCTAAAGCGAGCTGCGACCAGCGCAAAGGCCGGTGCGGCCGGATTGCCCCGGGCCTATGCATCCGACTCTACACCGAAGAAGACTACAACGACCGGCCGGCGTACACGCTGCCCGAACTGCAGCGCGCAAATCTTGCCGAAGTCATTCTCCAGATGACTTCCCTCGACCTCGGCCGACCGGAAAAATTTCCCTTTATCGACCCGCCGTACCAGAGTGCCGTGAAGGAAGGATATCAACTGCTCCGGGAACTGGGGGCGATCAACGACCACGGGCAACTCACCGCCCGCGGCCGGATCATGGCCGACCTGCCCATCGATCCCTGCATCTCCCGCATCATCATCGAGGCCAAGGACAACAACTGCCTGCGGGAGATGAAGATCATTTCGGCTGTGCTCGCCATCCAGGATCCCCGAATCCGCCCGGTCGACCAGGAAAAGGAGGCGGATGAGGCCCACAAGGTTTTTACCCATCCCCAATCCGATTTCATGATCCTCCTCAACATCTGGAACGGCTTTCACGATGTTCAGGAAAAAGTCGTCTCCTGGTCGCGGCTGAAAAAATACTGCAAAAGCCATTTCCTCTCCTTTCAGCGGATGCGCGAATGGATCGACCTGCATGACCAGCTCGATCGGCTGGTCGGCAGCCGTCAAGGTTTTATCGATAATCAGGTGGACGCTTCCTACGAGCAGATCCATGTTTCTCTTCTGGCCGGTTTTTTACGCAACATTGCCACGAAAAAACAAGGAAAAATCTACCAGGGCGCTCATAACAAGGAACTGCTGATCTTTCCGGGTTCCCATCAGGCGATGAAGGGCGGGCGGTGGGTTGTGGCCGCATCCTTTATCGAGACGGCGAGGCTCTACGCCTTGACCGTCGCCGCCATCGAACCGGCGTGGCTCGAGCGGGTGGCCGGCCATCTCTGCAAATATTCGTGGTCGAATCCGCACTGGCAGAAGAAAACCGGCCAGGTTATCGCCGACGAAACGGTTTCCCTGTTCGGTCTCATCATTGAAACCGGCAGAAAAGTCGACTTCGGCCGAAGAAGCGCCAAAAATTTCGCCGAAGCTCGCGATATTTTCATCCATTCGGCGCTCATCTTAGGCGAGATCAACGGCAGCTACGCCTTTCTTGACCATAACCTCACGCTTCTGCAAAAGTGGCAGGAAACTGAGGAAAAACTGCGGGAGCGGACCATCATCGTCGAAGATCAGGCCCTCTACCAGTTCTATGCCGAGAGAATCCCCCAGGACGTCTACGACCAGAGAACCCTCAACCGATTTCTCCGTGGAAAAAGAAGTCAGCAATTCCTTGAGATGCAGGACGAGGATATCCTCAAACGCCGGCCGGACGACACAGAACTTCTCGACTATCCGCCTCTCCTGACCTTCGGTCGGACGCAGGTGCGGGTGGAATATCATTTTACCCCCGGCTCACCGGAAGACGGAGTCACCTTCCGGTTGCCCATCGACTCCGCGGCCAATTTTGCCCCTGGGGTTTTCGACTGGCTGGTGCCGGGCCTGCTCCAGGAAAAACTCACTTTTCTGCTTAAGGCCCTGCCGAAGGGCATCAGGAAAAAACTGGTGCCGATCAACGAAACCGTCAACCGATTGCTTGATGACATGCCGGTCAGGACCGGCTCGCTCTATGCCGCCCTTGAGGCCTCTATCCTGAAGCACTTCAAGATCCTCGTCCCCCGCTCGGATTGGCCGGAAGATTTACCTCTCCACTTGCAGCCCCGTTTTCTGCTCTTTGACGATGCTGGCCATGAAATCTGCGCCGGCCGTAATCTGCGGGAGTTGCTCGTTTCCGGGCAAGGCGAGCACAAGACGCAAAAGATCGAACCCACCCTGCAGAAAAAAGGCATGGAGATAGTCGCCGCGTGGCAGGGAACCGAGCATGCAACCTGGAATTTCAAAGGCCTGCCTGCGGCCATCCCGGCCTATACCCAACAGGGGGAGGTCTCAGGGTTTCTATATCCGGTGCTTGTTGCCCAACCGGAAAAAGGCTGCGTCAGAATAGAATTCGAAAAGAATCCGGATATTGTCAAAAAGTTGAACCGCACCGGCATGGTCTACTTGTACCGCCTGCAGTTTACCGAGCAGTTCAAGAACCTGAAAAAATTCTGTTCGACCACCTTTACAGGACCTTCCGCTGTCTGGCTGCAGGGTCTCGGCATGACTCACAAAGAGGCGATCGACACCCTGCTCGACTTTCTGCTCACGAGGATTTTTGGCCCCCTGTCCGGCAAGAATGTCGATATCGTCGATGAGGAAACGTTTTTGGCGACGGTGGCACGAGTCAAACAGGAAGGCTTGTATGCCCTGGGAAGGAAGATGGCCGAAGAGTTCCTGGCCCTGTTGCGCAAACGCCGGACTGTCTATGACACCATCAATAAAATCTTTTCCTCGACAAACCGGAGCAGTCTCGTCATTCCCGAGAGAAAAGAGGCGTTTATGGCCCATCTCAATGCTATCTTCCCGCTGGATATAATTCTGGGAACACTCCCGGCCGACTTTGACGATATCGACCGGCAGCTGCAGAGCCTGGCTATCCGGCTTGAGAGGTTTTATACCAATCCGGGCAAGGACCGGCAAAAAGAGGAACAGTTGCTCCCCTATCTGCACAATCTCGAAAAACTTATGGCAAAGAGAGGGGAATTATCGGAAGAGGGACTTGCGGCGGTGTTTCGTTTCCGGGAAATGGTCAATGACTACCGGATTTCTTTGTTTTCGCCGGAAATAAAGACGCGACAGCCGGTTTCGACCAAGAAGCTCAACGAGCAATTCCACTCAACACTTGCCAAGTGTTGAGTGGAAGCAATACGAGTATTTTCGCTCTCGGGAATTACACGTTCAGCACCATGCCGGAGATGTGCTTGAGGCTGTCCATGGTGTATGGTTTTGGCAGGGTGTTGATAAAGCCATATTCCCGGCAGTCCTGCATGACGGGATCGAGGATGGTGCCGCTCATGGCAATCACCCGGAGTTTCGGTGCGATTTCATGCAACAGTCGACAGGTTTCCACAGCGGATTCCCCATTTGCATCCGATAGATCAAGGATAGCCAATGGCAGAGGCTGCACTGGGTCGGCTACCAACTGGCGCAGGGCCGTGAGGGCTTCGTCCCGTTTGCCTGTGGGCGTAACCGAAAAGCCCAAATGCTCCAGCATGATCCGGCCGATTTCCCGCATCTGATTATCCGGTTCAATCAACAGGGCATCGCGAGGAGGAGTCTTCTCTTTCTCTCCGGTATCATGCCCACTGTCAATCTGGATCGGCAGAAAAAGGGTGACGGTCGTGCCTTTGTGCAGTTCGGAACTCACCACGACATAGCCGCCGTGGTTGCGCAGCGTTGCATAGACAACGGTCAGTCCCAATCCCATGCCTTTCAGTGCACCGCGTTCCTTGGTGGAATAATAGGGATCGAAGATCCGGAATAACTGGTCGGGATCGATGCCTCGGCCGGTATCGCGAATGTCTATTTTTGCATAGGATCCGGCCGGAACATACTGCCCCGACATAAGTTGCGGGGACTCCAAATATTCGCTGCCGATGGTCACCTCGATCGGGCCGCCGGCGCTTGCCTCTATGCCATTTCTGAGAACATTGGCGATTGCTCGGGTGATTTCGTCAGAGTCCACATAGACCTGACAATCCGCCGCCGAGGCGCTAATTGTGTAATCTCCGGGCTCGCTTTCAAAAAATCGTTCTACCGCGGTGCGGACCAGCTGCCCAATGCCGGTACTCTTCCTGCTGACGATCCCGAAGTTGGAAAAGCACGAGATCTGCCGGGTGAGGTCGACGGCGGCAAGCGCCGCTCTTCGTGCCTGTTCGATCATTTTATTACGCTGCGTTTCGTTCCGATTGTCGCGATACATCGCAACGATATCGAGATTGCCGCATATCACGGTCAACAGGTTGTTGAAATCATGGGCCACACCGCCGGCCATACAGCTCATGGCATCCATTTTTTTTACCAGCTTGATGGCGTTATCGAGTTCCTGATTGTGCTTCTCCGCCTGATATTGCCGGGTAATATCGCGAAGGATGCAGAGGCCGAAGACGGAAGTCGACTCGGCAACAGCCAGAAACGATCCGGTTATGATTCGCCGGTTCAACTCCAGCGGATTATCTTCCAGGATTTCAAAACTCCGCATGCCCTGGCGGATAAGCTGCTCGTCGGTCCAACTCCCGATCGACTCGCGAAACGAACCCCAATTGATTGCTTCGGGGAGCGATCGGCCAATCAGGAGTTCCTCACGGCAGGAAAGAATGCGCAGGGCGGCGTCATTGGCAGCAACGATCTTGGCCTGCCCACTCAACTCCAGAATGCCTTCATCGAGGTTGGCAAAAATCTGTACCAGATGTTTCTTTTCCGATAAAAGCTCACTCGTCACCTCGGAAGGCTTGAGTCCTATGGGGATGCGCGTGTTCATGCCACCGCTTCGCAGGCGGAGGGCCTTTCTGGCCATAAAGGTCGCCAGCGCCTCCTGGACGTGCTGCCTGATCTCCTGGAGGTTGCCCTTGGCGATGCAGAGGTCGCAGGCGATCTCCCGCAGGATTCTTTCGCGGTCTTCGAGAATAATTGCAGAGAGCACGACGATAAAAATATCTTCGTGCTTTTTGGTATTGCGCAGAATCCGACAGAGCTGCTCGCCGCTTACCAGCGGCATTATTAAATCGGTGAAAACAATGTCCGGGGAATAATCCTGTATAATTTCGAGAGCTTCCAGACCGGTTGCGGCGGATTTAACCAGACAGCCTTCCCGGGCGAGAATGGTAGCGACCGCTTTCAGCAGCACGGGATTATTGTCAACTACCAGGGCTTGTATTGTCGAATTTTCCATCATCTTATCATTTTGTCGCAAGATCACATCTTACCTTTGGTCTGCTGCCATTCTTTGATGGTCTGGAGCAAGGAGGGCATGTCGACCGGTTTGGTAAATACTCGCCATGCCCCGAGGTGCTCGGCGACGGAGAGATAGGAATCGGGACCAATCTTGCCGCCTCCCGAGATGGCGATGATGCAGATTTCGGGAAATTCTTCGCTGAATTGCGTGATCGTCTCAATGCCTTCCTGAACGGGCATGATGAGGTCGCAGATCAACAGATCCACTGGGGTCCTGCGCTGCAATTCAACGCCTTTTCTCCCGTTTTCCGCTTCAAGTACTTCGAATCCTTCCCGTTCGAGCCACATGCGAAACAGCTCACGGATTCGGGCATCGTCATCGACTATGAGAATTTTCATCGTGATTTCCCGGCGATGGTTTCGTAAGTGCGCGAGGCACCCCTTGCTTGAAGATTATATCCTTGAAGAAACTGATCATCTCCCTCCTTCTCCCGGCCAGTTTCAGGAGTTCCGGTATGAGATCGGTCGGGTTTATTTTCATAACCGACATCTTGTACTCAATGTGGCTGGCAAGACGGTTGTCGATATACCAGGCATAGGACAGTCCCATCAATAACCCCGGCGGAGTAAATCCCTCGCCATTGTTGACGAGGCGGGTATAGTGATTCTCGTCATCGGAAGCGCACATCCGGGCAAACGACAGAAACGATCGCAACTGATCGGGAGTAAGGAAACAGGTTCTGTGGCTTTTGCCCCGCAGATGGAGATGATACACCCGGCCAAGATGCAGCTGACCAACCACAACATCCTTCATTATTTTCTTTTCGGCGTAGTCACCCAGAAGAGATTCTCCCATGGCTATCATGAGAGCCACCTCGAGTTTCTGTCGTACCGTAATTTGATCACCCCTAATCTTAATACATTTATCTTCAGGATCAAAAAAAGAAAAGACATTGTCCCACTGTTGATCGCGATTCCAGCACGACCGGTCGACACAGACTATACCCTGAAAATAGTCCAGATGAGCAAGCGGAATGATGGGATGATCCCAGAGGATGTCGCACATCGTTGCCCGTAACAGCTCGATATCGACATCCGCTGGCATGCCGACAAAGCGGATTACCAGCTTGTCGATTTTTTTCTTGATGCCGAGATACCTTTGACACGGCAGGAGGATCGGCCTTCCTTCCGGACCGGCTCCCTGACGGTCCTGCAGTGAGGCCAGACTATCCTCCTGGCTGGAAAGAAAACAGGTCCGGCCATTGTACAGTCCTTTGATGGCCTGGGCCAGCAGATCCGGATCATGCTGAATAACCCCGCGTTCGCTAAGGGCATCACGGGAGTACACCCCGCATTCCACCGGAATGTAGTGTTGCTGAAGGAGCACCTCCCGATCCAGATAAATCGGCACCTTGCCTTCCACTGCATAGCTCTGCAGCACCGAAGCCGGAACGTCGGTAAGGGAGATGCAGATGACCTCGTTGAAAAGCCCTCGCGTTCCGCCGGGAATATTTTTCTCATAGGCCCGGATCATATCCGAAACATGAAACTTCCTTTCCGGATCGGCAATGCTGAGATCCGTTTCCCCCGCCTGGACCCACAGGTTAGAAATCAGCAGCTTCAGGGCCTTGTGATTAGCTCTTACCGCATCGGCCAGACCCGGCACCTTGAAGACCGGAATGATCGAGGAATAGAGGCTGCCGGGGGCAAGAAGTATGATGTCGGCATTGGCGATATCCGCCCAGACTTCCTCGTAAACCCGGACCGTATTCGAATAATCGACCTGAACGCTGTCGACCGGAAAACCCCTTCTCGAGCCGCTCAGTTTATGCTCGCCGATGACCTCCACGCCGTTGGTATACAGCACCCGGAGTTGGGCCGGGGTGGATGTACAGGGGAGGACCGCCCGTTCGCAGGCGCCGAGCACCCTGGCAAGGGTGTTGATGCCTTTGTAGATGGCGGAATGAAGCGACGCCTGATCGAGGGCCAGCTCGGCATTGGTAACGTTGCGATCGAGTTCTCTGTAGATCGCGGCGGCAAGGAGCAGATTGCCAAGGCAATGGGAACGATTCAGGGTACCGGCAAGTCGGGGGTCGGTAAAGAGATACTCGAACAGATACTTCAGATATTGCTCCAGCGCCTGGGGCAGTCTGCGGATCTTCCGTTCGATGGCGACAATTTGCGGCGTGCCCTTGGTCAAGGGTCCTGCAAACCGCCAGTTCAATATTTCCGCAAGTGTCGAGGCGATGGCTACGGCTTCCTGACGATCAACGCTGTATTTCTTTTGCAGGTTGCAGCTCTGGATCGATGAAAGCAACACGTGGCGCATATCGCCTACGGCCACAAGGGGTAGATCCTTGAGCAATTCCCCCGTCGATCCCCCATTGTCGGTGACGCAGACAACGGATCTGGTTCTGGGAAAGATTTCCTTCAAGCCGCTGAAGGGATTGCGAGCCCAGGTTTCTCGCCTGGAATCGCCGCCGATGATATTCGAGAGCCCTGTCCCGCCGCCGAAGACGACAACCCTGGCGTTCTTCACATCTGTTTCGAGCAGTTCCTGACGAAGGCCGAGCAGTTGGTTTTTTGCGGTCGAATGGGCATTGACCGGAATTCCCCGGAGAACGAGGTCGACGATTTTCTCGCGCACATCGAGCTGAGGCAAAAGATCCAGCGGCGAGAGCTGCACCTCCTGGATATGGCGAAGTCTGTCTGTTATCAAACCGTGCCTCACAGGGTTGAGATCAGATGGCATGAGGAATACTACCCTCATGCCGGGACTGTTTCAGGAATTCAACAAAAATTGCTCTACTCGCCGGAGATCCTCGGGCGTATCGACTTCGATGGAATCGTGCTGGGTGATGGTGAGTTTTATCTTATAGCCATATTCCAGAGCGCGCAACTGTTCGAGCTTCTCGAATCTTTCCCATTCGCCCTCGGGAAGGGCAACGAACGAGAGCAGGAAGCCTTTACGATAGGCATAAAATCCCAAATGCTTATAATATGTTGGCCGGACAGTCTCTTCGGGATTGCGCTGGAACGGAATAGGCGACCTGGAAAAGTACAGGGCGTAAAAATCACGATCGAACACCGTTTTCACGTGGTTGGGATCGTTAATTTCTTCAGGCCTGATAATTTTATAGATGAGAGTCGACATCGGTAAAGCCGGATCGTCGAGCAGCGGCTGGGCAACCTGTTCCACGACTTCCGCCGGGAAAAGCGGTTGATCGCCCTGGATGTTCACAACCACATCGTGTTCGGAAATCTTGAGCAGCTCCGCCGCTTCCGCGAGCCGGTCAGAACCCGAAACATGATCGTTCCTGGTTATCACATACTCTCCGCCGAAATCTTGGACGCACGAGGCTATCCGCTGATCGTCGGTGGCAACCACCACTCGGGAGAGCATCTTGACGGCCCGGGCCCGTTCCACCACATGCTGAATCATCGGTTTCCCGGCGATCAGGGCAAGCGGTTTCCCGCGAAACCGATTCGACTCATAACGAGCCGGTATTATGGCAATAACATCTGGTTTCTGGATTGGCATGGCAAACTTTATGGTTATTTCGACTGAAGTCAGTTATGGTGTAGAGACATGAAACCTTTCCCTAAACCTGCAAGTAGCGTCATGTTTTCCCCCCCGGCAATATCTGTCTCATCTACAATAGATTCTGCGATAATTCTACAAAAAGCGGCTGAACTGGCCAAGAAACTCGGCCTGGAAATTATTCCAACACCAGCCGAACGTTCGTCGGAATTGCTTCTCGCCTATACCCCAGAAGGTCTGAAGCTGCTGCAGGCCCCGTTTGCTTCCGATAGATTCGTCACGCTCTTGTTTGTCGATTTCGTCCATGGCAAAAACGGCTTCAGACGCGCGAAAGACAGTTCGACCAAACAGGCCATTGCCCGTGCCGCAGGCATCAAGCCGGGATATCGACCGGCGGTTTTCGATTGTACCGCCGGGTTGGGCGGCGATGCTTTTGTCCTGGCCAGTCTAGGCTGCCGGGTCACCATGTGCGAACGCTCCCCGATTGTCTTCGCCCTGCTCGCAGACGGCTTGGATCGTGCCCTGCAGGACCAAGCCACTGCGGAGATAGTCCGCCACAGGATGCAACTGGTTGTTGGGGACGCCACATACTTCCTTGCCCAAAATTCCGAAGGCTACGCCACCATTTATCTCGATCCCATGTATCCCCATCGACGCAGTTCGGCGCTCAACAGTCAGGCAATGCGCTCCCTGCGCACCCTTGTCGGCGACGATCAGGACTGCGGGACGGTGCTGGAAACGGCGCTGAAAAAGGCACACAATCGAGTGGTGGTAAAACGGCCGCGATTGGCACCGACGCTCACGGAAACCGTTCCGTCACATGTCATTGGCATGAAGAACAGCCGCTTCGATATTTATCTCACGTTCAATTCGTGACGATGGAGCGTCATTTATGGTACTTCTCGCCGGCATTGATGGTATACGCCCGATAGAGCTGTTCGATAAGCAGCATGCGGGCCATGTCGTGGGTAAATGTCATCTGTGAAAGAGACAGCAGCAGATCGGCCGACTGCAGCACCTTGGCGGAATGTCCTTCCGGACCGCCGATCAGATAACAGACATGTTTGACTCCCTGCAGCTCCCACCCGGCAATGGTCTCCGCGAATTTTTCCGAAGGAAATTGTTTGCCCCTGGCATCCAGGGCGACGATCAATGCTCCCGGCGGTACGGCAGAAAGCAGCAGCATGCCCTCGGCATCGGTGTCGCTTGCCGCTGACTTCGCTCTCCCCTTTTCTTTCAGGACGGTGATTTTCAGGGAAGTATAGTGACCGAGACGAGAGCTGTATTCCTGCACGCCATCGGCTATAAAGCTGTTCTTTATCTTTCCGAGAAACAGCAGTTCATGTTTCATTGGACAATCGGCATAGGCTTTCAGCTTCAGCAGCTGAAGCTATCGTTGTTCAGCAATTCTCGGAGAACCTCGCAAAATTGCCGGTAGGAAAGACTCTTATTGATGCCGGGACAGGAATCGGCAATGGTGCGAAAATTGGCTTCATCTATAAGGATTGAGGGGTGCAACGGCCACTCACCGCATCGTCGGGGTCGTCCGTCGTGCACGCTGCAGCCATTGTCATAAAAAATGCAGTGCCCTTCGATGGTCTGCATCTGCACGACGTTGCCCGAGATCCGCCAGAAAGACCGGCGCACGTCCTCCTCAGGCCGATTCAAGGCCTGCACCATACGTTTTCTGTCATCTGCATCAAGGGATACGGTAGTCTCGCCGTGACAGCAGAAACCGCACCGCGTGCATGTAAAAATATCGGCAATCATTTGTTGCTGCACCTAAGAAGGAAAAAGAAAGAACAGATTGATCAGGTCAGGAGAGGATACCCTTCTTTTGCCTGGCTTTCATGGAAAAAGACGAACGGAAGGGAAAATCAGGCATTGCCGATGACATCTTCGTAGGTGGCGATATCAATGCCGTACTGCATTGCCGCGGCCTTCCATTTGAATTCATCAGGCTGGTGGAAAATGATATCGTCATTCGCCGGTACACTCAGCCAACCGTTGGCCATCAGCTCATGCTCCAGCTGGCCGGGACCCCAGCCGGTATAACCGAGAATGAAGAGATATTGCTGCGGTCCTCTCCCCATGGCGATGTCTTCCAGGACTTTCGTCTCCCGGGTGAGAGACACGGTCTTGCTGATATCCAGTCTGTATTGCGCCGCATAGTCTCTGAGATAGAGGATGAAAGCCGATTCCAGTTCGACAGGTCCGCCGATATAGACCGGCGGAAGCGATCCTTCCGGAACAGGAAGATTGGCGCTTCGCAGTATTTCTGCCAGCGAAAATGCAGGATTCGGTTGATTGATAGCGACGCCCATCGCTCCTTCCTCGTTATGGGCGCAAATGTATATCACGTGCTCTTCAAAACGCGGATCCGGCATTTGCGGCGTCGAAACCAGGAAGGTTCCCGCCAGGGAGTGGGTCATGGTGGGTGATTGTCCATTCATAGCCAAGGTTTTTCACTGAAAATTTTTATCCGCGGCTCCGCAAACTATCTTGGTTAGGTTTCCTTGATATGTATTATATATAGTATCAAATGGAAATTTGTCACGTCAAGATTCGTCCGCTCTTTTGCTCCGGATGCCAAAAGTATTTGTTTTTAAGGGAATTTTGATCATGACAAAGCAACTTTTGTATCATACAGTATGCTCATGGATCAACCGGAAGAGTTCCCGGACCGATCAAAGGAACCGTTCTCTTTACATACAGCAACCAACAGTCAGGGAGTCTGTCAGCCATGCCAAAGACGACAATTCACCCCCCGGGTGATAAGATGAAAAAGGCCATCCAGGAATTATCGGAACTCCTGACCACGAAACCGGGAAAAAGTCGCCGTCAGCTCCTCGAGCAGGTGGCAATCAAATTTGATCTTTCACCGAGTGAATGCGCCTTTCTTGAACGGCACTTCAAAGAGTAAGAGCGAAAGAAGCTTCCTTCAGCCAGCTCAGTTTGACAAGCTGCAGCGGGTGGCATGTAATTCCTGATAAAACCTCAGCGTCTGCTCACACATCGCCTGGGCGGTGAATTGCTCCGACACCCGCTTTCGGCCATTCTCGCCGTATTGCTGCAGCTGTTCCCTGCTCATGGCCAAAGCCTCATCGATGGCTATCGCCAGGGCTTTGGGATCTGAGGGTTTCACCAACCAGCCATTCTCTTTATGAACAACCGTTTCCAGGCTTCCCCCGTGGGCGGTGGCGATGACCGGTTTCCCCATGGCCATGGCCTCAACGGTCGTCCGGCCAAAGGCCTCCGGTTCCAGCGACGAGGTCGACAAAACGATATCGGCGATAAGAAATGCGGCCGGCATATCGCTGCAATAGCCGACCAGCCGCACCTTATCGGCAAGGTTGTTTTTGCCGATGTAGTCGTTGAGTTCGGCGGTATACCCCGGATTATCCCGGGTGTCTCCGACAAGAATTGCCTGATAATCTGCAGAGGTAACGTGATGCAGGCTTTGCAGGAAAAATTCCTGCCCTTTCAACCTGGTCAACCGTCCGGGCAACATCAGGACCGGTCTCTTCCGGTCAATCTGCCAGGCATCGACCAGCGTATCGACCCGCTCCGGGGGCACTGCATTCGGATTGAAAACATCCGCATCGACTCCGCGAAAAATAAGACGGACATTGCCATCGCGATGATAACTCTGCGAGATATGTCGTTGTATACTTTTCGAAACGGCTATTACCCCGTCACCCTTGGCCATTATGGCGCTGTAGGCGTTGACTGAGTAAAAACCATGGAATGTGGTGATGAGAAGCGGCCGGTCCTTTTTCGGCAGGGTTTTCCAGGCGATGTATCCCACCCAAGCCGGCATCCGCGAACGAAGATGGAGGACGCTGACCCGATTCTTTTTCATGAGCCGGCGGAGAGGCCAGATATGCAGCAGGGCTGCGGGGCTTTTGGAGCCGATGTTTTTCTGAAAGTGATCGCTGCCATCCCGCTCCAGTTGATCGACCAGCCTGCCTCCGCCCGAGACCACAATGGATTTATGGCCGCGTTCCACAAGAAAACGGCCCATCTCAAGCGTCCCCCGTTCGACACCGCCGCTGTTGAGTTCCGGCAGCAACTGCATGACCGTGAGTGTTCGCGGCTTGCTGGCCTCCTGCCTGATTTCCTTGAGTTCATGATAGAGCGCCAGCGTCTTCTCGCACATCGCCGCAGCGGTAAAACGTTCCGTCACCCAGAGCCGTCCCTGCCGGCCGAGTTCGGTTGTTTTGCCCAGATCGCCCAAAGCTTCGATAACCGCCGTTGCCATGGCTTCAGGGTTCATCGGTGTCACCAGCCAGCCTGTAACTCCGGGCAGCACCGTCTCCATACTGCCGCCATGGGCCGTGGCAATGACTGGTCTTTCCATGGCCATGGCCTCAATTGCCACCTTACCGAAGGCCTCCGGTTGCGTCGATGACGCCGAAACGACGACGTCGGCCAGCATGAACGCGGCGGGCATATCGCTGCAGTGGCCGACCAGCCTGATTCTCTTGTCCAGGCCGTGAAATCTGATCCTTTCCTGGAGCTTCTTGGTGAAGGAAGGATTTTCATCAGTGTCGCCGATGAGCAGCGCGATGAAGTCCAGATCCTTGATCAATGCGAGGCTTTCGATCAAAAGGTCCTGGCCTTTCAACTGGGTGAGCCTGCCCGGCAGGATGATGACCGGCTTTTTTTCGGAGCCCGGGAGCCACTTTTCCCGCAGAACACGGGTGCGATCGGCTGACACGGCGTCGGGCGAAAACTCCCGGACATCAAAACCGCCATGGATAAGGGTGATATTGCCAGTATCAATGCCATAATTTTCGATAATATGCCGCTTGATCGTTTCCGATACCGCGACGACCCTCTCCCCCTTGGTCATGATGCGTGAATAAGAGTTGACCGAATAAAAGCCATGAAAGGTGGTGATGAGCGACGGCCTGCACTGTTCCGGGATAATCGTCCAGGCCATATAGCCGATCCAGGCCGGCAGTCGCGAGCGAAGATGGAGGATGTCGACCCGTTCGGTGACGAGAAATCTTTTTAATTTAGTGATATATTGCAGACATCGCAGGCTCTTTTCACCGATGTACGGCCAGAGGATATGGATGCAGCCATTCTTCTCCAGTTGCGGCACCAGACGGCCGCCGCCCGAAATAACTATGGAACGGTGACCGCTTTTGGCCAGATATATGGCGAGATCGAGAGTCTCCCCTTCCACGCCGCCTTCATCGAGTTCGGGGAGAACCTGAACTACTGTAAGCTGTCTGGGAACCATTTCCGTAAAATCCGCTCAGCACAACGTCGTGCTTCATTGAGATTGATATCTTCACACCACCTGCAGTTCCCGCTTGCCCATGAGGAAAAGGAGACAACCAGTCTCTTCTGCACCAGGAGATCTTCGTTTTTTTTGAATTTACTGTCAGTCCTCTTCCACTCTATCGGCAGGATACCGACCTTGCAGCCGGCGGTCAGGGCTTCATACATCATGGAGATGGAATCGGCGGTCACCCACACCGCGCTGCTTGCATCGTACTGCTCCTCGATCCAGCCGGGTTGGGTATCCTGATAACGAAAAAATGAGGCATTATGCGACTCCCGGGCCAATTTGTCCAGCATCAGCACGGTTTCTTGCGGAGTCCTGGGGGAAGATGAAAGAATCCAGGATGTGGTGCTCTCGGTCTCTATGATCCGTTTCACCATGGCGCAGATGCCCTCCGAATCCCATCTGTGGCTTTTCTCGTCGATGCCTCCCAGCAGAATCAGGCCGCGATCCGTCCGGTGCTGCCGCCTGTTGATAGAACAATTCGGCGCACCCGACGTCAGCATGATGTTACCCCGTTCAGCCATGCCGTCATGTTCGGGAACAAAACACAGGTCGAACATTCTCCTGAGATGCCAGGACGGGTTCATGCAAGTGAAGGCCGGAATGTTGTAGCTCTTTTTCAACGCCAGTAAAGGGAGATGACTGCGGCTGCCGGTACCGAGCAGCAGATCCGTCCCGGCAATCGCCGGCAGTGCGGGATCCGCCATTCCCTTGACCGGCAGAAAGAGGAAAAAAGTGCGCAAAAGCAGAAGAAGTGGATTCTCGCGTCCTACTTGAATCCTGAGAACCTCGACCTCGGCCATGGTTTGCATAGCCCGGAGTATCCCTGTGGTCTGTTTTTCGTGCCCGGGTTTGCCGTCCAGCAGAACTGCAACGCGCAATTTTTTGATTGAAGCCTCGCTCATGAAGATCGGGATGATTTATAACGATGGGGCGAGCTATTGTCTGCTCAGTGCCGGTGGCGGGCCGGCCTGTGCGCCGGGCTGTGGCTTCCGTACGCCGCCGCCGGCGAGTTTGACAATGATCTGATTGCTCTTTTGCAGTCTCTTCGACATGGTTTTGAAGAGATGCCGGGAAACATCCGGATATTTTTCGATGAGTTCTTCGATCTTATCGCCGGGAAAACGTTTGACGGTGGACCTTCCCTGACTGATAACCGATGCGGTACGCTGTTCGCCGGTAATCGCCGCCATCTCCCCGAAGTACTCGCCCGGTTCGGTCAGTTCAGCGATCTTTTTCCCGCCTTTGACCACGGTAAGGGCGCCGCGGATGAGCTTGAAGAAGTCAATGTCCTTGTTCCCTTCCCGGATAATGACGTCGCCGTCCTCGTAGTTTTCCTGGTCGGGATTGACCAGATAGGCTGGCAGGCTTTCCTTGTGGGCGACCGTGCGCCGCAGGGCTTCCTCGATACTGGTTATGCCTTGTCGCACTTTTTGCAAAGCCGCATCGCGTAGCGGGGTCATCCCTTCCTGGATGGCGATCTTGCGCAGCTGATCCTCGGGCACCTCGGCGCTGATGGCCTTAGCCACCTCCTCCGTCACTTCCATAAGTTCGAAGAAACCGACCCGTCCTCTGTAACCAAGACCGTTGCATTCGGGGCAACCGGTGGCGCTGTAAATCTGCAGGTCATTCACCTCGTCCTCCCGAAAACCCACCTTTATCAACTCCTGCGGCTCGTATTTGGTAATCTTTTTGCAACTGCTGCAGAGCTTGCGGCCGAGTCGCTGGGAGAGCACCATGGTAACCGCCGAGGCAAGCATATACGGGGGAATGCCAATATCGATCATACGGCCGATGGTCGCGGCGCTGTCGTTGGTATGCAGGGTTGAAAAGACCAGATGGCCTGTCATGGCGGCCTTGATGGCGATCTCCGCGGTATCGATATCCCGGATCTCACCAACCATGATGATATCCGGATCCTGACGGAGAAACGCCTTCAGCGCGGCGGCGAAGGTCATCCCCACTTCCTTGTGGACGTTGACCTGATTGATTCCCTTGAAATTGAATTCGACCGGATCCTCGGCGGTGAGGATTTTGATATCCTCGCTGTTCATCGAGTTGAGGGCGGAATAGAGGGTAACCGTCTTGCCCGACCCGGTCGGTCCGGTAACCAATAACAACCCTTGCGGGCGACTGAGACACCTCTTCAGCATCTCGAAGGTTTCCACCTCAAAGCCCAGTCTGGTCAGATCGACATTCAGCGAGGCCTTGTCGAGAATACGTAAGACAACAGATTCGCCGAACAGAGTCGGCAGGGAGGAAACCCGAAAATCCACCGAACGGTTCTTGCCCATCCGCATCTTTATGCGCCCGTCCTGCGGGACCCGCCGCTCGGTGATGTCGAGACCGGAGAGGATCTTCATCCTCGCTACCAGGGCATTTTTGATGGTCAGGGGAAGGTTCATGGTCTTGAACAGCGAACCGTCCTTGCGGTACCGGACCTGCATGGTCTTTTCGTAGGGTTCCACATGGATATCGGAAACGCCGTCCTGCACCGCTTTTACCAGGATGCCGTTGACCAATTTGATGATAGGCGCATCGGAGGCGGCGAACTGTTCACCGATATCATCGCCGGAATCCCCTTCGATCTCGAAATCATCGGCCGCTTCGGCCACAATCGAGCCGAAGTCGTCGATGTGGGTAACATCGATCTCCTCTACCGTTTCCTCGGCCCCGCCGAACAAGGACTTCGCCTCGGCATCATCGATGCCGTAATACTTTTTATAGGCCTCAACGATATCTGCTTCGGTGGAAACGCAGACGGAGAGCTCCTTGTTGAGGAGATTCTGCAGTTCCTCCACCGCCACCGAATCGGAGGGCTCCGCCATGGTAATCTGCAGGGTGCTGCCGACGACCCGTAGAGGGAAAGCAAAATACTCCTTGGCCTGCTTGTAGGCCAGAAGTTTGACGACATCTTTTGAAGGCGGTTCGTTTTTGATGACGACGGCCGGATAATTGTGCTGACGGCTGAGAAAATTGAAAACCGTGTTGTCGTCGATGTACTCGAGCTGGCGGAGAATGGCGCCGAGCCGCCCGCCGCTTTTCTGCAGGATTTTCTTGGCAGTTTCCAGCTGGCTGGGCGTTATGTAACCGGCTTTACTTAAAAGTTCGCCGATTTTGATTTTGCTTGCGCCGGATTGATCCTTGACGGTCTTCTTCATCGAGGAACGGCGCGAAGAGTCATTACTTTGTAAAGCCATAGTTGTTAACCGCTGGGTATTTCAGATGTCGGATAAAGCGAGATTATTCAATGAGACAATCATCTTCCAGAGATTCTATCATAAAATGTCTCCTTTATGGCAATGCTCTCCGCAATACGTTGTATTTTTGTCCATTGTCGGCGAGATAGGCAGATCGCCGTCTCAATCGTTCAACATGTACTTGCCCTGCATCTCCCGCTGCAGAGGGATCATGATTTCCCGCATGGACGGCTCCGCTGCAGGTGATGTCCGCAAGGCAAAGATATGCTGCCACTCCTCAAGATTGCAATACACGATTATCTCGGTTTTGCAGGAATTGGGTAATACTGTCCTGGCCGCCTGGGGGGTGGTGGTTTCGAGGAGCTTGAGGTATTTTGCCTCGGTCAATTCCATGGCTTGTCGCCACAGCGTATACTCTTCGCTCCCTTCCTGGAAAAACATCGGTTTAATGAAAGTCACCTGATTGTCGAATTTGTCCTGGCTGTAACGGCAATAACGCTGGCTTTCCTGCAGGAAAGAGCACGGCCGGTGCCGCACCAGTTCGTGGGTCACCGCGCGATTGATAATGAATCTGACGCTGACGAAGCGGTGTCTTTTCCTGAGCGGGGCCGGGAGCTTGTCGACCTCCTCCAGGCTCAGGCGCTCTATGACGACATCGGCATCCTGGGCTATGGCATTCTGCCTGTCGAAAAGAGTATCAAACAGATACGGCAGCTCGCCTGCGAGCATTCCGGTCAAGTTGTTGACGAGAGGGTTCCGACCAAACTTATTGTAGAGCTCCCTGAAGGCTCGGATCGAGCCGGTAACCAGCAGTCCGCCAAGGGTACGGTCGACCACCAGATATTTCGGCTGGCAGGCCAGCAGTTCCTGAATATGGTGCGGCGGGCACTGCAGGCTGAAGGATACCACTGCCATTTCCAGTACCGAATTGTGGCCGTGGGCGGCAATGCGGGTGATAAAAGGAAGGGCCGAATCCTCGGTGATTTTGTCTTCGCTTTTATAGCACACCCGCCCACAGGCCTCCAGTCGGGCAGCGATGGAAACAGAGTCCAGATAGTCCTGTATTTCAAAGCTCGGCTCGACGATTTTCATTCGATTACCCCTTCCAGAATGGTGAAAGCTTGCGCAGCGATTCGATGATGACCGGCATCTTTGCCAAAACGAAATCGATCTCTTCTTCGGTATTATACACGCTCAAGGAAAAGCGGATGGAACCGTGGGCGGCAGTGAACGGCACGCCCATGGCCCGCAGCACATGGGAGGGTTCGAGCGACCCGGAGGTACAGGCAGAGCCGGAGGAGGCGCAGATCCGGTGCTGATTCATATGAAGCAGAATTGCCTCGCCTTCGACGAATTCGAAACTGATATTGGCGGTGTTCGGCAATCGCGCTGTCTTGTGACCGTTCAGGATTGATTTGGGGATCTCAGCGAGAAGGCCTTCTTCCAGTTTATCCCGCAGTTTTTTCACGCGGCTGTTTTCCTCGACCATTTTCTCCCTGGCGAGTTCGCAGGCCCGGCCGAGGGCGACGATCGAGGCGACGTTTTCCGTTCCTCCCCGACGGCCATGCTCCTGATGCCCGCCGTTCAGGAAGGGGACAAACAGCCTTCCACGTTTGATATAGAGAACCCCTACCCCTTTCGGGGCATGCAGTTTATGCCCGGAAAGGGACAGAAAATCGATATCCAGGCTCTTCAAGTCGATGGGAATCTTGCCCACCGCCTGGACCGCGTCGGTATGAAACAGAATGCCGCGCGCTTTGGCCATCCTGGCCATTTCCGGGACCGGGAAGATGACCCCGGTCTCGTTGTTGGCCCACATGACGCTGACGATGGCGGTATCTTCGGTCAGGGCCGCCTCATATTCGGCCATATCGAGCATCCCTTCGCCGTCCACTTTCAACCGGGTTACCCGATACTTATGGCCGGTAATGGTTTCGAGGTTCTCGCAAAGATTCTTCACCGCCGGATGCTCGACGCGGGTGGTGACGATATGTCTTTTCTCCGGATACGTCCGGAGCGCAGAGAGAATGGCCGAAGAATCGCTCTCGGTGCCGCAGCTGGTGAAGATGATCTCGCCGGGTTCCGCGCCGAGAAGACCAGCGACTTTCCTCCTCGCCTCCTTGATCGCCATCCCGACCTGGCCGCCGAAGGTATGCATGCTGGAGGGGTTGCCGTAAGATTCTTCCAGGTACGGCATCATTGCCGCCACGACCTCGGGTGCCACCCGGGTTGTGGCATTGTTGTCCATGTAAATGACCTTGTCGTTGGGTGTCATCAGTTCTCTTCCTCCACAATCAGGCTGTCCAGGACCAGCTCCCGTAATTTCCTCTCGACATACTCCTTGATGGTCGTCTGAGATTTGTGGCAGCTCTTGCAGGCGCCGCGCAACGAGACGATCACGAAGTCGCCGTCGACATCGACCAGTTCGATATCGCCGCCGTCTTTTTTGAGACCCGGCCGTATTTCCCGATCGAGAACTTCTTCGATCTTCTTGATCTTTTGCAACGAGGTCATCCGCTTCGGTTTCATCTCGGGGATGGTGAAGGGTGTCGCTCCGCTGACCGTTTCCTGTAGGATCTTTCGCAGCTTCTCCTCGCATTTGCCGCAGCCGCCGCCGGCCTTGGTGAAGTTGGTGATCTCTTCCACGGACCTCAGACTCGATTCTTTGATCGCTCTGACGATCTCGACATCGGTCACGCCGAAGCATTCGCAGACCACCTCGCCTTCGGCCATCGGCAACTTCAGCCCCCGATAATCGGCAATCGCCGCTTCCAGGGCTTCCCGGCCCATCACTGAGCAGTGCATTTTCTCTTTCGGCAGGCCGCCGAGGGCCAGGGCGATATCCTCGTTAGTGATCTTGGCGGCCTCGTCGACCGGCATGCCTTTGACCATCTCAGTCAGAACGGAGGAAGAGGCGATGGCGCTGGCACAACCGAAAGTCTTAAACTTGGCATCGGTGATAATATCATTTGCATCTATTTTAAGCGTCAGCTTCAAGGCATCGCCACAGGCCAGCGAACCGACATTTCCCGTGCCGCTTGGTTTCTCGATCTCGCCGACATTTTGAGGGGTCAGAAAATGCTGTTGAACCTTGTCAGTATATTCCCACATACGGAGCTCCTGAATTTATTGGATAATGAGAGTTTTTTACTACAGGCTGACAATAATACGTGTGGAGTAATTTGCAACCGCAACTCCCGGTCGATATGAAATTGAGTGAATGAGTACTCTAAAAAATCTTTTCTAATTTCGTGAAGGTACTTATCCCCTTGTGGGGATCAGAGGATTCCGGTTTCTGCCAGCATACTTTTTGCGGTTGCCACCAGATCCTTGGTCCCCGCGGAATCCCTCGATTCTACATAAAATCTTACTTTCGGCTCAGTGCCGGATGGGCGGATCATCAGCCATGAGCCGTCCTCGAAAACCATCTTTCGCCCGTCGCTGGTGATCACCTGGCTGATACGCCTGGATTCACCGCCGACCATGACCATACTGCCTGGTCCATATTTTTCAAGACCCGCCAACTGGCTGAGGAGCTGCTCGCCTTTGATGCTTACCTCGACACCGTCACGTTCCGGATAGAACGCCCCAAACTCTTTTTCGATGGCCGCCAGGTAGTCGCCGAGGTTCATCGAGGTGGCAAGCATCATTTCGAGCGCCAGGAGCAGGCCGATATAGGCATCCTTTTCGGGGGTATGGCCGGTCACCGAGATACCGTCCGATTCTTCAAAAAAGACAAGAGCCCGGTCGATCACCGGCTTAAAATTCTTGAAACCGACCGGCGGTTCGAAGAGTTCCTCGCCGAAGGCGGCGGCAATGCTGTTGGCCAGATTCGAGGTCGCTACCGTCTTGGCCACGAGTCCCTTCTTTTTCTTGTGTTCATGGAGAAAATGATAGGCCATGGCGCCGAACTGGTTCATGCCGATTTCTTTGGTCCCATCGGTAAAACGGATCCGATCGCCGTCGGGGTCGATGATTGCACCCAATTTCAGGGGCTCCGGCCGCTCCCGGAGGAGCTGCACCACCTGCCGCATATTGGCGGTCGAGGGCTCGGGCGCCACGCCTCCGAAGGTGACGTCGGCCGAGTCGCGCAGGACGATGAGAGTGGGCGATTGGCAGTTCCCGAACAGTTTGCGGATATGCAGCCGGCTTGCCCCGTGCACCGAGTCTACCGCTACAACCATGTCCTTTCTCAGTGAAAATGCGGCAATGGCCCGATCTAGATCAAGGCCGTGCCGGGACCCATTGTCCCGGACCAGCTTCTTCCAAAGAGCCAGGGCGTCGAATTGCCTCACCTGCGGAAAAGCCGCCATCACCTCAGCAAGACCGACCGGCTCCAGGTCTGGCATAAACCCCTCAGCAAGGAGCCGTGCGGCACCTTCGGTAATTCTTTCCGTCACCTGGGTGGCGGCGGGGCCGGCGTCGGCCGCGTTGAATTTGTATCCCCCGTATTCCAGCGGGTTGTGCGAGGGAGTGAGGTTGATCGAAAAGGCGGCCCCCAGTTCAATGACTGCAGCGGATAGAACCCCTGTCGTCGATTCGCCGGCATAGTGTACAGTGAAACCATTTTTGGCGAGGGTCTGAGCGACAGTCGCGGCCAAGAGAGGTCCGGCAAACCTGTTGTCAAAACCCAGGACACAGCCCCGCTGCCGGGCTTCAGCCAGGTTGTGCATACCGAGCAGTCGACGCAGGTCGGGATCGGCTTCAGCCTCGCTATACATCTGCAGGATCGCCTCGGTAACCAGCGCCACCGAGCGCACGTAGATATCCTTGCCGAGTTTGCCTCGCCAGCCCGAGGTGCCGAACGATACGGCCTGAGCGGGATCGTTATGGTTTTCTCGTATTTCCCGCAACAGCAGTTCGTAGGCGGCGGCAATGGCCGGTTGCCAGATATTTTTTGTTCCATCCTGCCGGTTTTTTTCGACGAGCGCCTTTATAAGGCCTGTATAGTCACTTCGGGCATGATCGCCTGCGACGGTGTAGCGGGCGAACAAGTCGGCTGAAATGTCGGGCGTTGTCATACTTCACCTCCATTACACATATGCTTTTGCGAGATGCTGACTATCGAGCAAGTCTGGAAAAGATGAGGCTGAACCTTATCGCTCTATCTTTTTGGCCTTGTCGATAAGCATGATGGGGATATCATCCTTGATCTCATACAGCAATGAGCATTTTTCGCACAACAGTCCATCCTCTCCCTGCAACTGCAGGGGGCCTTTACATTGGGGGCATGCCAAGATTTCCAGTAAATCCTTGTTGATCATCGTTGCCTCTCATATTATTTGCGTCACGGACAGCACTTCCGTTCGTGCCATAATTTCACTATGCCCCCACAAGGGGGATAAGTACCTTCACGAAATTCAATGAATTACTAAGGTAGTAAACATTGTATAAAAGAATCGAATTTGATATTTACCTGAAACCGATTATGATTGCATCGAATAATGTACCATCAACTCCGACAAATACAGGCTTTGGGAACAGAATGAAACAGCAAATTGGTTTTATCGGCGGCGGCCAGATGGCGGAAGCCCTTATCAAGGGGATCATCGCTTCTGGCCTTTATCAGAAAGAAAATATCCTCGTTGCCGAACCCAATGATTTTCGGCGCAATCATCTCGAAAAGGTTTATTCGGTCAGGACCTATCCTCATAACCATACCATCTTTGACGCCAGCAGGCTCATCATCCTGGCGGTGAAGCCGCAAACCATGAAATCGCTGCTGGAAGACTGCAAAGATCGCGTCCGGCCCGATCATATCCTGATTTCGATCGCGGCGGGACTGCCCATCTCTTTTTATATGAAGACACTCGGCAAGAAAGAAACAAAAATGATCCGCGTAATGCCGAACACTCCGGCTTTGGTTCTTGAGGGGGCCTCTGCCCTCAGTAAAAACGATAATGTCAGCGACGAGGAAATGCGGCTGGCCGAAGAAATTTTTCTCGCCGTAGGCGAGGTGGTCATCCTCGACGAAGTCCACCTCGATGCGGTGACGGGGCTCTCCGGCAGCGGCCCTGCTTATGTTTTTTCCTTTGTCGAGGCCCTCATCGATGCCGGGGTCAAGGCTGGTCTGACCAGGATCGTTTCGGAGAAACTCGCCCTGCAGACCATCTCCGGTTCGATCAAACTTCTCAGGGAAAGCGGCGAACATCCTGCCGCTCTCAGGGGGAAAGTGACCTCACCGGGCGGCACCGCCATCACCGCCCTCCACGTCCTGGAAAAATTCGGCTTTCACGGCATCATCATGGATATTGTTGAATCCGCGGTTATCCGTTCCAAGCAACTGGGCAAACTTGAATGACCTACAATTCAACCCCGTTTCGCACCAAGAAAGGACTGAATGTAAAAAAGGCGGGTCTCATCACCAAGAAGGACGACCAGCGGCCGGACGAGTACGCAGCCATGCTGTCCGGCTGGCTGCAGCAGAGAGGGGTAACCGTCTCTGTTAATACCATCGGTCCCGATCTCGACATGATCATTGTCCTGGGCGGAGATGGGACGCTCCTGCATATCGCCGAAGATGCCGCCCGGTATTCGATTCCGGTGCTGGGCATCAATATGGGGAACCTCGGTTTCCTGACGGAGCTGACCGAGGATGAGACCTGCATGGCCCTGGAGCGAATTCTGACCTCCGAGGTGACCATCGAGAATAGGCTGATGCTCCGCGCCCGGCTGGTCAGCAGCAGTCACAAAACCGCCTACCGCTATGCTTTAAATGATGTGGTGATCACCAAAAACGTGCTCGACCGGTTGCTCAACCTGTCGACCACCGCCAATGACGAATTCATTACCACCTACCGGGCCGACGGCCTGATTTTTTCGACACCCACCGGTTCCACCGCCTATAACCTGTCGGCCGGCGGCCCTATCGTCTACCCCGGGCTTGCGACCATCACCGTCACCCCCATCTGCCCATTCATGCTCAGCAGCAGGCCCATCATTCTGCCGCCCGACAAACTGATCAGGACCCGCTTCGAATCCGGCAGCAGCACGGAGCACGGCCAGGTCATCATCGACGGTCAGGCCTTCTGGGACATGAATGACAGCGACATCCTGGAAATCGAAACCGCCACTCATTTCCTCCAACTGGTCGTCTCCTCGACCCGGGATTATTTTACGATCCTGCGCAACAAGCTGCACTGGGGATACCAGGAGAGGAAATAGACTCCGGAAATAAGGATTATTTCCTTTTTTTGATACGGTACTTTTTCATCTTATACTGCAGAAGGCTCTTGGTGATGCCAAGTTTGTCAGCGGCTCTCGCCTGGACGTAATCGGTATCCATCAGGGCCTGGGTGAGCATGGATTTCTCGATGGCGTGGAGCACATCGTTCAATCCCGCATCCTCTGCAAAAAACTGCCGGAGATCGATCTCCTGATTCATCGACGGCTTTTCCTCCGCATACAGGGTGTCCGGCTGGACGTCTTCGGCCTCGATGGTGTCGCCCGCGCAGAGGATTGCCGCCCTTTCGATGGTGTTTTCCAACTCACGGATATTACCCTCCCAGGGCAGTCTCATGAGCAGCTTCATCGCGTCGGGCGAGATCTGCAGCTTCGGTTTGGCCAGCTCTTTCCGGTATTTTTCGACGAAGAATTCGGCCAGAAGCCTCATGTCGTCCATCCGTTCGCGCAACGCAGGCAGGGTTATGGGGATAACATTCAGGCGGTAGAACAGATCCTCCCTGAAGCGTCCGGCAGCTACCTCCTCCCGCAGGTCCTTGTTGGTGGCACTGATGATCCGGACATCCACCTCGATGGTCTTGCCGCTGCCCACCCGTTCGAAGGTTTTTTCCTGGAGAACTCTGAGTAATTTCGACTGCAGCGGCAGCGGGATCTCGCCCACTTCGTCGAGAAAAATGGTGCCGGTGTCGGCCAGCTCAAACCTTCCCTTACGCATGACCACCGCCCCGGTAAAGGCGCCTTTTTCATGGCCGAAGAGCTCGCTTTCCAGCAAGTTTTCGGAGAGGGCGGCGCAATTGACGGCGATGAAAGGCTGCGTTTCCCGGGGACTGTTCATGTGGATGGCCTTGGCGACCAGTTCCTTGCCGGTGCCGCTCTCGCCGGTGATCAAAACCGAGGCGTGAGTGGGCGATACCTTTTCGATCAACTGATACACCTGGATCATCTTGGGGTTTTTGCCGACCATGCCGGAAAAGCCGCTTTTACCCTTGATTTCGTCCCGAAGTCTGGTGTTCTCGCGGATGAGTGAATAGTGGTGCCCGGCCTTTTTCAGGGTAATAATAAGCTCGTCGTTGGAAAAAGGCTTGGCGAGATAGCTGAAGGCCCCGGCCTGCATCGCCCGCACCGCCTTGTCGACCTCCGCAAACGCTGTAATGACGATGACCGGCAGATCCGCTTGCCTCCCTTTGACCTCCTGCAGGAACTGCATACCGTCCATGCCGGGCATCTGCATATCGGTGACGACGATATCGAGATCGACCTCATCGACAATCGCCAATCCGTCTATTCCGCTTGCTGCCGTAAACACTTCAAAACCCTCGTCTTTCAGGAGTTCCGACAGGACGATCAGATAGTTCGGTTCATCATCCACTACAAGAATCGAATACATGGTCACGTGTTTTCCTCTATGCGATAACTTCTGTGATGAACGTATTTCGTTGCCGCGCAAGTCTTTCCGTCATCTCGACCAACAGCTGGTCCGGCACGACACAATTCTTGCCGCCGGCCAGGGTCGTTCCGGGTCGAATGGCGCCATGGTAATCGCTTCCTCCGGTTTTCAGCAGATCGTGCTTTTGCACCAGCCGCTGCAGCAGTTTGCGGAATTGCTTCGAGTGGGTCGGGTAGTAGACTTCGATGCCGTCCAGCCCCTGCCGATGCAAGTCTTCGATAATTCGCGCAAAATTTCCAGTCGATTTTTCAAGCTGCTGGGGATGGGCCAGCACGGCCAGCCCGCCAGCCCGATGGATGAGGGAAATGGCCTCGGCACCAGTGAAGATAAAGCGCGGCACATAGGCGGAACCGCCCTGGCCCAGGAAGATTTCAAAAGCTTCATCCATGGTTTTCACCACCCCTTTGCCGATCAGCAGCTGGGCGATATGCGGCCTGCCGCTTTGGCCGCCCGGACCTGCAATTTCCAGCAATTCCGCAAGCTCAATGTCGATACCGAGCTGTCGAAGGACCTCAAGGATTCGTCGATTTCTCGTCAGCCGCCCTTCCTGCAGTTTGTGCAAAGCCTGGAGAAACTCCGGCTGCCGGTGATCGAAAAAATAGCCGAGAAGATGCAGGTTGATGTTGTCGTGCTTCACGCTCAATTCGACGCCGGGGACAACGGTCAGCCCCATCTGGCCACCCGCCTCAATCGCCTCGTCGATGCCATCCGTCGTATCGTGATCGGTGATGGCAATCGCCGACAGCTTTCTGTGCCGGGCAAGGCACACCAGTTCGGTCGGAGACATGGTCCCGTCGGAAAAGGTGGAGTGAATATGCAAATCGATGGACATTGTCCGGAACCCAGTACCTGAAAAAAATATCTGGAACTACTTACTGAAACGGCCTGCCGATGGATCGCCAACCGGTTAAAAATGCACTTAAAATATCCCTATCCGTCTTAGTATAAGAACAACTGACACGCAACAACAATATAGCTATGCAGAATTACATATTTTCCTTTACTTTTTCGACGGGCGTCCGATACAGTCTGGCAAAGTAACAACACTCCCAAGGAGAGAAATAATGTTATCGTCCCGTCTCCTCACAATTTTTTTTCTGCTGTTATATATCGGTGGTTGTGCCGGCACCATCCCCGAACCTGTCAGCTACCCGTATTCCCAGCAGAATAAAATGCAGGCCTCCCATCACTGGGAAGTGCTGGCCGCGGATCTTGCCAATCGCATCAACAATCAGCTCATCATTACCGACAATATTGACAAGGCGGTTTTTGTCAAGGAAACATGCGGCAACGAAGCCGTGCCCTGCGGCGAGGGTGAAACAGGCAGTTTCAACGAGGCGTTTCGCGATCTGCTGATTACTTATCTTGTCGATTTCGGTATCCCGACCCGCAACGAAAAAGAAGCGGGCATACTCGATATCAACTATAAAGTCCAGGTCGTTCGTCATAATGCCGATCGTCGGCGCAGCCTTCAGCCGGGATTGTTAAGCACCCTGTCCGCGGCCGTCGTCGTGCTCCGTGATGCCCCTTCCAACCTGGTCATCATGGCTGCCGGAGCAGCCGCCGATGTCGCCAACAGCAGTCTGGTCGTGAATGGTCATTACGAGGTCATTATCACCACCTCGATCGTTAAAAAACAAAAATATCTCTTCAGATCGTCGGATATCTACTACATTAACGATAAGGACTTCTGGCACTACCTGAACCGGATGCCGCAAACCAAAACCATCAAGGTTTCAACCGGCAAAAAGCCAACACCGGCCGCCGATCCTCAGGCCCCTCAAGCCCCTAAGGCCATGCCGGAGGCAAGTGTGAGCGAACCGGCTCCGCTGCAGTTCCCTTTCGATGAACCAAAAGATGTGTAACGGTGCACAATAGATGAAAATGAAAACAAAATTATTGAGCTATTTCGTGGCAAAAACCACGGTGCTCGTTTACCTGCTGCTGTTGCAGTCGGCATGTTCAACCACGGTGAACCACACCCCAGTGGAAAACTACATTGGCCTCGATACCAACCTCGTCACTCTTTCCTACAAGATTGCCGAAAATCTGGTGGAAAGAACTCTGCCGCCGCTTGTTCCCAACCACCCCGATATGCCCATTCTGGTCACCACCTTCGTCGATAACAACGATTTGACCAAGACCTCCAAATTCGGCAGAGCTGTTCAGGAACACATCGGCTCAAGGTTTGTCCAACTGGGATATACCGTGAGAGAGATCAAAATGGCATCATCCCTCACCATCGAGCCAAAATCGGGAGAGACAATTCTTTCCAGAGATCTTGCCCAGATCGGCGGAGAGCATGAGGCTCAGGCTATCCTGGTGGGCACGATCTCGCGGGCGGAACGGATCCTCTATATCTCGGCGAGGCTGATCAATCCCGCCAACAACAATATCCTCGCCACCGACGATTACCGGTTGCGGATGGACGACAACCTCCTGGCCATGTTTGGCCTGCGGCAATCTGACGACATCGACAGCGGAGTAAGGGAACCGTCCCGGTCTCTCATCAACAGGATCTTCTGGTGATTTAAATATGTCGCTTCATGGCAAAGTCGCTTGTATTCCCGGCGCCTCGCGGCCGATTGGCCGGGCAATCGCACGCCGGTTCGGCAAGCGGGGAGCCTCTCTTGTCTTGCCGATTTTCGATTGGCCCGAATCCATCGCCGAGATGAAGGATGAATTTACTGCCGCAGGGTTTGAATTCTTCTGCCTGGAGGCAGATCTGCGCAAGGAGGAAGAGATCGCGGCACTTGCCACAGCGGTCAAGGATCGCTTCGGCGGAGTCGATTTTCTCATCAACAATATCGAACGGGGCGGCATGCCGATTGTCCACGGCAGCTACGATCTGCCGCACAACAAGGAGCAATGGGACCTCGAACTCGATACTACCCTGAAGGCCAAATGGCTGCTCTTTCATCACCTCCATCCGCTCATGCAGCAAAGGCCCGGCGGCGCGGTGGTCAATATCTCGTCCATTGCCGCTCTGCTTGGTCGCAGCGGGCCTGCGGCCGTTTTTTTCAGCGACGGCTACAGTGCTGCCAACAAAGGTATTCAATTGTTCACTGAAACATGGGCACGGCAGGCGGCGCCCTCGGTGCGGGTCAATGAACTGATGCTCGGCCTGATCAGGGGCAGGCACGGAGAGGGTACCCGCGGCTGGGTGCAACTGACGGAGGAGCAGAAAGGGGAGCTTCACGATAACATTCTGCTGAAACGTACCGGCAGTCCCGAAGAGGTGGCCAATGCCGTGTATTTCCTGGCGGTGGAGGCGACCTATTGCTCCGGAACAGTACTGCGCATGGACGGCGGTTTCACGCAGGGCGCAAGTAGGGTGCCACCGCTGCCCGATGGGATTCTCTGAATTTCCAGGGGATCAGCTTGTTACGCTGAGGCAGATTTCCCGCAAGCGTTGTTCGGCGGAGGACGATATTTCGCCGAGATCAAAAACCCTGTCTACACAGTCGAGAGCAGCGTAGGATTTCAATAGATCGGTGAGGGATGAGGGCACGCCAAGAACAAGATAATCGCCACGCTGTCTGGCTGTTTCCAGAATTTCAATAGCCCGGGAGAATGCCACATTCCGGTCCAGGGCAACGTAGACCACCCGTTGACCGATCCCGGCACGTTGCTGGGCATCTGTCACACAGCTTTCAGCCGTGACAATTTTTGCGGCGGAAACAAGGTACGGTTCCGCCGTAAAGGATTTGAAACCGGACTGGGCATCCTCTTTCAGCTGCCAGTTTATCTCAACGATCTTCGCCGCTTCGTCTTCCCCTGCTTCATAGAGAATCTCTCCCGCCGGAGAGACCACGAGCGAATGACCGCCCAGGGTCAGATCACCATTTTTACCGACTCCGTTGCAGGCCACCATGAATGTCTGGTTTTCAATGGCTCTCGCGATCACAAGAGCCTGCCAGTGCTGTATCCTGGCCAGCGGCCACTGGGCCGAGCAGAGCAGCAGATCCGCCCCTTGCTGGCACTGGCTGCGCGCCAGTTTCGGAAAACGTAAATCGTAACAGATCATGCAGCCAAAAGTTCCCACAGGTGTTGCAATTGGAGGGCAAGCGCCGAACCCTGGGCAAAAGGCCTCTTCCTCGCCAGGGAAGATGTACCGTTTGCGGTACGTGCCGAAGGTGCCGTTCCTGCCGATAAGCTGCAGGGTGTTGTAAAACAGATTTTCTTTGTCAATTATCCGCTCAGGCAGACTACCGGCCAAAAAGATATCGTATTTCTCTGCCAGTTCCTGCAGCCTGTTGGGCAGCGTTGCCACTTCATCCTGCAGTTTTGCCAGTTCCCGGTACGCAAAGCCGGTCGGCCAGAGTTCCGGCAGGACAATGAGGGATGGCCGGGGTGGGTCGAGTTGAGCCAGGATTTGTTGTAGCCTGTCCAGATTGGTGCCGATCGCACCCTGCGTCACCTGCAACTGGATAAAACCTATATGACGAATCGGTTGGATAGTGGTCATAAGTGCTCCAGTCAATGTGAGATATCGGCACGCTTGCCGATCAGCTGCAAGGCATTTTCCGCGAGCTGCCCGACGGTCGTCTTTTTCAGGACATCGTCGATATACAGCGAGATCTCTTTCTCATTGCCGACCAAAGGCAGGATTTTTGCCGAATCGGCGACAGTGCCCAGCATCCCGAGGCACCATATCGCCAGGCCCACCACCTCCTGATCCGAGGACTGGAGGTAGGCTGCCACATCGCCCGCTATATTTCGGACGAGCATCTCGCTGCGATGACACTGGGCCAGTCTGCCGATCCCCCGCAACACCCCGCGCTGCAGCATGGGGAGCTCAATAAAATTTCCATCCTGGAAGAGTTCGTCGCCGTCTTCGCGCATGTAGGAAATGAGCATGTGCAGATACTCCTGCCGCAGACTCTCGCTATGGCACATAATCTCGGCCATGGCCTCGGGCGCTCCCCACCCTATCCCGCCGGACTCGTCGTTCAACGACCAGAGAAACCTGCGCATGACAACCCGGGCGGCTTCAGGGTCTTTATCGGCCATTGCCGGGACGATCCGGCCGAAACAGCGTACGGCGTGGAAGCATACTCTTTCGTTCTGGTGGCAAAGAGCGATAAAGAGCGGATTCAAAAGCAGATGCTCCTGAAACTCAGAAATCACCTGGAAAATCTCCGGCAGATCCTGTTTCTGCAAAAGCTCCAGGAGCATTTTCTTCAGCTCTCTTCTGCTCATCAGTTCACTCAAACGATCAACTATTTGCTCTTGTCATCGAGACGCTTCATCCCTTCCATGAGCATTCCCATAAAACCGCCGATCACATCGAGACGCTTTTCTTTGATGGCCAACCCCTGGGTGAATTTGAACCTGCCGTTTTCCATGCCGAGCAGCCGGTAAAAAGCTTCCTTGCCGACGGTGCCATTCAGCTCGGCATGCACCAGTTCACCTTCATTGAAAACCATCAAGGCCCGTCTTTCTTCCGATTCGACTTTCAGTCTGCCGGTCTTTTGATTGGCATTGATCATCTGGCAGAGTTCGACGGCGGAGATGTCGGATAACTGCCCCACCATGCCGGAGGCCAGTTCTTCGGCCCGCTGGCGATTCATTTTGGTGATACGACTGACCAGCAATTTATAGAAAAAGACCTGAAGTGTCGGGAACCGGGTCAGGATGTGTCGGAAATTTTTATAATTCATCACCGCAATCTGACACGGTATGGCAGCCATGATGGTTGTCGTGACCCGTTCGCCCGACAACAGGCTCATTTCGCCGAACACCTCGCCCCGATGCAGTTCCGCCAGCGCCACCCCGTGGTCGTCGATAACCTCGGCCCGGCCGGAAAGGAGAATGAAGAGCCGATCGCCGGGGTCGCCTTTCTGGGTGATGGGAAACTGCCAGGGGTAGTCGATCAGTTCCAGCAAGGCCGCCAGATCGAGCAAATCGTTGTCGGAAAGGGGTGAGAAGATCTCGATGGCTCGCAGCAGGCCGGCAAAGCTTGCGACAGTCCTGATTTTCTCCCGTCGTTCGGCCGCCGCCAAAAGCTTCATCTGAAGCGTAGCGAAACCTTTTTCCTTTTTATATTCAAAACGGATAAGGCCGGTGCAGCCGCCGCATTCGAATTTGGTTTTCTTGGTGCTGCCCTGCGCATATTTCTCATAATTCGTGTCAGCGGAAGCGATCTCGATGAGATCGCTGGTCAGGGTAAGACATGCCGGTTTTCCGGCCGGGAGGGTGAGAATGCCTTCCCCGACCTTCAACTCCTCCCGGACATTGTATAATGGGCAGTTATTTTCTTCCGTGATGACAAAAACACCATTTCGAAACCGCATATTCTTCCTTGATCAATCTGACCTGCCGAACAAAAGATAGATGACAAAACCCAGGGCGGCGGCGCCACCGAAGGCAACCGGCAGAATCTTGTCCATCTGCAGTTCGCCGCCTACTATGAGTGTGTCCATATACGGTGTGCCGGATACCCACCATACCGCGACAAGAATGGCCACAATCATCAGATCCTTCCACTGCTGCTTGAACAGCATATAGCCTACCATAATGGCGAAAGGCACGATGAACCAAGGATTTGTGAACAATCCTGCGGCATCCACCTCCTTGATCTGTTCATGGACATGGGTCGAGTCGTACCAGTTGGTGATTTTTTTCCAGATTTCCATCAGTTCTTCCTTTGGGATTACCGCAAGGCCCCATTTTGCTGATATTTTTGGGTTAATTTACACCCAATTAACTGTACTACAGGATAATTACTCTGGCAGTATTTTTCATGAAATATTCAAATAGGGCAAGAGGTGAAAAAAAATAATTTACTGTGCTCCGAGAAGCTGGAATGGTTTACTGTCAGTCCGGTGAAGATGAGATTATGTGTCGACCGGCAGAGTCCGCTTGCATTAAATGAAGCGTGCTTTATGGTTGACGAAAAATAGAGATTCTTTCCACAATGATAACTATACATGAATAATCGGACAAATATAATCTTGGTTGGAATGCCTGGTTCGGGGAAAAGTACGGTAGGGGTGATATTAGCCAAAAGGCTTGCCCTGGATTATCTCGACACCGATATCCTCATCCAGAAAACGGCGAAACGAACCCTGCAGAAAATTGTCGATCTCGAAGGGCACATGGTGTTGAGAATACTGGAAGAACAGGCCTTGCTGAGCATCGACTGCCGGAACCACGTCATTGCCACTGGCGGCAGTGCGGTCTACAGCGAACCGGCTATGCGTCATCTCAAACAAGGCGGCATAATCATATTCCTGCATGCAGATCTTGCCGCCCTGCAAAAGAGGGTGTGGAATTATGAAACCCGGGGAATTGCCAAGCGTCCCGGTCAAAGCCTGCAGGAACTCTTTGCCGAACGGATGGCGCTGTACGAGAAATATGCCGATATCACCGTGCACGGCTCACATCTGAACCACGATCAGGTGTGCGAAGCGATTTTCGAGGAGCTTCAGCCGCTTTCTTTACCAATAATCGTGCCGAAAGGCAGTCAAAGCCCAGCACTTAAATGTCGATCCAACCGGTAACTCCAGATACGCTTCCTCCCCGGCTGCAAAGGGAACTGAAGACCATACAGGCGATGGTCGAGATTTATTGCCACAGCCGCCATAGTCTGCCGCCGGGAGATCTTTGCCAGGAATGCCGGGAGTTGCTGGTCTACGCCAGAAAACGGCTGAGGCATTGCCCGTTTCAAACCCGCAAGCCAACCTGCGGAAAATGCCCTGTCCATTGCTATAAAAAGGATATGAGGGCACAAGTGAAGGAAGTCATGCGATATTCGGGGCCGAGGATGATCCGACACCATCCCATTCTGGCGTTCATGCACCTTCTCGATGGCCTAAGAAAGACACCCTCCCTTTTTTCTCCACGTTTCTCCAAAAACGATTCAACTGATTAAGAGTGAGCCGCACCATGAAAACTCTCATAACCGGCTGTTCAGGATTAGTTGGTAATGCCTTGATCGAGTATCTCTTCGCCCATGGGCACTCGATTCAATGCCTGAAGCGCAGCAAGGAATCTCGACTCGGTCATTTCTGGGCCATCGACGCCTTGCCCAACAGGGACAATAATTTTGATGCCGTCATTCATCTGGCCGGAGAAAATGTAGCGCAGAACCGGTGGACGTCGAATGTCAAAAAGGAAATCCTCCGAAGCCGGGTGGACGGGACCAGGGAACTCATCGATTTCATTGCCTCGCTTCCCCACAAGCCGCAGGTTTTTTTATGTGCCTCGGGAGTCGGCTATTACGGTAGCAAGGGTGATGAAATACTTGACGAAGACAGCGCCCCGGGCGAAGGTTTTCTTGCCGAGGTCTGCCGGCAATGGGAAAAGGAAACAGAGCGGCTGACGGCCATGGGCGTACGGGTAGTGAAGCTGCGGTTCGGTATGATCCTCAGCCCCAAAGGCGGCGCGCTGCATAAGATGGTCGGCCCGTTCAAGTCCGGGTTTGGCGGCGTCGTCGGCAGCGGCAACCAATATCTCAGCTGGATCAGCATCAGGGATGTGGTGGCCATTGTTGAATTTCTTGTAGGCAAACCAACTATTGCCGGCGCCGTTAATATTGTCAGTCCTATTGCGGCAACCAACCGGGAATTCACTGAAAGCCTGGGCAAGGCACTGGGGCGCCCCACTCTTCTGAAGGTCCCGGAATTTGTGGCGAAGATAACCTTCGGTCAGATGGCTGAAGAGACACTCTTGAGCAGCATTCGGGTGACTCCCAAAGTGCTGCTGGAAAACGACTATCAATTCCGGGACCAATCCCTCGATGCAGTGCTGCGTCTCTGTCTGGCGGAAGGTCAGGCTAAGTAGCGGTTTGTTGCAATGGGACGCCTGAACCCTGACAATCAGAGTTCAGGCGTGCAAATGAGTAACTGCAAGGTAGGAACCTGCGACACCACTCAGAGGCCGGTAATCCGCTGCAGTGCCTCTTCGTATCGCAACCTGGTTTTTTCCACAATCTCTGCCGGCAACGGCGGCGGCGGCGGGTTCTTGTCCCAGTCGAGGCTGGACAGATAATCCCGTAGATATTGCTTATCAAAGCTAGGCTGGGATTTGCCCGGCTCATATTTGTCCATCGGCCAGAACCGCGAGGAGTCGGGAGTCAGCACCTCATCGATAAGGATCAGCTCGCCGTTATATTCGCCCAGTTCGAACTTGGTGTCGGCGATGATTATCCCTTTGGTCAGGGCATAATCGGCGGCCTTCCGGTAGAGGGCGATGCAGATCTCCGTAATCTTTCGTGCCTTTTCCGTCCCGATGATCTTTTCCATGGTCTCGATCGAGATGTTCTCGTCGTGGGTCCCGAGTTCGGCCTTAGTCGAAGGTGTAAACAGCGGCTGCGGCAGCTTGTCCGATTCTTTCATGCCGGTAGGCAGCTTAAAGCCGCAGACGACCGGATCCTCTTGGTAGGCACTCCAGA
>Ga0154407_1020_pt2 | contig 60302 bp, 55 predicted proteins | sample RifGroB2_FD_115911 | JGI IMG/M metagenome (GOLD analysis project Ga0154407, IMG submission 115911) | Desulfobacterales bacterium GWB2_56_26
ATCGTCCGATGGGGAAAAATTACCCCCGGAAGGCGGCGCAAAACCTAGCCTTGTCCATTCGGCAAGCGTCTTGCCCTCTTCCTTGTACCGTTCCCCTCCGCCCGGCAGAACGACTTCATAGCCCCAGGCAAGTCCTGTCCGCCAGCCGTTTTTGTTCAGCAGATTGGCGGCGGTGGCTAATGCATCGGGGATGGAGGTCCAGATATCACGGCGGCCGTTGCCGTCCATATCGATGCCGTAGGCGAGGTAACTGGTGGGGATGAACTGGGTATGGCCCATGGCCCCCGCCCAGGAGCCGGTCAAGTGGCTGCGGTCGACGTCTCCGGCCTGGAGGATCTTGAGTGCGCCGATCAGCTGGTTGCGGGCAAACTTGCTTCTTTTGGCATCGCCGTAGCCAAGGGTGGCGAGAGCCAGCGGCACATAATACAACCGTTCCGGCTTCTCCAGGATGGCCCCGTAATTCGATTCCATCGACCAGATGGCGAGCAGCACCGCCTGCTCCACCCCGAACCGTTTTTCCACCGACGCAAGGGTCCCTGCGTAGAACCGGGCCATTTTCCCGCCTTTTTCGATAGCGAGCGGATTGACCCGGCTGTCCAGGTAATCCCATATTTCCGTGGTGAACTCAGGTTGAAAGCGGGCTTTCTCCAGGACCTGCGGTTCCGGTTCGGTAACTCCGGCAAAGGCCTCTTCAAGAGTTGCCCGACGGACTCCCTCTTTTTCCGCGTCCCGGGAAAATTCCTGGATCCATCTGATAAAACCGGGATCGCCGGCCAGGGCGCATCCCGGCCCCTTCCACGACAAAGTGGATACGCCGATGACAACCATAATCGCTAACTTCCGCGCAAACATCGTATTCAAATCTTCAACCTCAATAGGAAAATACACAAATAAACTCCTTTCCCGCCGGAAGACGGGATGGAGCATTTTCATCAACCACTCTTTTAGCAGAAAGCGCCGGTTTTTCCCAGTCAAATGGAGAGCCGAATTTTAGCTGGAAGGTCTTCACCTGTTCGTTTCCGGCCACCTCTACGCCTTACCGGTGGACAAAGCCCCCCGTATCGAATATCCTCGCTTCTCTATGGAAATCCTGCAGACACTCACCGATTCACCCAGCCTCCCGGCTCTCTTTCTTCTCAGCTTCCTGGCCTCGACCATCCTGCCGATAGGCTCCGAGTGGCTGCTGATTGTGATGATCGTGCAGGGCTTTCCACGTGACCAGCTGGTCCTGACCGCCAGCCTCGGCAACTTCCTGGGGGCCTGCACCACTTATCTTATCGGCATCTGGGGCTCGGACTTTATTATCCGCACCATTCTGCGGATCGACGACAGGCAGTTGTCCCGCGCCGGAAAGATATATGAAAAGTACGGGGTGTGGTCGCTGTTTTTCAGCTGGCTGCCGGCGGTGGGAGACCCACTCTGCCTCCTGGCCGGGATTTTCAGGGTGGGCTTTGTCCGCTTTTCCCTGCTGGTTTTTGTAGGCAAATTTTTGCGATATGCAACTCTTGCTTTTTTTGTAGCACAGAGCACAGGAGAATGACAACCGATGAAATTACAGGTTTTGCAGACGATATATCGAACCTTCGACAACTGGAGCCATGAGTTTTCCACGGTCTGTGGTCCTTCATGCAGTAATTGCTGCACGAATAACGTGACCATGACCGCCCAGGAAGGAGTCGAAATACTTCGCTTCGTGATACTTGAAGGGATGACCGGATGGTTCGCCCAGACCCTTACCGGAGCAAGCCTTCACCAGCCGGCCAAAATGACCACCAACGACTTTGCCCTGGCCTGTCTGGAAGGACGGGAGACCGATCCGGGCGAGTGCCGGACTCCGACCGCCTGCCCCTTCCTCGGCAAAACCGACCGGCTTTGCCGGATCTATCCCGTCCGGCCTTTCGCCTGCCGGCTCTTTGCCTCTGCGAGAGAATGCGCAGTCACCCAGCCAGCCCTGATGCCCGAATACTATTTTGAGGCGGCGACGGCGATGACTCAGCTTATCGAGCATCTCGGCCAGAAGGAATACTGGGGGAACATGCTGGACGTTCTCCCCGCTCTCCTCGACATCGGCGAATTTCGGGATATCGGTCTCCTTCTCCCGCCAGGCCATGATCTCCAGGCTCGACTGCGGACCTTGACCGCCAAGCCATTGCCGGGATTTCTCATAAGCGTAGAAAACGAGGAGAGGGTATCCGCCTTGCTCGAAACCATCTTCCAGACCAAGGTCGACGGCAAGACGGTGGAAGACATCTTGAACGGCAGATAAAGCGCTTACAGCTCTCTCCTGAAAAAACCGACACTCCCCTCCCCCCGTGTGGGGGATAAGTACCTTTGCCGTAAGTTCCTCGACCGGAAAGTCCACGGCAGCCGACCAGAGGCACTTTCTCCAGCCGATCCAGGGATTTTTGCCGACCAGAAAATACTACAACAATTTGATATCACAAACCTTCTTTCGTGCTCCCGGATTTTCGCCGAGCCCGGTACTTTTCTGTTTAAAAAAGCGGGCTCCGCTGCTATAGTGCCAACCATGAAAAAGCCAAACAATACCAAACGGACCAAGTTCATTTTCGTTACCGGCGGCGTCCTCTCATCCCTGGGCAAGGGGCTTGCTTCGGCGGCCATCGGCGCCCTCCTGGAGAGCAGAGGCCTGACGGTAACCTTCCAGAAACTCGACCCTTACATCAACGTCGATCCCGGCACCATGAACCCCTTCCAGCACGGTGAAGTGTACGTCACCGACGATGGGGCCGAGACCGACCTTGATATGGGCCACTACGAGCGGTACACCAGCGCCGTCATGGCCCAGAAAAACAATTATACCTCCGGCCGCATTTACTATTCGGTCATCACCAAGGAACGGCGCGGCGAATATCTCGGCGGCACGGTGCAGGTAATCCCCCACATCACCGACGAGATCAAGGCTGCCATCCTCCAGCTCGACGGCTCTGCCGACGTGGCGATCATCGAAATCGGCGGCACCGTCGGCGACATCGAGGGCTTGCCGTTCATCGAGGCGATCCGCCAGCTGCGCAGCGATCTCGGCCGGGAATACACCCTCTTTATTCATCTTACCCTGGTGCCGTACATCAAGACCGCAGGCGAGGTGAAGACCAAACCGACCCAGCACTCCGTGCGGGAACTGCGGGCGGACGGCATCCAGCCGGACATCCTTGTCTGCCGGACCGAGGTCCCGCTGGACAGCAGCCTGAAAGCCAAGATCGGCCTCTTCTGCAACGTTCCCCAGGATGCGGTCATCACCGCCATCGATGTCGAGACCATCTACGAACTGCCCCTCCACCTGTACAATGAGGGACTGGACGCCAAGATCCTCGAACTGCTGAACATCTGGACCGGCGCGCCGAACATCAAGCCGTGGGAGGACCTGGTTCACGTCATCCGCAATCCGAAGAACGAGGTGACCATCGCCATCACCGGCAAATACGTCGACCTGACCGAATCCTATAAAAGTCTCCATGAGGCGCTGATCCATGGTGGCATCGCCAATGGCACCAAGGTCAAACTCGAATACATCAGTGCCGAAGACCTGGAATCGAAGAATGTCGCAAGCCTTTTGGAAGGTTGCGCCGGTATCCTGGTGCCCGGCGGTTTCGGCAAACGGGGCGTCGAAGGCAAGATCAAGGCCATCAATTACGCCCGGAAAAACAAGATCCCGTTCTTCGGCATCTGCCTCGGCATGCAGCTGGCGGTCGTCGAGTTTGCCCGGGATGTGCTCGAACTGCCCAAAGCCAATTCAACCGAACTGGATTTTACCACCCCCGATCCGGTGATCTACCTGATCAAGGAATGGTTCGATTACCGCAACAATCAGGTGCAGGTGCGCGACGAGACCTCCGACCTGGGCGGAACCCTGCGGCTCGGGGCCTATCCCTGCGTACTGAAAGAGCAGACCAACGCCTACCAGGCCTATGGGGTAAAAGAGATTTCCGAACGCCACCGGCATCGGTACGAGTTCAACAACGACTATCGCCAGCAGCTGGAGATGGCCGGCCTACTCATCTCAGGCACCTCGCCCGACAACAACCTGGTCGAGATTGTCGAGCTGAAAGACCACCCTTGGTTCCTCGGCTGCCAGTTCCACCCCGAGTTCAAATCGAAGCCGATGAAACCCCATCCGCTGTTCCGGGACTTCATCAGCGCGGCGCTTGCCCACAAGCAACAAGGCTAGGCCCGCCATGGTGGAAGTTGCCGTTGCCATCGACACCCCATCCGGTCCGCCGCTGGTCGTCGGCACGGGTCAGTCGCTCCTCTTAATCGGTGGACCCTGTGCCCTCGAATCGGAGGAACTGGCCCGGCGGGTAGCCGGAACCATGCAGGAAATTTGTGCCCGGCTGGGCATCAGTTATGTCTTCAAGGCCTCCTTCGACAAGGCCAACCGCACCTCGCTCGACTCCTATCGCGGGCCCGGCCTGCAGGAGGGTCTTGCCACCCTGGCTAAAATCCGCCGGGAACTGCAGGTGCCGGTGGTCTCCGATATCCACGACGTTTCCCAGGTCGATGCTGCCGCACAAGTTCTCGACATTATTCAGATTCCGGCGTTTCTCTGTCGGCAAACCGATCTGCTTGCCGCCGCCGCCCGGACCGGCAAGCCGGTGAATGTCAAAAAAGGCCAGTTTGTTTCCCCCTGGGACATGCAGAATGCGGTCGGCAAAATCAGAGGAGTCGGCGGCACCAAAATAATGCTGGTCGAGCGTGGCGCCTCTTTCGGCTACAACAATCTGGTGGTGGACATGCGGTCCCTTCCGGTCATGCGGTCGTTCGGTTGTCCGGTGATCTTCGATGCCACCCACTCGGTCCAGTTGCCGGGCGGCGCGGGTGGGTCGTCCGGAGGTCAGCGGGAATTCATCGCGCCTCTCTCCCGGGCGGCGATGGCGGTCGGCATCGACGGCATCTTCATGGAAATCCATCCCGAGCCGGCGAAGGCCCTCTGCGACGGACCGAATTCTCTGCCGCTCGACCGGATGGAAGAGCTGCTGCTGCAACTCTTACGGGTTCGGGAAGCAGCCGGCCAACCATGACAAATCATTGTTCATCCACTCCTCCCGGCTACCCGTCCGACTGCGAGGTGATGGAAGGTTACCGAACCATGGCCCGCGAGCGGGAGGCCCGGCCCATCGATCAGAACCGGCAACGTGTCTTTGCCAGGGCGAAAGAAATCCGCCTCCTTCTTCTCGACGTCGACGGCGTGCTCACCAACGGCGCCCTCCACTACAGCGGCAGCGCTGAGGAAAGCAAGTCGTTCCATACCCAGGACGGCTTTGGAATCCGACTGCTGCAAGAGGCCGGCATCGATACGGGCGTCATCACCGCCAGGAAATCCGAGGTAGTCGCCCGGCGGGCCGGCGAACTGAAGATGCGCTACATCTATCAGGGAACGAGAAATAAGAACGAGGCATTGAAAGAGATCCTCCAGGTTTCGGGCTATCGTCCTTTTCAGGTTGCCTATATGGGAGACGATTGGCTTGACCTGGTATTGCTCCAGCAGGTGGGTCTGGCCATCGCCCCGGCCAACGCGGTCCGGGAAGTGAAAGAGATCGCCCATTTCGTCACCGAACGGGAAGGCGGTGCGGGTGCCGTGCGCGACGCCTGCGACCTGATCCTGGAAGCGAAAAACCTGGTGGCGGAAATGCTCCAGAAATATCTGAATCGATGAGATTTCACCGCAACACCATCTGGCTGGTCCCGCTGCTCTTCATCCTCACCTTCCCGCTGTGGAGCCCGCCGATCGGCCGCTTTCTTACGCCGCGCGGCGGCTTTGATCCAGACCTGAACAAGAAGCCTCCCGATACCCATAACTTCGCTATGAAGACGGTAAAAATCCTGCAAAACCAGGACGGCAGAAGAACCGCCTTGATCCGGGCGGAACAGGCGTACACCGCCGTCGACGACAACGAAATCCTGATCCTGGAACAGGTCGATGCCGACCTGTTTGACGAGAACGACAACATCACCCGCATCCTGGCCAGGGAAGGCAAGTACGGCATGACCAGCAAAATCCTTACCCTCACCGGTGAGGTGGTGGTCAACAAAAAGATAGACAATCAGTTCCTCTACACCGATCTGCTCCATTACCACAGCGAACAGCGCACCATCAACTGCCCGGGCAAGACCCGCCTGAAAAACGAGGATGCGGAGATCGACGGAGGCAGTTTCGATTATGACATCAAGACCGAACAGTATGTCATAGGCAAGAGGGTGAAATGTTTTATCAAAGGGTTCTCCGAACCCTGATTGTTATCCTTTTTCCTCAATCTTCTGATCGCTACGAAACGAGATTCCCGTCAGCGATCTGCCGGCACTCCTCAACCCGAAAACAATCCGGTTCAACCGACCAGCGGATATTGACGTCCCACAACAGCATGCCGAACCGGTTTTTACTCCCTTTCTGACTAGCCGGACGCGGATCGTGCTGGATCATCTCCTCGATAAGCAGGAGAATATCCCGGCCGGTTTCCTCCCGATATCGGCTGCAGAACTCGGCAGGCCCGGCATCGAAAACCACCGGCAGCTCCGCCTGGCGGCCGTGGGCGTAACCGCCTGAGGCTTCGGCGATGCAGTCGCTGTAAGGAATATAGGGTTTGATGTCGATGACCGGCGTCCCATCGAGGAGATCGATTCCGGACAGTTCCAGCCAGGTCTTCCCCTCACGATGCACCACCGCATCGAGCCGCACCACCGACAACCCCAGGTGGTTGGGGCGATGGGGACTGCGGCTGGCGAAGACTCCGACCCGCTTCCGTCCTCCCAGCCAGGGCGGCCGAACCGTCGGCTTCCATCCTTCGACAACGGTCTCGTGGAAGACGAAATGGATCCAGATATGGGAAAACTGCGTAAGCCCCCGGACCATCTCCTCCCGGTTGAAGGGCGGCAAGAGTTCGAGCCTGGCCGTCGCTGCCCGAACCATTCCCGGTTGTCTCGGGATACCGAATTTCTCAGTAAAGCATGAGCGGATCACCCCGATCACACGTACGCCGAACTCGCTCTGCCTCAGCTGCCCTTCTTCCATTCTTTGTTGCCGATCACCCACAATGTACCCCTCCTATTCTTGCCCGGTATCTGGTATTAACTTGCTTGAAAGCTTATTCCTGTGGTATCAGTCAGGCAAACATAAATTGACCGTCACCGCAGCTGGAATCTCTCTTTCGCACTGATTTCCGCTTTGGCGATTTTACTTCCGATAAGGGAGAGCGACGATGAAAGTTGGTATTATAGGCCTGCCCCAGACGGGCAAGAAGACCCTTTTCCAGGTGTTGACCGGCAGCGAACTGCGCGAGCAGGCGGGACCCGCAAAGCCCATACCCGGCACCGCCGAAATCCGCGATCCACGTTTTGACAAGCTGGTTGCCATGTATGCGCCGAACAAAGCGGTACGCGCCCGCCTGGAACTAGTGCTGCTGCCGAAAATGGAGCAGGAAAGCATCGCCAAGGGCGATATTTTCAAGGACATTGCCGACGTGGACGCCCTCTGCCATGTCATTCGGGCCTTTGAGGATGATGCCATCTATCACGCCGCAGGCTCCGTTGACCCGATCAGGGATGCGGAAATGGTGAATGGCGAATTGATCATGCACGACCAGATTTTTGTCGAAAAACGCATCGAACGGCTCGAAGCAACGCTCAAAAAGATCAAAGACGAGAAAAACGTCAAGGAGATCGAGTTGATGCGGAAGATGCAGGCCCATCTGGAGGAGGAAAAGCCCCTCCGCCTGCTCGAACTGAGCGACGAGGAGGAACCCCTCATCCGCAGCTATCCCTTCATCACCAGAAAGCAGCTCATTTTAGCCTTCAATGTTGCCGAAGATCAACTGGGCGATGCCACGCTGCTTGAGCGGGTGGCCGAACAGTGCCGCCGGGACAAGATGGAGGCAATGCTCGTGTCCGCCCAGGTGGAATCGGAGATCGTCCTGCTCGACTCCGAGACGGAAAAAGCGGAGTTCCTCCGTGACCTGGGTATCGACGAGCCGGCCCTGGGCGTCATGACCAGGCTCTGCCTTCAGGCCCTCGGCCTCATCTCCTTTTTTACCGTTGGCAAGGACGAGGTCAGGCAATGGCTGGTCCGCCGCCATGCACCCGCTCCCGTTGCCGCAGGGGTCATCCACTCCGACCTGCAGCGCGGCTTCATTCGGGCGGAGGTAATGAAGTATGAGGACCTGGTGGAATACGGCAGCGAGGCCGAGCTGAAAAAAGTCGGTAAGATGTACCTGCAGGGCAAGGACTACATCGTCGCCGACGGCGATATCCTCAATATCCGCTTCAAGGTCTGAGCCCTCAGGTTTGGCCGTTGCCGCTGTTGCCGCGGCGAATGGCTAAGCCCGCGGCCCTTCTTACCGTGAAAAAGATTGCCTGTTTTATCAGCCCGCACGGTTTTGGCCATGCCACCCGGGTCATTGCGGTGCTCGAAGCGCTCAGGCAGCTTCATCCCGACTGTCACGCCCACCTTTTTACCACCGCTTCCGAGACGCTCTTTGGTTCGCTCACCGACTTCACCTACCACCCGGAGCCGGTCGATATCGGCCTGGTCCAGAGTTCGGCCCTGACCGTCGATATTGCGGCCACCTGCGTGGAACTTGACCAATTGCTGCCCTATTCGGCCGAGCGTCTCGCCAGACTTGCCGATCGGTGTGCCGGCTGTTCCATCATTCTCTGCGATATCGCTCCGTTGGGGATCGCTGTCGGACGGCTGGCGGGGATCCCCGTGGTATTGTTGGAGAGTTTCACCTGGGACTGGATCTATGAACCCTATTGCCGAAAATATCCCGAACTCCGGCGCCATGCCCGGTTTCTCGGCGATCTCTTTCAACGGGCTGATTACCGCATCCAGACGGAACCGCTCTGCCTGGAGGCTCGGCGGGATGTAGTCTGCGGTCCGATCTTTCGCCGCCTCCGGATGACAAGCGATAAAATCCGGACGCGCTTGAATGTCCGTGACAGGAGCCTCATTCTCATCACCCTGGGAGGCATCCTCCAGCAGCTGCCGGAACTGCGCCGCTTTGAGGATCAGCCCGATCTTTTCTTCGTCATTGCCGGCCAGCCGCATACCGAGCTGGTGGCGGAGAACTGTCTGCTCCTGCAGCGCGATACCGACCTGGGCCATCCCGACCTGATCGACGCCGCCGACCTGGTGGTATGCAAGGCGGGCTATTCCACTATTGCCGAGTGTTGCCAGGCGGGTGCCAGGGTCATCGTTATCGGCCGGGACGATTACCCGGAATCACCACCCTTACAAAGCTACGTGAAAAGAGTTTTGGGAGGGGTATCGATCACCGCGGAGCAGTATGAATGGGGTGACTGGCTGCCTCTTGCCCGGGAGCTTTTATCGCGTCGAAAACCCGCTCCGGCAGCGGAGAATGGGGCTGACAGGGTTGCCGCCTTTCTCGGTAGTCTGCTGTAAACAGAAAAAACTGAGGCAAATCTTTCGCTATATAATGATAAACGAAGGATCGTCGTGCAGGGAGATCACCCGCCAGTCCTCGCCCTGATGGTCGAAATCGGCAATCTTGTCGATATCCATCTTCAGATAGGTCCCCTTCCCCTCTACCGCGACCGTCCCGTCGGCGAGAAGTATCTCCCCCTCTCCCTGAAAGGACCTCTTGCCTTCTGAAACTATCCGGCCCAACACCCGAATTTCCTCGTCGATCGGCACCGGTTTTCGGAGCTTCATGGAAAAGTCGACAGTCACCCCCCAGATATTGTCGGAGTATCTGAGCATGATGGCCCGGCCGATGGTTTCATCGAGGATCGTGGCGGCAATGCCGCCGTGCAGGCGTCCGGGGTAGCCCTGGTGTTCCTGAGCCGGGCGGAAGAGGGCGATCAGCCGCTCGTCTTCGAGTTCGAAAAATCTGCTCTTCAAACCAAAACCGTTATTCAGGCCGCAGACGAAACACATCCGGGAGTTGGGTTGTTTCTTTGTTATGTTCAGGCGCATGGCTTTCGCTATATTGGTTGGTTACTCGATGGTCGGAGGTCCTTTGACGATCATCTCGGCAATGGTCATTTTCACCTTCGGTACAAGATGGCGCTTGTTCTCCAGGAGCCGGTTTTCCAGCAAGGCGAACCGGCGCAGCAGCGGCGTGCGTTCCACCTCGGGGGGACCACCTTCCCGAAATCGGGCGCCGACTATCTCCTGGCAGCTGAAGCAGCCCGGGAAGTGCATGGTATGGCCGTCCGGACGGGTCAGGGAGGCCGGCACGCCGTGGGTTCTGCAGACCAGCAGGCGATGGGTGTAGAGCACACAGAGTCCCTGCTCGTTCAACGGACACATGACCTGCGGTCTATCGCCCTTCCCAAGGGCCTCCCCGCACTGCGCAAGCCAAGCCTGCGAACGGCGAACCAGCTCTTCCTGCCGGGCCGGCTCAAGTTGTCTCACTCCCACCCAGAGATAGGCCCACTCCGCATAGGTGTGGTGCAGAAAGTAGGAATCGCAGCAGTTATCCGGACAGCCGATGCAGGAAAAATTCAACTCACCCGCCACCCGTTCGTACTCCAGCTGGAGCTGCCGGTAAATCTCTTCCAGTTCGTCAACCATTGAAGCCGGCAGAATCACTTCTTTCATGGCCTGTCCTCGGCAAAACATTGGACCAGATAGGTTTCGATCGAGAGAATTTTCTTCCGCCAGCTCTTTTTCGCCAGGCCGGCCTTCTGACAAAGATGGTCCAAAAACTCCTCGGGCAGGGGAAGCTGCTCCCAAACCTGAGGCAGAAAGGTGGCGCTGCGCCAGCCGTCGCGAAGAATCACGCCGTCCTTGCCCGGCCGCAGCTTTCTCAACAGATCGTCACCATTTTCGTACTCCAGAGGGCGGGGTTGGGAGAGAATGGAGATATCGATATGCAGGTGCGGCAATTCGGCTGCTTGTAGAGGGGGGAACCGGTGATCATGAAAGGCGGCGTTGACGGCGTTATCGCGGATACCGTCCCACAAAGTGCCGACAGGGGTCAGGTTGCCGATGCATCCCCGGAGGTTGCCGGCAATTTTCAAGGTGACAAAGGTCGCCGCCCTCTCGGAAAAGACAGGATCATCCGGTGTCTGCACCAATCGGCCGCCGGTCAAGCTGCTCTCCAGGATTTTTCTCGCCAGGCAAAGCAATTGTCGTCCCTGCTCGAGACTCAGCAGATTGTCCTCCATGGTTACCACTCGACCCCCAGCATCATGCAGTTGATACCGCTGCCGATCCCGAGCAGGGCACCCTTCTGGCCGGGCTGAAAGGCTCCCCGCTCCATGGCCATGGCCATGGTAATGGGTGCCGAAACCGACCCCACGTTGCCCAGAATATCGAGGGTTTCAAAGTTTTTCTCCGCCGCAAGACCCAACCTCTCAAACAACAGCTTGGCGTGGGCGGAGCCGACTTGATGACAGAAAAACCGGTCGACATCCCCGGCCCGCCATCCCGACCGCTCCGAGAAGATCTGCCAGGTCAGCTCGGCGGTCTCCACCCCCCGGTGGAGCAGCTCCTCGGAGTTGGTGGCCATGAGCGTGGTTCCCACCCCCTTCTGGCCGCCGTGACAGAGATCCGAGTGGACGGTATTGGCCTGCCACGCCCCATGAACCAGCCGGGGTTTCTGCTCATTCTGCGAGGCTCGCCGCATCAGCAGCCCGACCGAGCCGGAGCCGATGGTCAGCGAAGCAAAGGCCGGCTTGATGGTCTTTCGGCTGAGCGACTCATCCCCCAGGAGGGTGAGCAGGGTCGATTCCAACAGTTCTTCGGCAGTCTCGCCGGACACGATCAGGCCGTTTTGCACCTGCCCCAGTTCGATCATATTGGCCAGCATCACCATGCCGTCAAGAAACCCCAGACAGGCGTTGGAAATATCGAAGATCAGAGCGTCCCGGGACAGGCCGAGCTTTTCATGGACAAACGAGGCGGTGGCCGGCTCCATCATATCCCGGGAAACGGAGGTGAAAATGAGGCATTCCACCTCGGTCGCGGCAAGCCCCGCCTTGCCCAGCACCTGGCGGCCGGCCAGGGTGGCGGCCTCGCTGGGCCGAGTACCAGCAGGCCAGAGACGCCGCTGGCGAATGCCGCTCATCAATTCCAGTCTCCCGGCCGGGAGACGCAAACGCCGATACACCGCAGCGAGTCGTTCCTCGATCTGATCGGAGGTAACGATCCGCGGAGGCAGCTCGTAGCCAAAGGTATCGAGGCAGACATGTGAATACTGAATCATACGAATATAAATGAAATTGCACCCATTGCGAATGGGGCAAGATAACCGTCCTTAAATTTGGAAAAAGGGATATTGTCCGGGATCGGGGACGGCCCGGCTTCATCCACCCCCGATAAGCGGCAGGGAAAAAACGTCCAGCCGCACGACTTAAGCCTTGGCGCAAACCTCCAGGTGTTTCAGGATCTTGTCCTGGGTCACCGGACGCGCCAGACAGGCATCGAAGCCGCAATCCTTGACGGCGGCAAAATCGTTCTCCTCGCCGATCCCGAGAACAAAGGCCCGCTGCCCCGAATACTCCTCCAGCTGCCGGAGAATCTTGGCCGCCTTGAGGCTTTCCAGCTGCGGCGTCGACACGTCGAGCAGAATGAGGTCGAAATGAGAGAGAGAGGCCTCATACATTGCCGATCTTCTGGTTTCAGCGATGGTCACCTGCCAGCCGGCTTCGATGAGGGTGCGAAGGACGATGCCCTGACTTACCGGGTCGCCGTCCACCACCAGAGCCCGCCGGGTAAGAAATTTGGCCAGCACCTCGATCAACTGGGTCCTTTCCAGCGGCTTCGGTAGATAATCATCCATGCCGGCCTGCAGACACTTCTCCCGGTCTCCCGGCATCGCCTGGGCGGTAAGGGCAATGATGTCCAGGTGACCTCCGTGTTTGCGTTCATGCTTTCTGATAGCCCGGGTGGCTTCAAGACCATCCATGCCCTCCATCTGTACATCCATGAGCACCAGCTGGTATTTACCGCTGCACGCCTCTTGTACCGCTTCCCTGCCATTGTCGACCGAGGTGACCGCGACGCCCAGCTGGGAGAGAATCGTCTCGATCAGCACCCGGTTGATGTACTCATCTTCGGCGAGGAGGACCTTTGCGCCCTTCAGCTCATAGGTTACGTTTTCAGCGATGTTTTCGATGGTACTGTTGGTCTTCTCGGCAAAACTCGAAAAGTCCGAAACCTCTTTAAAGGGGAGGATAAACCAGAAGGTCGAGCCGTCGGGGCCGCTTTCTACCCCAATCTCCCCGCCCATCAGTTTGACCAGCTGGGAAGAGACGGTCAGGCCGAGTCCGGTGGTGCCGACCGACAGCGGCATCGTCGCGACGAGACCGTCTGGCCGGTGCTTGAAATACTGCGATATGAGTTCCAGTTTGTCCGGCGCGATGCCACAGCCGGTATCACTCACGCTGAACTTCAACAGCAGCGTATTGCCGATGGTATAGCCGCCGTTCTCGATCCTGATGGCCACGGCGCCCTGATCCGTGTACTTGATGCCGTTGTTCACCAGGTTGGTGAGGATCTGCACCAGACGATTGGGATCGCCATGGACGAAGGCGGGAACATCGGGATCGATGGCGCAGGTGAGGTCGAGGTTTTTTCCTTTGGCGGCCTGGTGCAGGACATAGAGGTCGTGGTCGAGGCTCTCTTTAAGGTTGAAATCTTCCGGTTCGATCTCCAATTCGCCGTTTTCAATCCGCGAAAAATCGAGAACCTCGTTGACAACCACCAGCAGCCGGTCAACCGAGGAGCTGACCATTTCCAGGTAGAGCCGTTGTTCGGGCGACAATTCGGTTTCGAGCACAAGATCGGTCATGCCGATAATCCCGTTCATGGACGACCGGATTTCATGACTGACATTCTCCAGAAAAACGCTCTTTACCCGGCTGGCGAGCTGCGCCCTGGCGAGACCCGACTCGCAGCTGTCCAGGTCCATCACCTCCTGCTCGGCTCTCTTGCCGCTGATGATGGCCTGCACGGCCCGTTTTTTCAGCAGATCGTTGCTCTTCTTCTGCCGTGCCAGCTGCTTCTGCAGATCTTCAACCTGTCGTTGAAGAATTTCGTTCTCCGCCACTTGTCCCCCCATGCTTTGCTTGTTCCGCCATCCCTTCCGTATAAGAAAGGATGACAGCCATACCTTTCTCCAGTGCCTCGACCGCCGCCGCGTAATCGACCTGTTCGCCGTCCGTCAGTTTTTTCTCGAGCTCTTTGGTATAAGCCGCCCACTCCGCTTCCCCCATGTTCAACAACAATCCTTTGAGACTATGAAAAACGAGAGTAAACCGGGTTTCCGGCTCCGTCCCCTCCAGAATATCGTGGGCACTGGCGAGCGCCTGGTTCAAGGACTTCGAGGAGCTGACCAGCATTGTTTCAACCTGGGTTTCATTCAGCATATAGGTTCGCCTGAAATGATCCCGGAGTCTATCGAGAACCAGAGGTGTGGGAACGCTCATATCTGTTGCCTTCGCAGCTTTTTCAGTACTGTCGGTTGACACTTCCGTCCTGTCCGACAGAAGTGGAGGAATCAGGGAATCAACCCCAGCTCCTTGATATGACTTATCAGTTTTGTTCTGTCCAGCGGCTTGGTGAGATACGCCTCACACTGCCCCTGGCGAAAGGCTTTCATGATGTTTTTCGAGTCGTCAATCGCCGTAACCATAATGACCTTGGTGGTGTCCAAGCCTTTGATACCTCGCAACGCCTCCAATTTTCTCAACTCCAGCAAAGCCTCCTGGCCATCCAGGACAGGCATCATAATATCCAGGCAGACAAGGTCGTAGCGATCGTTTTCCTCAAATGCTCTTTCTATGGCATCCAATGCTTCACGCCCGTTCACGGCCACATGACACACCCCATATTCCGACAACAGGGTCGACAGAAGCGATCTGGCCAAAAAATCATCTTCAACGATTAAGGTCTTCATCATGTTCTCTATTGTGCCAAAGTCGATTCTTTAAGGATTTCAGCAAATGGCAATTTTTCCCGGCTGGCGATATACCGTCTAATAATATCACGATCGCACGGCCAAGGGAAATATTTTACAAGAATGGATTAGGACCCGGCAGAGAAACTTGCGTCCGTCTTCACGGCCTGTGCCGCACTTCCCAACACCTGTGAATTCGTTGATTTCGCGAAAAATCAAAAGCTAGAGAATCACGGGAAATATCAGTGACGAGATACTGTTCACCGAGATCCCCGTCGAGTTCGAATCTCCGGAAGTTGGTGGAGAAGATCAAGACTCCCTCCCCGGCAAGACGCGACATGGCTTTATGGATAAGATTGCCATGATCCTGCTGAACATCGAAGACCCTTTTCTCCTTTTTGGTGTTGGAGAAGGTTGGCGGATCGACAAAGATCAAATCGAAGGTCGATCTGCACTCTGCAAGCCACGCAAGACAATCCGCCTGCTCCACACGATTGTTGACTTCCCCCAGGCCGTTTAAGGCAAAGTTCATTCTGGCCCATTGCAGATAGGTGGCGGAGAGGTCCACCGTCACGGTGCCGGCGGCGCCCCCCATGGCCGCGTGGACAGTCGCCGTTCCGGTATAACCAAAGAGATTGAGAAACCTTTTGCCGCGGGCCATCCCGAAGATGCGCTCGCGCACCGGCCGGTGATCGAGGAAGAGACCGGTATCGAGGTAGTCGGTAAAATTGACGAGAAACGAGCAGGCCCCCTCGCGCACTTCGTACATCTTCCGCTGGTCCCCTTTCTTCTCATACTGTTTCTTTCCTTTCTGACGTTCTCTGGTCTTCAGAAAGACCCGGTCCGAACGTAGTCCCAGGATTTCCTTGACCGTTTTGACGGCGAAAGCAAACCTCATCGCCGCAAGCTCGGGATCCACAGTTTTCGGTGGGGCATACTCCTGGATATGAGCCCACTTGCCATAGAGATCGACAGTGAGATTGAAGTCCGGCAGATCCCGGTCATACACCCGAAAACAGGAAACGCCTTGCCGGCTCGCCCACTTGAGGATCTGGCCGAGATTCTTTCTCAGCCTGTTGCCGAAATCATTGTCCCTTTCCTCCCCACTCGGCGCTTTCGGCTGCCACACAAACTCTTGCACCCCTTCCTGCGGTACCTCGCCGGTCAGTAGCCGGCAAGGGATCGGACCGTTAAACAGCCTATACTTGTTCTGCCAGGGCAGGCCGAAACTGTCCGTCAATTCAGGGTTGGAGAGAAATACCCCGGTTTTCCAGCCTGGAAATCGCTGGCGGAGAATCCGTCCGTAGCCTCGGTACAGGTGTGCAACCAGTTCTTTTTCCGAAAGTCGTTCGCCGTAGGGCAGATTGACGAGCAGCATGCCGGTGTTGCCCGGGGGCGGCGCGAGTGTGGCAAGTTCGGCCTGATGCACCTTGATATACTGATCAAGACCGGCCCGTTCGATGTTTTTTCTGGCCGCGGCAACGGCGACCGGATCGCAGTCGTAGCCGATGAGAAGCGGCCATTTTTTTTGGCTGCCCTGCTCCTCTTTCTCGACCGCCTCGGTAACCAGCGAGCGCCACAGGTCGTCATCGTGGCCAAGCCACCCCCAAAAGCCGAAGTAGCTGCGCGACAGGCCCGGGGCTGAATCGCCGTACATCATGGCAGCCTCGATAAGCAGAGTCCCGGTGCCGCACATCGGGTCGATGAGCACCACCGGCTCCTTTTGCCAACCACTCAGCGCGACTATTGCCGCACCGAGAGTCTCCTTCAGCGGAGCCTTTCCCGAAAGATCCCGATAGCCCCTGCGGTGCAGGCTTTCACCGGAAAGATCGAGGGATATCGTCGCAAGATTCTTTTCCACATGCAGATGAATCTGCACATCCGGCCGGTCGGTTTTCACCGAAGGCCGCTTGCCGGTCTTTTCGCGAAAATGGTCGGCGAGCGCATCCTTGACCTTGAGTGCCGCATACTGGCTATGGGTAAGTACCGCATCTCCGGACAGGGTGCAACTCACGGCAAAGGTGGTGTCCGCGGTGAGATGATTTTGCCAATCGATGGTCAGGGCCCGGGCGTAAAGTTCGGCTTCGCTGCCTATGGAAAACCGGCTCAATTCGAGAAAAATCCGGGAAGCGAATCGCGACCACAGACAACAGCGATAGGCGGAAAGAAGGGTCCCCCGCCAGCGCACCAGGCCTGTGCCGGACTGCACGTCCTGGCCACCGCAGGACTCGACTTCCTCCCGCACCAGGCCTTCGAGCCCTGCAGCACAGCCCGCCACCAATTCATGCATCTTCACGGGTCCACCTTGCCTCATCATTCTTTCGCCTATTCCTCTTCCTTAAGAAAACTGCCTTGTTTTTTCCGTTTCACGTGGTGCTGTACCCCGACCGCGGGCAGCGAATCGAGGACCAAGGCTTCCTGACAGATTGTCCTTGACCTCTTTATGAATACGACTAAAGTAGAGCCTTACATAGGGGTTCTTCACCAAAAGCAAAGGCAATACCTTACAATATTTTCAACAGGAGAACGTATGAAAAAAAGGATTTCTACAACTGTCGCCCTCGTGGCCATTCTCGGCTCACTTCTTCTCATTGCTCCCGGCTGCAGCAAAAAGACCGTTATACCCCCCGAAACGACCTCGGATGCCTCGCAGATGGGTGGCGGCCGGGATATTAACTATCCGGATGGGTATTCCGAAGACAATCTCCCGAAAACGGGCTCACTCGATGAAAAAGCACCGGGGGTGGGTTCCGAATTTGCCGCAGATTCACAATCCGACGAATACAAACGTCTGCACGGTAGATGCTCTCCCGGTCTGTACCCGGTATATTTCGATTTCGATCAGTCGGGGATTCGTTCCGATATGGCCCAGGTGCTGGAGCAAAACGCAGAATACCTGAAGACCATCCCGGGAAGAATAGTGATGATTGAAGGAAACACCGATGAACGAGGTACCAACGAGTACAACCTGGCACTGGGAGAAAGACGCGCCATCACTGTCCAGCAACATCTTGCCTCACTGGGCATCGATTCGCGCATCATGCGCACCCTTTCCTATGGCGAGGAAAAACCTTTGTTTATCGGCCAGGATGAAGAGACTTACAGTTTAAACAGGCGGGCCGATTTCGTCGTCAAATAAGACCTGTTCCGCACGTTCGGCCTCGCTCTCCTGTCGAGGCCGAATAACTTCTCTATAGAAATCACTTCCCCCGGACCACTGCCAGAATCCTGTTCACGACTTCTTCGATATCGATCTCGGTCGTATCGATCAGCACGGCGTCTTCCGCCGGACGGAGGGGGGCCACCGCCCGGTTCCGGTCTTGATGATCCCGTTCCAGGGTCATCGCCAGAATCTCGACGAAATCCACCCGACACCCCTTTCTCTGTAGTTGCAGAACTCTGCGCCTGGCTCTTTCTTCCGGCTGTGCGTCAAGAAAAAACTTGTACGCCGCATCGGGAAAGACCACCGTCCCGGTGTCCCGGCCTTCGGCGACTATCCTGCCGGCAGCGCCGTAATTTTTCTGAACTTGGGTGAGGAATTGCCTGACGGCGGCATCCGCCGACACCCGGGAGGCAACCATCGCCATTTCAGGGGTGCGAATAGCCTCACTGACGTCTTCCCCATTCATGATGACCTGCACATCGCTCTCTTCTTCCGCAGCCGGAATCAGATCGAGCGTCAAGGCCTCAAGTACTCTCCCGAGATTTCCTTTGTCTTCAAGATCGATCTGCAAACGGGAGAGATGGAGCCCGACAGCCCGATACATGGCTCCGGTATCGAGATAGGTGAATCCTACTGCCGCCGCGACCTTTCTGCTGACCGTCGATTTCCCGACCCCCGACGGGCCGTCGATGGTGATGATGTTTTTCTTTTCAGACATAGTGCAGCTCGGTAAGGCATTCTGCCAGGGCTTTGAGAAATCTGCCGTTTTCTTCGTCCGTGCCGACGTTGATGCGGATGAGATTCTGAAAGCCGTAGGCGCTCATTGATCGAACGATGACTCCTTTCATCAGCATGGCGTCATAAAGTGCATCAGCGCTGCCGCCAACATCGATCAAAAAGAAATTGGTATGGGATGGATAGGGCCTGCATCCGAGTCTTGCGACCTCGGCCAGTAAAAATTCCATGCCTTTGCCGGTGCGCTGCACGGTATTTTGGTAGTGTTCTTCGTCGGCCAAAGCGGCCAGGGCACCCACCTGGGCCATCTGGTTGATGTTGAACGGCTGGCGAACCTTGTGCAGACAGGCTGCAATTTCCCGAGCCATCATGCCGAAGCCGATCCTCAACCCGGCAAGCCCGTATACCTTCGATAGAGTGCGCAGGAAGACTACCGGACACCGTCCTTCCGCATTGCGGATCAGCGAATAGAAATCCACCCGCAGCTGCTTGTCCATAAAGTCGACGTAGGCTTCATCGAGCACGACGATGAGCGTTTCCGGGAGGTCGCTCAGAAACTGGTAAAGATCCACCGGGGCGATGGCGGTACCGGTGGGATTGTTCGGATTGTCGAGAAAGATCAGCCGGGTTTTCTCGGAGACCGTCTCCCGGATAACGGCCAGGTCGTGCTTCATGTTCTTGAGCGGCACGATATAGTTGATGCCGCCGCGCGCCTGGACGAATTTCTGGTACATGAGAAAAGAAGGGTAGCTGGTGATGACCTCGTCCCCCTCCGTCACGAAGGCCTTCACGAGAAAATCGATGACCTCGTTGGACCCGTTGCCGAGGACGATTTCCCCCGGATCAAGTCCCATCTTTTCGGCAAGAGCCGTTACCAGGGAGTGGCACAAGGCATCGGGATAGCGATGCAGATTCAGCAATTCCGCCCGGATAGCTCTGACCGCTTTAGGCGAGGGACCCCAGGGGTTTTCGTTGGAAGCCAGTTTTACGGCATTCTTGATCCCGTATTGTCGTTCCAGTTCTTCCAGGGGTTTTCCCGGTGGGTAGGGTTGTATCGAAGAAACGTTTGGCGAAATTTTGATTTTCAAAATAACTCCGGGGGGTCAGCTGATGTCCAGTTTGCCGCGCCCAAGCCGCAGTCCCTGTTCAAGATTGAAGCCTGCTTTCAGCAGGACTTCTTCCTGAAAATGGGCGCCCTGCAGCTGCACGCCGACCGGCAGGCCGGAAGCGGTGAAACCGCCGGGCACGGACATGCCGGGCACACCAGCAAGATTAGCAGAAATGGTGAGGATATCGGACATATAAACGGCAAGAGGATCGTCGGTATTCTCGCCCATCGGCCAGGCCGCCGTCGGAGTTACCGGCGAGATGAGCAGGTCGCAGGACTGGAAGGCTTTCTTGAAATCGTTGAGGATGAGCGTTCTAACCTGGGAGGCCTTCTTGTAGTAGGCATCATAGTACCCCGAGGAGAGTGCGTAGGTGCCGATCAAAATCCGCCGCTTGACCTCGGCGCCGAACCCTTCCGAACGGCTCCTTTTATACATCTCGAGCAGCGTGTCGGCCTCAAGGTTGCGATAGCCGTAATGAACACCGTCATACCTGGCGAGATTTGAGCTGGCTTCCGAAGGGGCGATAAGATAATAGACGGCAACACAATATTCCGTATGCGGCAGCGAGACTTCGACAATCTCGGCCCCTTGTCCCTTCATTACCTCGATACTGTTGCGGACGATAGCCTCGACCTCTCTGTCGAGCCCTGCGGTAAAATATTCCTTCGGCACACCGACTCTTACCCCTTTCAGTCCGGGCACGAGTGATGACGTGTAATCGGGCACATCCTGCCGAACCGCGGTGGAATCTCGCTTATCGTAGCCGCTGATCACATTCATCATCAGAGCGCAGTCTTCCACAGTCCGGCAGATCGGCCCGACCTGATCGAGTGAGGAGGCAAAGGCCGTGAGACCATAGCGAGAGACCCTTCCGTAAGTTGGTTTCAGGCCGACTACCCCACACAGCGATGCCGGCTGCCGAATCGAGCCGCCGGTATCAGAACCAAGGGAAGCGAAACATTCGTACGCGGCAACCGATGCCGCCGAACCGCCCGACGAACCACCGGCCACATAGCCTTTTTTCCAGGGATTGCGAGGAACGCCGAAAGCGCAGGTCTCCGAGGTAGACCCCATGGCAAATTCATCCATGGTCACCTTGCCGAGAATCACCGCATCCTCCTTTTTTAACCTGGCAACAACGGTCGCGTCATAGGGGGGAATATAGTTGGCAAGAATCTTTGAGCCGCAGGTGGTCCTCATCCCTTTTGTGGACAGCAGGTCTTTGATGGATAAAGGAATCCCACACAGCTTTCCTGCCGTCCCGGCCTTTCGCTGCCGATCGGCTGCTTCGGCCTGAGCCAGTGCCCCTTCCCTGTCGATGGTTATGAAGGCATGAATTTCCTGGTCAACTTCATCAATCCGGTCGAGACAGCTTCCGGTGAGTTCGACGGCGGACATCTCTCCTTTATCCATCATCGCCTGCGCCTGGGCGATACTTAATTCGTACGGTTTCATGCAAACCTCAAAAACAGGCAGAAATCATCCTGCACTCTATTGAACGGCTGTAGTTAAAAAAATCAAATGATTCTCGGAACCTGAAATGTTTCTCCGTCCTGTCGTGCACAATTCCGCAAGGCTTCTTCCCTCGGCAGAGATTCGTGCACTTCATCCTCGCGAAAGGCATTGCTAACCGAAAAAACATGGGAGGTGGCCGGTATGTCGGCGGTATCCAATTTTTTAAGCTTGTCGAAATACGACAGAATATTATCCAGCTGGCCGGTCATTTTTTCCAATTCTTCATCCGAGAGGGTCAGCCTTGCCAGATGGGCGACATGGAGAACTTCTTTTTTCGTAATTTTCATGGGTAACAGAGAGATATCACAATTGTTTTTTATTTTGCTGGTAGACGTTATCCAGATATTCCTGCGAAAAAACGCTTTTGGTCGGAGTATAATCGACAATGGTCCTGGAGAAATATTCGACGATGGCCGGATCGAACTGGGTGCCGCTGCACTTGAAAAGTTCCTCGACAGCCTGTTCCATCGTCATGTTTTTCCTGTAATTTCTTCGGGAAGTCATGGCATCGTAACTGTCAACCACAATAATAATCTTGGTCAGATCGTCGAGTTGATCTCCGGTCAGCCCATCGGGATATCCCTTCCCGTCCATTCTTTCATGATGATGCCTGATTATGAACTGCTCCTTGTTCATAAAGCCTAAAGGCTGAATGATGTTTGCGCCGACACTGGGGTGTTTGCGGATCAGAACCCATTCTTCAGCCGTCAGTTTGCCCGGTTTCTGGATGCAGGAAAGATCGATTACCAGTTTGCCGATGTCGTGGAACTGGGCAGCCCGCCGGAGCACGAGGATCTCGCTTTCGGTGAGTCCCATGGCGATACTGAGCATCAAAGCATATTCCGTCACCCGCATGGTATGGCCGGCGGTATAGTAATCCTTTTCCTCCATGGCATTCTGGAGGCTGCTCATCAGTTGGACCGTGGCATTCTCCAGACTATTACTGTAAGTGAGGAGAAGTTTGTTCTGTTCTTCCAGTTGTAGAGCCTTCAGTTGGATATCGTCTTCCAGAGCGGCTTTATACTGCCTTTCACGGAGAATGAAATTCCTTTTTTCAATAGCCCGACGGATTTTGACGTTGAAAATATCAAGATCCTCGATGGGTTTTGTCAGAAAATCGTAGGCTCCTAGATTTATCGCCTTCACGGCGTAATCCATCGAGCCGGCACCGGTCAGGAAAAGTACGGGAATATCGAAGTTGAGATCGTTTAGCCTGTCCATGGTTTCAAAGCCATCCATGTCGGGCATGTTGATATCGAGGATAATGACATCATAGTTATCATCGACGATATTCAGCACATCCTTGCCGTCACGGGCGGTGTCGACGCGATGTCCGAACATTTCCAGGATCTTGGAAACCGTAGTCCGGACCATGGCATCATCGTCGGCAATAAGTATTCTGGTCTGGCCTTTATTCAAAATATGTTTCTCCGATAATCTCCTAGTAGAGAATGCTGACAGAGTCTACATTTTCCAATATCTTTTTGCAATGTCCCGCACCCGTTCGACTGCCGGATGGGGAGCCCGCTCCTTACGCAGGATGGCCTCGGTCTCTTCGTCGAGAAACGAAGGAAAAGGCGTAGTCAGCCTCTCGCCCACCAGTTCAGAAAGTACTGCAAAAACTCCCTCTCTCAAGCCGGCTGGGTTGTATCCTCCTTCGAGGATAAAAAGAATTCTTCCGCTACATATCTTCTCAGCGAGTTCAACAAGCACCTTCGCCATATAGCCAAAACCTTGGTGGGTGAGCCGCATGGAACTGACACAGTCCCCATGATAACCATCGAAACCTGCCGACACCAGTATGATTTCAGGTCGGTATTGATGTCCTACCGGAAGGATCAAGGTGTTAAAAATATTGGCGTATTCGAGATCTCCCTGCCCTCCGGGAAGCGGAATGTTCAGGGTATAGCCTTCCCCGCTGCCGACCCCCGTTTCAAGATGGGAACCTGTTCCGGGAAAAAGCGGCGATTCGTGAATCGAAACAAAGAGGACTTCCTCGGTATTGAAAAAGGAATTTTGGGTCCCGTTGCCGTGATGAACGTCCCAGTCGACGATCATCACTCTTTTGAGTCCGTGTCTTTTCAGAGCGTGATGGGCGGCAACAGCAATATTGTTGAACAGACAGAACCCCATGGAACAGTCTTTCTCGGCATGGTGGCCGGGAGGTCTCACTAAAGCCAGGCCATTAGCAATCTCCCGGTTCATGAGAAGATCTATTCCACCAACCAGAGAGCCGGCCGCAAAACAGGCCGCCTCATAGCTTTTGGGGGAGGTAAAGGTATCTTCGTTAAGCACTGAGAAGATTTTTCCGGCGGTCGCTGCAGCCTTATCTATCTGTTGGGGCGAATGATTCAGCAGGAGTGTTTCCCGCGAAGCTTTGGTTGTGGATGGCTCTATGAAAAGATTGTTTTTCGCTAATTCATCCAAAGTAAAAAAGAGTGGAGCTACTCTTTCGGGCGAGTCCAGGTGATCGAATCCGGGATCATGCTCCTGAAACAATTTGCTTCTGAAGATCGCTGTTTTTCTCATTTTTCAATGGCTTAAAGAGTTACCCTCCTTTCTTGTTCCGAAAGAGTTCACGATCTCATTATACCGGAAAATTTTTCTTTTGACATATGCCCGATAGCTATAAAACAAGAACGCAGTTCCAAGCCATGCTGGAACTGCGTTAACTTACCTATATCTTTTATTATTGTTACATTGGAACGATGAGCTTGTTGGTCTCTTCATTCCAGGTCACAACCAGATACCATACTATCATCACCGCGAAGATAAGCAACAAAGTCGGCCCATAACCCATGACATCAGGAAGATAGACTAACGATCCAAGCACTCCGTTGTCCTCAAATTCCCTGTCTCTGAACCAGGCGGTCATAATTGAGGAAGAGATGGCAAAGAAGGGGACAACCATCATAAGCTTTACCTGTCCCTCTCCCACCCGCCAGAGGGTTCCGGAACCGCATCCTCCGGCAAACATGGCGCCAACCCCGAAGATAAACCCGCCGACGACACCTCCCCAGCCAAAAGTTCCGCGAACATAGTTGCCCACTGCAAGGACGGCTTCTCCCTCAGTCCGAACCGGCACTGCATATTTCAGAACAGCCGCGCCTATGGCAACGATGACTATGGAAAGCATCACCGATTTGGCCAAAGTGCAATCACCCGTCATGTGGGGTTCACGAAAGCCCTGAACCATGCACCAGCGTCCGCGCTGCATGGTATATCCGAGACAGGCGGCAATGACAATAACACCGCTCAGAGATGCTATATAGTCGCTGTCTTCATTAGCTGAATAGGAATAGGCAGCGTAGAATATGCCAAGCAGTCCTATAAGACCCATCAGGTAGATTACTGCCGAAGGGAACGATATTGTCTTCGATCCTCCTTCCCCCCAACTGATATGTTCCATTTCTAGATAGAGAAGCTTCAGGCCGAGAATAACGCCGAAAACCAGTCCGAGCATCATCGCGAAACCATTGGCACCGAGATTACCGATGGCATTGTAAAAGCCACCCACATTGCACCCTCCTGCGAGAGTGGCACCAATGCCCATGAGAATACCTGCTATGACCGCTTTCACCATTTCGCGATAAGGGGGGATACGGAGAGCGAACTCTTTGCCGAGACAGGCCGAGATAAAGGCCCCTGCGACGAATCCGATACCTATAACCGATCCCGAGTCAAACAGTACTGATTTCGGGGCTTCATCATAATATCCAAAGATACCGGCATCTGTTCCGAACAGGGTGGCAAGACCATACATTATCCAATCACCCCAGTTTCTTATAGCACCAACAGCCCCCCAGGGCCGCCACCAGGCCATCATCATGACCGAAAAAAACGCGACAATAACTCCGGTGACATAAGGGTTCCATTCTTTCTCACAAAAAAGAGCATACAATTCTTTAACTTTATTTTTGAAAACAGATTCTTCGCTCATCAATAACCCCCTGAAAAATAATCTAACTGTCAAAAACGTTTGTGGAATGATTACCACAACAGTAATTTTTTTGTCAAGCGAAACGACTCAAACAATGAGTAATTACTACATTGTAGTATGACTTTTTAATATTGTTATATTCGCAACTTACAGATGCTTTTGTTTCCTTGCTTGACATAATTAAGACGCTCAAGTATAGGTCAAATTATAGATATACCTTATCAAGTACACAAAATGGAGTTAACCTACGACGCACGTGCGTCTATCGTATATTCAACTCTTTTTATTTCAGGAGAACGATTATGAGTGATTTTAAAAAGGTTCCAGACAATGTTGTCCCGAAAACAATACTTGATGCGAAGGGACTGAGTTGCCCGATGCCGCTTCTACGGACAAAAAAAGAGATCGGTAAGCTCGCCTCCGGAGAAATACTTCAGGTAGATGGTACTGATCCAGGCTCACGCAATGACATCCCCGGCTGGTGCGAAAGAGCCGGTCATACTTATGTAGGTGAGAGAGAAGGTGCTGGATTTATTTCCTTCTTTATTAAAAAAGGATAATGCTGTTTTGGTGTATTTGTAAGGATCGTTAACACAAACTCATACTCTAAATACGTTCAGTTTATGTTTCTGTTCGTGTTTAGAGTATTTTTTTATCGAATGAGGCTAGAGAATAATTTATTACCTTCCTTTTGGAGGAACCAACATGGCAAAAAGCTTAGGTATATTCGTTACCACACCGGGCAGCCTGAACCACGTCATAGGTATTACAAAAGCTGCTAAGAAAAAAGGTTCAACGGTAAAAGTCTTTTTTACCTGGAAAGCCACGACACTTGCAAAAGATCCCGCTTTTCCTGGTCTTTGCGAACTTGCCGATGATGTCTCCATATGCGTCGACAGCTACAAAAAACAAGGGTTTTCTGTCGATGACGTACCGGTCGGTCTCACTCCGAAAAAAATGGCTACACAAGCCCAACATGGCATAATTATAGAAGACTTTGACTGTTATTTAAGTCTGTAAGGAGGATTGTGATATGAGCTATAAAAAGGTATGTCTTTTGTACAGGCACCCGGATTACGCCATTGACGGCATACGGTCAGCTTTGGGACTCGCAGTCGAAAATATGTATGCGTACGGTGTCGTCATGGATACAGAGATCCCAAAACTGGACGAGTTAACGCAGGAAAGCATAGAAATGCTCCGCGATATGGAGGGTGAAGTATATTCAACGGTGCCCGCCAATGTCGAGAAGAACGGATTCGAGGCTCTAACTCTCGAAGAACTCGGTGAAAAACTTCGTGATATGACTCATATAATCCCGTACGGATTAAAATAATTCAAGGAGCATTGACTATGAAAATATTGAATATTTATAAATCCGCCCCGGACGAGACAGTCCAGAAGCTGGTCAAAATAGTCACCCGGGACCGGGAATCGGATTCTTTTGACCTGAATATAGAAAAGCCGGATTATGATGTCTTGGTTGACAAAATTTTTGCAGCGGATCAAACCATCTGCTGGTGGTGATAATATTTCCTCATCGCCCTGTTACAAGACCCGATTGATCTAATTCTGCTCGATCGGGTCTTCGTCTTTCGTTAGATATTTCATTATCGTATCGTGAAGAAGGGGTCTTAATCTCCTGATAGGTGCGGGATCGTCTCCCATAAGTACTCTGTTGGTGAGCAGGACAATTGCCAAACCTTTAGCAATATCCAGCCAGAAGGAAGTTCCGGTAAAACCTAAGTGACCTACTGTTGTTGCCGAAAATAGCCTTCCGCTGCTTGAAGTCCCCAAAGAAGGAGTATCAAAACCATAGGTCCAGGTCGATCCCGACCTTTTAGTTAAGAATTCTCTGAGAATATCCGCTCCGTAGGCGGGATGTTTCTTTATCCCCCTGTATTGCAGCAACAGGTTTTCGAGCAGTGATAAAACGCCGGAGGCGGTGCCGAAGAGGCCCGCGTGTCCGGCTACCCCACCTAGCATCCGGCAGTTATCATCATGAACTATGCCGCAGAGCCTCTTTCCCGACCAGTTGCATACTCCCGTAACGGCGTAGACCTCGCTTCCCAAATCACCCGGGCCTGGAAAGAACAACTTTTTTTGCAGACCCATCGGTTGCGCTATCTCTTCTTGCCAGAAGTCAGCCAGGGACTTTTTTGTTATTTTTTCTAACAAACATCCCAGGAGGATGAACCCAAGGTCACTGTAAAGAGTGTTGCTGCCTGGCTGAAACACTAAATTTTCACTACATATCAATCTGACGATTGCTTCGTTTCTATCACTTTGTTGACATTCAGCAAGCACCTTGTAATACGGTTTATGAGCCGGCAGGCCAGAAGAATGACTGAGCAGCATGGACAGGCGGATCATTCCTATTTCGCTTCTTATCTCATTAAAATATTTACCTAATTCATCTTCAAGCCGTAGTTTACCTTTTTCAACCAGAGTCATGACCGAGAGAGCGGTGACCAGAGGTTTTGTTAACGAAGCAAGATCATAGATCGTTGCCTTGTCTACTCTTCTGCCTTCCTCATGGCGATCAGTGCAGCCAAAGTGATGGGTATGTTGATATGCCTTACCTTTTTCGAAATTGAGATAACCAATCGAACATCCTGAAAACACATTATTTTTCAGAGATTCAGAAATGATTTTGGTAAGTTCTTCCAACAGGTTTCTCTTAGACCGTTTTTCCATGCTCAGTTCTATTATTCTGTTGAATATTTTACCTAATTTTACTAGATTGTATGAGTGGTTCGCTGTATATATATCTCTGATATTTCGTGGAAATATGTCACCTTCTTATTATTCCACCATTCCTTGTCAGTGCACTTATCAACAGACTGTCAACAGCAGAATGTTTAATGCTGGTGGATGCTCTGTTTGTAATACTGTTCATAAATTTTCTCCAACAAAATAATTTTTAAATAAACCTCGTTATGTTGAAAAATTAGTTTGAAAAAACAAAGAGATATACATTTATTACACACTTTCAGCGCACTAATAAGAGTAAAAGAAAGATAAATAAAGGTAAGACAAAAGGAGTCTCTTTTATGCCATTGAAATTTACCGTATCACAAAACAACCTTCTTGAAGGCCTTAACAGCCTCCAGAATATAACGAATAAAAAAGGTACGTTAGCTATTCTTAACAATGTTTTAATAGAGTCAACCGGAGGAGGGCTGCTTTTAACGGGGACAGATTTGGAGGTAGGATTGCGAATTGTCATTCCTGCTGAAATCCAGGACGAAGGATCCCTTACCTTACCTTCCAAGAAAATTTTCGAGATAGTCAGGGAGTCGGGTTCGCAACTTATCTCTATTGAAGAAAGTGAAAATAGCTGGGTCATCATAAGGGCCGGACTCAGTACCTATAATCTTGCCGGGATGCCAAGCGATGAATTTCCAGAATTCCCGGAATACGACCAAGAGAATTTTATTTCCTTTGAATCACACATCTTTCTCGAACTTATAGAGAAAGTTATCTTCTCGATCGCCAATGAGCAAGAGAATATGTACTCCTTGACATCGGTTCTCTTCGAGAAGGATAAAATCGGCGATTCTCATTACTTACGGATGGTTTCCTCGGATGGTCACAGGCTTTCTATCATGCAGAAAGAAGTTGCGGCAGATGTCGAAAAACTCCTTCTGAATAACGTAACACTGATACCTAAAAAAGGAATACATGAGTGGAAAAAGTTTTGTGAAAACAGGGACACCATCGACTTATCGTTCGAAAAGAAACAGCTTGTTCTGCGGGATAAGAACGCGATTATGATAATACGCCTGAAAGGCGGAGAATTCCCACAATATTCAGCCATCGTTGAGGCAATAGAACTTTCCAACTGTCTGAAAATAAAAAGAATACCTTTTTTAGAATCGCTGAAAAGAATAAATCTTTTCACAGAAGATATCTTCCATACCATCCAACTGAAGGTGGAACGAGAAAAGATGATTCTCTCCTCCCAGAATGCCGACCTGGGCAATGCCAAGGATGAGCAAGCCATTTCATATGAAGGGGACCCGCTCACGCTTGGGTTCAACTGCCGTTACTTTATCGAAACCTTAGGGGTTATGGACTGTGAAACAGTCGAGGCATACATAAACAGCAATAGCAGTCCGTGTCTTATGAAATCTGATGACGATAAAGGCTTCATCAGTATCATCATGCCAATGCAGTTGTAAGGAGTACCTGAAAAATTCATTTCTGAAATTTTTATAATGAATTTCTTGAAGGTACTTATCCCCCTTATGGGGTTCGTTTTATTAATAATCAATTAGATATAGGAATGAGTGTGACAGAAAACAACAGCTACGGCGCAGAACAGATCCAAGTCCTGGATGGTCTGGAAGCCGTAAGAAAAAGACCTTCCATGTATATTGGAAATACTGCAGAAGAAGGTCTGCATCATCTCATATGGGAAATAGTCGATAACAGCATTGACGAAGCTCTTGCCGGCCACTGTACCAGGATACGGGTTAACATTCATGAGGACAATGTCATTTCGGTCGAAGATGATGGGCGAGGCATTCCAGTAGAAAAGCATCCCACCGAAAACATGACGGCGCTTGAACTGGTTATGACGACTCTTCATGCCGGAGGAAAATTTGACCATTCGAGCTACAAGGTATCCGGAGGCTTGCACGGTGTAGGCGTTTCGGTGGTAAACGCCCTTTCAACAGAGCTAACCGCAGAGATAAAGAGAAATGGCAAAATTTACCGGCAGAGGTACAGCTATGGCAACAGAGCAAACGACCTGGAAATAGTTGGTGAAAGTGAACGGAGCGGTACCAAAATCACATTCAAAGCCGATCCGGAAATATTTAGGGAAACAACCGTTTACAACTACGAAACGGTTAAAACCAGATTACGTGAACTCAGTTTTCTGAACAAGGATCTGCGGATTTATCTGAAAGACGAAAGGAGTGGCCAAGAGGACAAATTTCATGCCACAGGCGGGATAATTTCCTATGTCGAGTATCTGAACAGAAACAAGACACCGATCTTCGATGAGCCGATTTATATATCAGGTGAAAAAGAAAACGTCGAGGTTGACATAGCTCTTCAGCATTTCGACGGGTACACCGAAAGGCTGCTTTCCTTTGTAAACAATATAAACACCAAGGAAGGAGGCAGTCACGTTGCAGGTTTTCGATCTGCTCTCACCAAATGCATCAACAGGTACGCCAGCGATGACATGATCCCCAAAAATATGCGGGAAAAGATGGGGGGAGATGACGTACGGGAAGGGCTAACCTGTGTTATTTCGGTACGGGTGCCTAACCCTCAGTTTGAAGGTCAAACCAAAACCAAGCTTGGCAACAGCGAAGTCAAGTCTATAGTAGAATCCGTCTGCAGCGAAAAACTTACCCTGTTTTTGGAGCAAAATCCAAATGTGGCCAAAAAAATTCTGGCCAAGGTTGTGGATGCCGCAAGAGCGAGGGAAGCTGCAAAAAGGGCGAGAGACCTGTCTCGGAAAAAGGGTTCCACCAGTCTTCTGATGGCTGGAAAACTCGCAGAATGCCAGGAAAAAGACCCGGCGAAAAGAGAGATATTCATCGTAGAAGGCGACTCTGCCGGCGGCTCGGCCAAGCAGGGCAGAGACCGATCCAATCAAGCGATTCTGCCGCTCAGGGGTAAAATACTGAATGTAGAAAAGGCAAGATTTGACCGGATCCTGGGAAGCGAAGAGATAAAAAACCTCATTGGCGCTCTTGGCTGTGGTATTGGCAAGGATGAATTTGATATAGAGAAGCTCAGATACCACAAAATCATCATAATGACCGATGCAGACGTTGACGGCGCGCATATAAGAACCCTCCTTCTCACCTTTTTCTATCGACAAATGCTGCCGCTGGTTGAGAACGGATTTGTCTATATAGGTCAGCCGCCGCTTTACCGACTGGGAAAGGGCAAGAAGGAAAACTATTTCCTCGAAGAAAGTGATCTGAACAGTTTCCTTTTCACTCAAGCCAGTGAAAACATGAAATTGTTCATTGACGATAGGGAAGGTGAGGTCCTGGAGCAGGATAAATTCGTGAAGATTATGGAAAAGCTCTCTGTTTATCAAAAGATAAATTCTTTTCTTAATCGAATGAATATTTGGGAAGAGATGCTCTACTTCATGCTCGAAAATGGCATCAAATCGGCGGATCAGTTCAAAGACGAATCATTCGTCAACGAACTGAGGAATAGGCTGCCCGAAGAAAAGCTTATCATCGGCAATATACGTTCATGCAGATGGCGGCCGGACTGTTATGAGATGGACGTGGCCATGCGTGGGAAAGTGCAGGTCATGATGACTCTTGGTCCGCACATACCCCTTATCAGCGAGTACCGCACAGCTCTCAATATATTCCCGGTTATCAAACCGTATCTCCAGTCAGGATTTACTGTGATTTATGAAGGGAAAGGCGGCGAGGAGAAAAAACTTGCCGCAGAAGACTGGAGTGCAATACTTAAAGTTGTCAGAGAAGAATCATTTAAGGGTAGCCATCTCCAACGATACAAAGGTCTTGGCGAAATGAATCCGGAACAGCTCTGGGATACCACTATGAATCCGGCCAATCGCACGCTTATGCAGGTAACCATCGATGACGCCGAGCAAGCAGATGACATCTTCACCACCCTGATGGGTGATAAAGTTGAACCGCGCCGCGATTTCATTCAAAATCATGCTCTTGAAGTAACTGATCTGGACATATAGCGGCAACCTCCGCAATAAACATCTCTTAGAAGAAATTCTTTTATGAATATAGAAACTGAAGCAGATAAAGAAGCATTTTCGACAATCTCCATTGAGAAGGAGCTCAAAAAATCGTATCTCGAATACGCAATGAGTGTCATTGTCGGAAGAGCCTTACCGGATGTGCGGGACGGGCTAAAACCTGTACACAGAAGAGCCATCTTCGCCATGCGTGAACTTGGGGTCTTTTACAATAGGCCATACGTTAAATCCGCAAGAATCGTCGGTGATGTGATAGGTAAATTTCATCCCCACGGCGATACGGCCGCTTACGATACAATCGTCCGCATGGCTCAGGGTTTTTCCATGAGATACCCGCTTGTAGACGGACAAGGTAACTTCGGCTCGATGGATGGTGATTCACCGGCAGCAATGCGGTACACCGAGGCGAGGATGACCCGAATAGACAAGGAGATAGTAGACGATCTCGACAAGGAAACCGTAGATTGGGTTCCCAACTATGACAACTCTCTCGCCGAGCCATCGGTGATGCCAAGCAAAGTACCGAACTTGCTCATAAACGGATCTTCTGGTATCGCAGTTGGCATGGCTACCAATATTCCGCCGCACAACCTGACGGAAGTAATAGATGCGCTGATCGCCTTGATTGATGACCCTAATCTCACAGTGTATCAGATCATGTCGATAATAAGTGGGCCGGATTTCCCGACAGGAGGTCAAATATGCGGCAGAGCCGGAATACGTGAGGCATATGAAACCGGCAAGGGCGTCATCATTATGAGGTCCGTCACTCATATCGAAAAATTAAAGGAAGGAAAGAGAGAGGCGATAATTGTTACGGAAATTCCCTATCAGGTGAATAAAGCAGTTCTGGTCGAAAAGATAGCAGAGCTTGTCAAAGACAAAAAAATCAACGCGATTAGCGAAGTACGAGACGAATCAGACCGGCACGGATTACGAATTGTTATCGAGTTGAAAAAGGATGAAATAGCTGAGATAGTTATTAATCAGCTCTTTATCATGACACAGATGCAGAAGTCTTTTGGTATAATCCTTCTGGCAATCGTCAATAACAGGCCGGAGATCCTCAACCTTAAGCAAGTCCTCGAGCACTTTGTCATGCACCGCAAGGTAGTGGTGTATCGCCGGACTGCATTCGAGCTCAAAAAGGCTGAAGAGAAGGCCCATATCTATGAAGGACTGAGTATTGCCGTCAACAATATTGACGACATTGTCGCCCTGATAAAGGGGTCAAAAAACCCACAGGAAGCCAAAGAGGAACTCAAGAGCCGATATAGCCTGAGCGATATTCAGGCTCAGACAATTCTCGACATGAGGCTGCAAAGACTCACTGGATTGGAAAGAGAGAAAATTCTCAGCGACTATGAACAAATAATTATTGAAATACGGAAACTTACAGAAATTCTCGGTGATGAAAACCTGATAATGAAAATTATCAAAGATGAGTTTTTTCTGCTCAAGGAAACGTATGGCGATGATCGCAGAACGGAAATTATCGATGCAGCCGACGAATTTCTGCCGGAAGATCTCATTGCGCCGGAAGACATGGCCGTGACTGTAACACATTCAGGCTATATCAAGAGAAATCCGGTTTCCCTGTACAGATCGCAGCAGCGAGGTGGAAAGGGTGTTACCGGAGTGAAGAATATAGAAGAAGATTTTGTTTCGAGCCTCTACGTTGCCTCAACTCTTGATACTTTCTTATTCTTCACCAACCATGGCAAAGTGTTCTGGCGGAAAGTCTATGAGTTGCCCCTGGCCGGAAGAACAGCAAGGGGCAAAGCAATCGTAAACCTGCTCAACCTGGCTGAAGATGAAAAAATTGCTGCAATTCTGCCGATCAAGAGCTTCGATGATGATAGCAATAACAAAACAATTCTCATGGTTACCAAGCACGGCAGAATTAAAAAGACCAGCCTTCAGGAGTTCAAGAGGCCGCTCAGTAAGGGCAAGAGGGCTCTGACCATTAATGAAGGGGATGAGATTATTGCTGCTCATGTTCTCACAGGAAAGGATACCGTATTGCTGGTAACCCAACAGGGAATGTGCATTCACTTCGAGGAAACCGACCTGAGGACAATGGGGAGAACAGCTGCCGGAGTAAGAGGCATAACCTTGAAAAGTGATGACGAGGTGGTAAGTGCCATTGTTATTAATTCAGATAATTCCATTCTGATCATCACAGAGAACGGCTATGGAAAAAGAAGTCCTATTGATGAATATAGGTTACAGAGAAGAGGTGGTCGAGGAGTAATCGGTATCAAGCGCAGTGTCAGAAATGGTAATGTTATTGCTGCCAAACAGATAGATAATGAAGAAGAAGTTATTCTTATCGCCGATTCGGGCAAGATGATCAGAATGGATCTCAGTTCAATAAGGGTCATCGGCAGAAGCACTCAGGGAGTAAGACTCATCAATTTGGAAGAGAATGAAAAAGTTGTCGGAATGGACAGTGTGGCCAAAGATAGAACCGAAGAAGATGAGTACCAGGAGGGTAGCGGAGAGGAGCAAATAAACTTAGGCGATGATGTCGATAGAAGTGAGGAAAATGGAGAATAAGTCCCAGATTGCCGTAATGGGAGCAGGTTCCTGGGGAACCGCATTGGCAATTTTATTAGCGCAGAAGGGACATGAGGTGCGGCTTTGGGGGCATAATCATGAACATATTGATCTGCTCGTTGTCGATAGGGAAAACAAACGATATCTCCATGGTCGCGCATTTCCTGATAATCTTAGTCCCACGAGAGAACTCGAAAAAGCTATAAAAGGTGCAAGAATTGTGCTCATGGTTGTTCCGTCACACGCTTTCCGGCTGGTCTTTCAAGGCGTTGCACCTTTACTGCAGGACAAAACGAGGGTCATATCGGCTGTTAAAGGGATTGAAAACAAGACCCTGAAAACCATGTCCCAGATCATTGAAGAAATACTGATGGGACATGATATTTTAAAGAGGGATATACAGATAGGGGTGTTATCCGGACCGTCTTTCGCGGAAGAGGTTGCCAGTGGCGTCCCGACCGCAGTGACGCTCGGATTTTCTGACTTGGACACTGCCAGAAGTCTACAGGAGATTTTGGCGACGGACTCCTTCAGAATTTATATAAGCCGGGACGTGATTGGGCTAGAGGTAAGTGCGGCGTTAAAGAATATCGTGGCAATTGCAGCAGGGGTTTGCGATGGCCTGGGGTATGGTCTCAATACCAGGGCGGCATTGATTACCCGAGGGTTGGCTGAAATACAACGGCTTGGAATGGCAATGGGAGCGGACACGTCCACCTTTGCAGGATTGAGTGGTCTGGGTGACCTGATCTTGACCTGTACAGGTAATCTCAGCAGAAATAGGACGGTTGGCTTGATGCTGGGCCAAGGGAAAAGTCTCGGCCAGATAAAAAACGAAATGAAAATGGTCGCCGAAGGTATAAAGACAACAAAATCAGTCTACGATCTCGCCCAAAAGCTGCAGATAGAAATGCCCATTCTCGATCAGGTACACGGAATTCTCTATGAAGGGAAGAAATGCTCGGAAGCTGTAAAAGCTTTGCTCCAAAGGGAGTTAAAGCAAGAATAGAAAAAACGGTCAACTGTCGGACCAATCATTATTTTCAAACTGACTATGGTCCGGCTTTGGCGGTTTCTCTTCAAAAAGGCGTTGTTCAAGCCACTTCTTAATCATAAAAATCTCTTCTCTCACAGCTGATAGAGCCTTACCCCGATGGCTGACCTTGTTCTTGTCGGCCATAGACATTTCTGCAAAGGTCTGACCAAGTTCTTCATAATAGAATAGAGGATCGTAGCCGAAGCCATTGGAGCCTCTTTTATCGTGAAGAATTTTTCCATTGCATTTGCCTTCATAGGTGAGGGCGGGGCCGGAGGGAACAGCGATGGATAGGACACATTGGAAGTAAGCGCGACGATCCTCAATACCATCAAGTTCCTCGAGCAGCTTTTGACAATTAGCCTCGTCTGTTGCATTCTCGCCTGCAAATCTCGCGGAATACACTCCCGGTGAGCCGCCAAGAGCCGGGACAACAAGGCCGGAGTCATCGGCAATTGCCGGTAATCCAAGAACTCTTGCAGTATGCAGCGCTTTTTTGTAGGCATTCTCGTCAAAGGTGGAGCCATCTTCAATGACTGGAGGGATCGGGCCGAAATCGGCCAGGGATAATACTTCGATCTGTAAGTCCTGGAGAATTTCCCGAAACTCTCTGAGCTTGTTCTTATTGGTAGTAGCAATAACGAGAAGAGAAAGCATGGCGGTTAAATAGTTTGCTATTCTTAAGATTTTTTCTTACGAAGACTTTTATCATACCGTTCCTGTTCACTGTACAGGCAGCCACAGTAGGGTTGGCGATACATATTGAGGTCAATGGACCGATCAATACCGAATTGCCAACCAGTGCGAAAATCACGGTAGAGAAAATCGACCCCATGTGCCAAAGAAAGATTTTGACAAATTTCTGTAAGAACTGAGTGACGTTGGTACTTACTATACAACAGGGTAGTGGTAAAAGCATCAAATCCAAGGGTCTTGGCAAGAGAAGCTGTTTTTTCCAGGCGCAATAAGTAACATAATTGACATCTTTCCTCCTCATGAAACGCGACTTTTCGTATAAAATCACGAAGACCGTACTCTTTTTCAACAATCAAAGTAAGATTTGAGGCGGCAGAAAACTGTTCGAGAGTCGAAAGACGACGTTTAAATTCCTGAAAAGGGTGGATATTAGGATTAAAAAAAAAGCCCGTTACCTTACAGCCTTCTTGTTGCAGGGCTGTTAAGGGATAGATGGTGCAAGGGCCGCAGCAAACATGGAGCAACACTTTCATTGCATCAGATTTTAAAATTTCTAGGATCTATGGAATACTGATGGATCTTGTAATTAATAATCCTCAGACTGGTATCGAGATCCTTTGCAGTCTTGGTTTGATTGCCGTTGTTTCGTTTCAAGCCTTCAATAATAAGTTCTTTTTCAAAATTTGCGACAGCCACGGCTAAAGAATAGGGATTATCTTTTTTAGTGCTTTCGGCAGTTTGCAGGGTAGGGGGGAGATGTATTCCCTTAATTGTATCGCCATCGCAGATGATAACTGCACGTTCTATGCAATTTTGCAACTCGCGAACGTTACCTGGCCAGTGATATTGAATGAGCATATCGATCGCCGAGGTCGAAATTCGGCGAATATTTTTGCCGCTTTCCTTGGCATATTTGTCTAGGAAAAATTCAGCTATTAACAGAATATCGGTCCGTCTCTCGCGCAGAGGCGGCATATAGATGGGAAAGACGTTGAGCCTGTAATAGAGATCCTCTCTGAAATTCTTCTCGGCGACCGCCTTCTCGAGATCTCTGTTGGTGGCAGCCACCAGCCGGACATCGCAGTTGATCTGCTGGGTGGATCCCAGCCGTTGAAAGCTTCTCTCCTGAACAACATTGAGCAATTTTACCTGGACTGAGTTGCTTATTTCGCCGATCTCATCAAGAAAGAGGGTTCCCCCCTCTGCCTGTTCAAATCGGCCGATTTTTCGTTCATTTGCCCCGGTAAATGATCCCTTTTCATGACCAAAAAGCTCGCTTTCCAGAAGTGTTTCGGGCAAAGCCGAACAGTTCACAACAACAAAGGGCTTGCTCCTTCTTTTACCGTTATAGTGAAGGGCCTTCGCGACAAGCGTTTTGCCCGTGCCGGATTCGCCCCGCAGGAGGACAGTTGCGTTCGAGTCGACGACTCGGTGGATCATCTCATAGACATCCTGCATTCTGCTGGAATTGCCTATGATATCGTTGATTTTATTTTTTTCGGAAAGTTCTCTTTTAAGCTTCAGGTTTTCCGTATATAGCTCTTCGGTCTCCCTGTTGACTTTTTGAATTCGTACAACCGTCTGGGCGAAAAGACTCGAAAGAACAGTAAGGTATTGCAAGTCTGTATTAGCCTGCTCGCTTATACCGTCCCGGTAGAAACGGTCAATACTCAAGGCGCCGATAACGTTTTGTCCATCCTTTATAGGTACGCAGAGGAAAGATTTTTTCTGTTCCGAGATGTTACCGCGAGCCCTCGTACGATTAAGAAAAAGCGGTTCTTCGGAAATCTGCGGTACAATAATTGGCTCTCCGGTGGAAACGACTCGTCCGGTAATCCCTTCGCCGATTTTATATTTCCCTCTTTTCCTTCCTTCGGCGGTAATGCCATGCGCAACTTCAATTTCAAGTTTTCCGGTTAAAGGATTAACAATTGTAACTGTTCCATTTTCCATGTCTTTCATCTCGGCGAGAATGTGCATGGTTTTTTCAAGGCAATCACGCAATTCAAGAGATGATGCGAGTTGTTTCGTTATCTCGTACAAGACCGTTAAATCTTCCAATTGCTTGGAAATATCAACTTTTTCAGACATACTTACTCTAGGGGTGTAGTGGTGGATAGAAACTTATAGATCGGAAGATTGTAACAATATTAAGAAAACAAATCGATACATTATTACAAAAATGTGCAGAAAAACCCAGAGAGAATTTTTTTGAGGACCATTGTGTTGACAGAAATTGGATCAAATGGTACAAAGTGGTCCACGGAGGAATGGCCGAGTGGTTTAAGGCGGCGGTCTTGAAAACCGTTGTACGAAAGTACCGTGGGTTCGAATCCTACTTCCTCCGCCAAAGAAAACAGATGCGGAGAGGTGACCGAGAGGCCGATGGTGCTCGCCTGCTAAGCGAGTGTGGGGGTAAAACCCCACCGAGGGTTCGAATCCCTCCCTCTCCGCCAAATTAAATGCTTAAAGGATCAGTATTCCCATACTGGTCCTTTTTTTATTTCTATTCTCAATACTCAGAATCCCCACAGGAGCGACTTTTTTATCCAGCCTGTAAATCCGCTCTCATGTTGGACTTTCACCCAACCTGATTTCACTTCCAACATGGAGAAAACCACGCCATGGTAAGCGCTACCGATGATGGCGTTGTCGTTGCCTGGACCGCTGCGGATATTTATGGCTTGCTCCTGATCTTTATTGGCTCTTACTATCATATGAGGAGCTTTTCGAACGTGTGACTTATGAATCCAGCCGGTTTCATCCTCGAAATCTTTTACCTGTAACCAATCCCCATGTTTTTTCATGACCTCGAAAGGAAAACCGGCTCCATACTCCCATTTGACTTTATGTTGAATTCCCGGTCCTGATCTCATATTCACCTTATCCCCCTTCACACTTACCATCTCTGCAGCTAAAGAAGAAAAAGCGAAAGAACAAGATGCTAAGAAGACGCTAAGAAAGCATGTCTTTCGCAGAATATATTTACGCATGGAAGACCTTTTTATTTAAGTAAAGAGAGATATTGCAGCAGCCTGTATTAACCCCCACAAGGAAGGATAAGTACCTTCACGGAATTCATTTCTCAAGAACTAGAAATGAATTTCTAAGGTATTAATGTCCAGCCAGTAAAAGGGCAACGACCCTCTCTAGGTCGTCGGGAGAGTAATACTCTACTTCAATCTTTCCTCTTGTACCGCTATGAATAATAGATACTTTGGTGTTGAGATAATTCGTCATCTGCGTGGTCAGGGTATTCCTGTAGGATCTCGATATCTCATCCGAGTTAACAATTTTTTTCTTATCAGCAGGAACTTTATCATTCGCTGCCTTTTTTATTATTTTTTCCGTTTGTCTGACTGAGAGTCCGTTTCTGATAACAAGGTCCCTGATTTCCTGGATCTTAAGAGGATCATCAACCAGACGAACCAAAGCTCGGCCATGGCCTTCGCTCAGGAGGCCGGCAGAAATATCTTTTCGGACAGAATCGGGAAGTTTTAGTAATCTCAATATGTTAGTTACGGTAACCCGCTGTTTTCCCACTCGTTTCGCAGTTTCTTCCTGAGTATATCCGAATTTTTCGATGAGCTTACGGTATGCTTCTGCCTCTTCAATGGGATTGAGGTCGGTACGCTGGACATTCTCAATAAGAGCAATTTCCAGGAGTGAGTCTTCATTCTCGATATCGATAAGAACGACCGGTACATGGCTTAAACCGGCAAGCTTGGATGCACGGAGGCGCCGCTCCCCAGCAACGAGTTCATAAACATCATCCGCACCATTACAGGTTACAATGAGGGGTTGTATGACCCCCTTTTCCAGTATTGATTCTGAGAGTTCCTGAAGATCTTGAGGATTGAAGTCGGAACGCGGCTGATGCTTGTTGGGTACAATTTTCGCGATGTCGCACTCAAAGAATTTTTCCTTCTCCTCTCCAAAAAGGAGTCCAACTCCTTGACCTAGTCCGAGTTTTTTCACCATAATTTTATCCTTGTTTGTTAAGAAACTCTTTTGCTAGATTCATGTAGGCAACAGCCCCCGAAGATTGGATGTCATAGTCAAATATAGTCTGACCGTGACTCGGGCTTTCACTTAACCTTACATTTCTTGGGATTACTGTTTTAAATAATTGATCTTTAAAGTGAATATTTATCTCATTCGCTACTTGATGGGTGAGACGATTCCTTTTATCAAACATGGTCAACACAAGGCCTTCAATATACAGTGAGCGATTATAAGCTTTTTTAACCGAACGTATTGTGTTGACAAGTTGCGCGAGACCTTCCATAGAAAAATATTCGCATTGCATCGGGATGAGAACGGAATGGGCAGCGGTTAAGGCATTAACAGTGAGAAGTCCAAGAGAAGGAGGACAATCAATAATTATATAGTCATAGTTTTCATTAAAACTCTCTAAAAGATGTTTGAGTTTTCCTTCTCTATTGGTCAACGAGATCATCTCCAATTCTGCAGCAACAAGATCGATATTCGATGGTATTACGTCGAGATTTTTAACATTGCTGGAAAAGAGGACGTCATGAGCGGCATAGCTTCCGGAGTATGCATGATAGAGATGAGCCTTGATTTTTTTCATATTGACGCCGATGCCACTCGAAGCATTTCCTTGTGGATCTGAATCAATGAGAAGTACTCTTTTTTTCCTTTTCGCTAGGGCTGCCGCAAAATTTATGGAAGTGGTTGTTTTCCCAACACCGCCTTTTTGGTTTGCCACAGCGATGATCTTTGAAGTGTTTTTCATTCATTCCTCCAACAGAAGTTAACATATTTTCGTGAAAATACCCTGACTTCACAAAAATATCTTCCTTTTTTATTCAAAATGGTTTTGTTTATGTCTATTTTTAACATTCAAGCTATTATTCTTTAATATTCAAGTCAATTATCGTGGGTGTTTCACGTGAAACATTTTTTCATTCGGGAGAGGAAATGAAATCTGACTTTTTGGTGATCGGAAGCGGGATAGCAGGATTGTCGTTTTCCCTGAAAGCTTCAAGGATAGGGTCGGTTGTTGTTGTGACTAAAAAGAAAGAAGTGGATACTGCGACGAATCTTGCGCAAGGGGGGATTGCGGCGGTATTGAATCCAGACGACAGTTTTACCGAACATATAAGGGACACCCTGGAAGCAGGTGCAGGACTTTGTGATGAGAACGTAGTGCAGATGGTGGTAGAAAACGGTCCGGCCAGAGTTAGGGAACTTATTGAGTTTGGAGTGCAGTTTGTAAAAGAAAAAAACGGTGCCTTGAGCCTTGGCAAGGAAGGAGGGCATTCAAGAAGAAGAGTTGCCCATGCATTTGATCTGACGGGCAAGGAGATAGAAAGGGCTCTCGTGGAAAGTGTAGAGCGATGCACTAACGTGAAGCTGCTGGAAAATCATATGTGCGTTGATCTGATCGTCAACGATACTCCAGATGGAAAAACATGTGTGGGGGCGTGGATAATAGATGAGGAGGGAAAGATAAAAAGATTTTCAGCTACAACTGTGGTGCTGTGTACGGGGGGAGTTGGCAAGGTATATCTGTATACCAGTAATCCTGATATAGCAACTGGCGATGGTGTTGCAGTTGCTTTCAGGGTTGGGGCGGAAATCGATAATATGGAATTTGTCCAGTTTCATCCGACCTGCCTCTATCATCACCAGGCGAAAAACTTTCTCATTTCTGAGGCTGTGAGAGGTGAGGGGGCCTACTTGGTCAATAAATCAGGCGAAAGGTTTCTTTCGAAGTATGAGCCGGATGAAATGGAACTGGCCACGAGAGATAAGGTCGCGAGAGCAATTGATAAAGAAATGAAAACAACCGGAGTAGATTGTGTTTATCTCGATATCAGCCATAAAGACAGCGATTTTATCAGAAAGAGATTTCCGACGATCTATCAAAAATGTTTATCACTCGGAATAGATATTACTTCCGGGCCGATACCGGTAGTTCCAGCAGCTCACTATCTCTGTGGAGGGGTGAAGACAGATATGCATGGCAGAACGACGATTAAAAATCTCTTTGCTCTGGGGGAGACGGCATGTACAGGCTTACACGGCGGAAACAGGTTGGCTAGCAACTCATTATTGGAAGCAATTGTTTTTGCCGAAAACGCCTATTTGTGGTGTTTGAAAAACAACAGTACAATGCTCAATCAAGGGCAAAAAGAGGAGGGTCTTGAAGAAGATATTGAGAATAATAAGGAAAGGATCGATGAAGAAATTCTAATTAATCATAATTGGGATATAATCAGAAGGATTATGTGGAATTATGTTGGAATTGTAAGAAAAACATCCCGCTTGCTTATCGCTCAAGATCGGATAACGGAAGTCAGAAGAGAAATTGATCAAATCATAGAAAAGTATCAAATGACAACAAATATGCTTGAGTTGCGGAACATATCTTTGGTGGCATCGCTGATAATAGAAGCATCTTTGAAAAGAAGAGAATCCAAGGGGCTACACTATATTATCGAGTAATGAGATGGTAGTCCCGATAATTACTCAAAAGGCTACCAAGATGATGTCTCTCCGTCGAGGACGAAATGGAAGTACAAGCCATCAGGCTCCTCTATAATGCATGACCAGGGTTTAAGTCGCTCTTCCGAACAAGATTACTCATACAATCCAATAGATGTGATATTGGCTGAAAATTTTACTGCTAATGGTTCGGATTGTAAAAGACATGAGTTAACAATCTAGATAGGTATCCGTCAAAAGAATGTCAGGGTAAGTTACTGTGATGCTCGGTATTTATTAGTAATTACGGTTAGATGTTGGGTGTGGTGGCTCAGGGGATCGTTCACTTGTTTGCTTCGGTAAGGGAAAAGTAAATTAAGTAAAACAAAAAACCCCGAACAGTGAACTGTTCGGGGTTTTTGTAATTGGCGTCCCCAACCGGATTTGAACCGGTGTTGTCGGCGTGAAAGGCCGATGTCCTGGACCTGGCTAGACGATGGGGACTAATCTATATATTGGTGGGTCGTGCGCGATTCGAACGCGCGACTCTCTGATTAAAAGTCAGATACTCTACCGGCTGAGTTAACGACCCTTGGAGGAAGTCTATATACATGCTCGATCAGCTTGTGTCAATATGTATTTCCCCATTTTTTAACATCCGTTCGAAAAAGAGTCAAGGCTTACGTTCCGGGTACAGCAGCCCAATTCAGGGATTTCCAAAGCAGGTGGCGTTGTTATAAAAGGGTTGAGACCATGACCAAGGAATGCTATATGAGATTGGATCTCGTTTCGAATCAATGCAACGATCCGGTGGAAAACAAGGGTTTCTTCTCTCTTCCTCCTCAAACTGTGCCGGATTACATAAACAATTTCAAGTATTGGAAAAATAATGGGTTTTCTCAAGGGATCGGCGAGTTTTGTGAAATTTTCAGTAGTCGGTGAATTACCGGAAAATTCACTTGATTTCATCGCTCAAAAAGTAATAGCTTTCTCATTCAAGGATATTGACGACACCTATGATGAATATTCCATCGGCTGGGTGTCCGTTCTCAATATGTTCGATTCGCAATTCGCATATGCGTCATATGTTGCTGGCGATTATATAACCCTCACTCTGAGGGTTGACGAAAGGAAGGTCTCTTCGGCAATCCTGAAGAAAATCGTGCAGAAAGAAGAAGAACGGGTACGCCTCGAGCAGCAGGTTCCCAAACTGAGCCGTTCCATGAAGGTACAGATCAAGGAGAGGATACGAACGGATCTGATGCGCAAGGCAATTCCTCTTCCGTCGACCTTCGAGCTGTGCTGGAGTCTTTCAGACGGGACGTTGTATTTTTTTTCCACAAATAAAAAGGCTCACGCCATACTTGAGGATTTCTTCAAGGAGAGCTTCGGTCTACTCCTGAAGCAACAGATCCCCTATACTATGGCCGAACACCTTGTCGATGACGATCTTCTGGAAAGGCTCGATAAGCTGTCGCCGGAAATATTTGTTTAATGCGTCCAGGTGAATCACGGGCCAATCACTAACAGGTTGAAATAAATGGATTTAGTTGATATAATTGCCGAAAAGCGTTTTCTTGGCCAGGAATTCCTCACCTGGCTGTGGTGGAAAAGCGAAGAGCGGGGGGGGAGCATAGAACTTCCCGGCGCAGGCGACATAACGGTGGTTTTTGAAAAGCATATGCTGCTCGAATCGGGCGAAGGCGAGTCGAGCGAAAAGTTGATATGCACCGGCCTGCAGACCGAGCTCCAGGAGGCCAGAACCGGCCTGCAGATGGGCAAAAAACTGGAGCAGGCAAGGATTGTCATCGGCCATAACAGTTACGAGTACAGTCTGACCATGGCCGGCGCCATGATGGAATTTCGCAATGTGCGTCTGCCGAAAACGGAAGCGACCGAAAACGATAAGAGCACCTCTCCTGAAGAGGTGGAGGGGATGATTCTTGAGCGCATCTATCTCATTGAAGAGTTGGTTCGACTCGTCAATGTGCTTTTCGGCTTATTCCTGAAGGCGAGGCTGGGGCCAAGATGGCGGGAAGAATTGTCGACGATTCGGCAGTGGGTTGCCAAAACCGCGGTGATTGTCTGAGCCGCCGTAATTTTAACTGGATCAAGAGGCTATGGAGTTTGAAACGGTAATCGGGCTGGAAATACATGCCCAACTGAAAACTCAATCAAAGATCTTCTGCAGCTGTTCGACTGCCTTCGGTGCGCCGCCGAACACCAATACCTGCCCGGTGTGTCTCGGCTTGCCGGGGGTTCTGCCGGTCTTGAATAAAAAAGTGGTGGAGTTCGCCATACGGCTCGGTCTTGCGACCGATTCAGTTATCAATCGTTTCAGCCAGTTCGCCAGGAAAAACTACTTTTATCCCGATCTGCCGAAAGGCTACCAGACCTCCCAGTTCGATTTGCCGATAATCGGCAGGGGCCAGATTGAAATAGAAGTGGACGGCCGGAAAAAAACGATCGGCATTACTCGGATGCACATGGAGGAAGACGCCGGAAAACTGCTCCACGACGAGTTCGAGCCGATCTCCCACGTCGATTTGAACCGTACCGGAACGCCACTACTGGAAATAGTCTCGGAACCCGATCTTCGTTCGCCGGCCGAGGCTGTCGCCTACCTGAAGAAGATCCACGCCATCCTGCGGTATCTCGATATCTGCGACGGCAATATGCAGGAGGGGAGTTTTCGTTGCGACGCCAATATCTCCCTGCGACCGTATGGCCAGGAAGAGTTCGGGACCAGAACCGAACTGAAGAATATGAACTCTTTCCGCCACGTGCAGAGCGCCCTGGAGTATGAAGAACGACGGCAGCGCGACCTGCTGCTCGAAGGACAACGTATCGTGCAGGAGACGCTCCTCTGGAATCCCGATAAAAATTGCACGGAATCAATGCGGGGCAAGGAGGATGCCCACGACTACCGCTATTTCCCTTGCCCCGATCTCGTGCCGGTGGAGATCAGCGAGGAGTGGATCGAAGAGATCCGACAATCCCTGCCGGAACTTCCGGACCAGCGCCGGCTGCGAATTGCGGAGGAATACGGCCTGCCCGAGTATGATGCCGTGTTGCTGACCGCTGACCGCGATCTTGCTGATTTTTTTGAAGAAACGGTCAGCGGTGGGGCGCCGGCCAAAAAGGCCTCCAACTGGATCATGACCGAGCTGATGCGAGAACTGAAAGGTGAACCTCTGTCGACCTGCCCCGTCAAGGCCGGTCAGCTTGCCGCTTTGTTGACGATGGTGGAAAAGAATACCATCAGCGGCAAGATCGCCAAGACAGTCTTTCAGTCCATGATGGAGAGCGGCAAGGATCCGGAGACGATCGTGAAGGAAAAAAACCTCGTCCAGGTCTCCGATTCAGGGGAACTGCTGGCGCTGGTCCAGGAAATTATTGCCGCCAATCCCAGCCAGGTAGAGGACTTCAGGAACGGCAAGACCAAGTTGATGGGCTATTTTGTCGGTCAACTGATGCAGAAAACTAAGGGTAAGGCCAATCCAGGCCTGGCCAACGAACTCTTCGCCCGGGAACTGGCCGGCTGACCGGGCGGCGGATAAGCGGCTAGGCGAGCGGGCAGACGTGGAAAAGGAGCTCTGGCAAAAGAAGGGAGAAGGTCACCGGGCCCGGTTACGGGACCGTTTCCTGGACAAGGGCCTTGACGGTTTTTCCGATACCGAGGTGCTGGAACTGCTCCTGTCTTTCGGCACCCCGCGCACCGACTGCAAGGAGTCGGCCAGGCAGTTGTTGAAGCAATTCGGGACGTTTGCCAAAGTTATTGAAGCGCCGGTCGCAGCACTGAAGGCGGTGCACGGGGTGGGGCCGAAAAACAGCTTCGCTCTTCATTTCGTCCACGCCGTGGCCAGCTACTACCTCAAAGAACGGCTTACCGGTAAAAGATACCTCCACTCATCCCAGGAGGTGGAGGAGTATCTCGTCCACTCGCTGCGCGGGCTTAAAAAGGAGGTTCTGGCCGTCATCTTTCTCGACTCTTCCCATGCCATCATCGATTCGGCGATTGTCGCCGAGGGCACCCTTAATGTAAACACTGTGTACCCCCGGGAGATAGTTAAAAAAGCCCTCGAATATCATGCCGCTGCACTGGTCATTGCCCACAACCATCCGTCCGGTTCCCTGCAGCCCTCGGCCCAGGATATGAAGCTCACCAAAAGCCTCCATTGCATCTGCAGTTACATGCAGATTCAGCTGCTCGATCATCTGATCATCGGCGATGGGGCCTTCAGCTTTGCCGACAAAGGTCTTATGGAAACTATCCGCCAGGATTGCCGCACCCTCATGAATACTCTGCAGTAACCGATGTCCGCTCTATATCTCCATATTCCGTTCTGTCGGAGCAAGTGCCACTATTGCTCATTTACATCGAGTGCCGGCTGCAGCGATCTTTTTGTTCCGTATGTTGCGGCCCTGAAAAAAGAACTGTCGTCCATTGCCACGGACAATCTTTCGCCACTGCAGTCGATCTTTTTCGGCGGGGGCACCCCGACCATACTCGCCTCCGATCTTCTCACCGAAATTCTCGACTCCTGCCACACCTTGTTTCCCATGGCACCCGCTATCGAGATCTCCGTGGAGGCGAATCCGGGTACGGTGACTGAAGGCTCCTTACGGGCTCTCGCCCATGCAGGGGTGAATCGACTTTCCTTGGGAGTTCAGTCTCTTGACGACGGGGATCTCAAAAATCTCGGCCGAATCCATTCAGCCGACGAGGCCTATGCGGCGGTGACAGCGGCAAGAAGTGCAGGGTTTGCCAACCTCAATCTGGATCTGATGTGCGGCCTGCCGGACCAGACAGTCTCTTCCTGGCAACAGACGCTCGACCGAGCACTTGCCCTGCAGCCCGAACATCTGTCGGTGTATCAGCTGACGGTTGAGTCGGAAACACCCTTTGCCGAGTTACTGCGCAGCGGCCGGTTGAGCCTGCCGGCTGAAGAGGACGTTATCGAGATGGATCGCCGCACTGTGCAATCCTGTCGTGACGCCGGTCTCATCCAGTATGAAATCTCCAACTATGCTAGGCCGGAATTTGAATGCCGGCACAATGTCAACTACTGGGAAAACGGGGAATATCTTGCCGCAGGCGTATCGGCGGTAAGCTGTCTGGATGGGGTCCGGGAGAAGCGGACCAACGATATCCGGGACTACATCGGGAAAATGACGGCTGGCCTGCCAGTTGTGGTGGAAAGGGAATGTCTCTCTGCCGATGCCTCGTTGCGGGAGACGGTCATCATGGGCTTGAGGATGGTTCGCGGGGTGTGCCGCGACAGCCTCCGCAGCCGGTACGGCCGTGACGTTGCGGAGTATTACGGGCCGATCCTGGAAAAGCTCTGTAACCTCGGCCTGGTCGAACTCACCGCCACCCATCTTCGCCTCACCGAACGCGGCCGGCCGCTTGCCAACCAGATAATGGCCGAGCTGGTTTGACCGATCCGACGGGTTAGTGTCCTGTCAAGCATCATCTGTCGCATCTTGCTCGGAGTCTCCGCTACGCTCCGCTTACCTGCCCTTTTGGCTTCCTGACTTCGTTACTTCTTCGGTTACATAGCGCTGCTATGCGCCCTCAGTCGCGCCTCGCAGGAAACCAAAATTGCGGCGCAATCTTGCAACATCTGAGGCTTGACAGGACACTAGAGGGTGAGATAGTCGTCCGGCAACTGGCCGGCCGACTCAAGACCGTTGATGGAGCTGTTGATGTGCGCCTCGACGGCCTGACAGGCCTTTTCCTGGTCATGGGCGGCCAGGGCGTCGACAATGGTGGTATGTTCGATGGTCGGACTGTATTCGAGTTTGTAAAAAGGATCGTAAAGGATCAGATAGATGCGGGTCCGGTCCAGGAGTTCCTTGATGTAGGAGCACAGCACTTTGTTGCCGGAGAATTCAGCGATCCGCAGATGAAGGTTGTCGTTGGCCGCATAGTATTCATCGAGATTGTTCTCGTCGAAGATCTTGGTTTCCACACTGATAAGCTCGCGGAGTTCCTTGACCTGCTCCGGAGTGATGCGCGAGGCGGTCAGCCGGGTCGCCATGATTTCCAGTTGGGCTCGCACCAAAAACGTTTCCTCGATTTCTCTTTGGGTTGGGGTGATGACAAAGGCGCCCCGATTCGGAATACTGTTCACCAGTCCTTCCGCCTCAAGGCGCTTGATGGCACTCCGTACCGGCGTTCTGCTCACCCCCAGTTGCTGCGCGAGGGCTACCTCGACCAGCTGGCTGCCCTGTTTGATATACCGTTTACGGATCGCCGTCTTCAGCTTTCGATACACGGCATCTTCTGAATTGATTTTCCGGGATTTTTCCATATAGCCTGTGCAAGGTAACGAACGAGATTGTTGCCGAATTATAGCTCACCACTCTGCATAAAATTGCAAAAGATACAAAACCAAACTAATTTAAAATTGTACACAAAAATAGTTGACACTTACGCGGCGGATACCGTACTGTTTCTGTATTCAATAATTGTATACTATTATCCTGGCTTCAGGAAGACTCTTTTGAGACCTTGGAAAATATTTCTCGTTGTTTAAAAAAATCAGACAAAGATACAGTTTAAAGGTACCAGCATGTTGAATAAAATGATCGCCGGAATTCTGCCCCATATGCCGAAGAAACTTGTATGGCTCTTTTCCAAGGAATATATCGCCGGAGAGACACTTGCGCAGGCCATCGTCAATGCCAGGAAACTGAACGCCGAAGGCATCCTCACCACCATCGATGTCCTGGGTGAGTTTATCAGCACCCTCGCTGAGGCGGAGGCCAATAAAAAGGAATATCTGGAGGTGATCGAGGCGGCGGAAAAGGCGGGGGTGAAGGGCAATTATTCGCTGAAGCCGACCTTCTTCGGTCTCCTGCTCGATAAGGATGTGGCCTACAAACATATCCGCGAGGTGGTTGCCAAGGCCGCCTTTCATAATAATTTTGTCCGTATCGACATGGAAGACTCGCCCTGCACCGACAGGGAGATCGAACTGTACCGCAAGCTCAAGCAGGAGTTTCCGGGCAATGTCGGGCTGGTGGTCCAGGCCTATCTGAAAAGGACCCGCCGCGACATCGAAGGTCTCCGTGATCTGAATACGCCTGAACATCCGGTAAATCTCCGGGTCTGCAAAGGCATCTACGTCGAGCCGGAATCGATCGCCTATAAAAAATATCAGGAAATCAACGATCATTTTGTCGACGACATCGAATACATGTTTCAGCAGAACATGTATCCGGCCATCGCCACCCATGATGCGCCGATTATCGAAGGAGCATATAAACTCATCGACAAATACCAAGTCACCCCGGACAAATATGAGTTTCAGATGCTGTATGGGGTCACTCCGGGCTTACGCAAGTCGATTCTCGACAAGGGACATCGGATGCGGGTCTATGTGCCTTTCGGCAAGCAATGGTTCGGCTATTGCACCAGGAGACTGAAGGAGAATCCTCAGATGGCTGGAGTTATCCTCAAGGCTCTGTTCAAGAAGGGCTGAAGCGGTCGCTATCCGGGGAGCAACAAGGATATCGAAATCCGAGGGGGATACCATGATAAATCTTATGAACAACGCGGTAATCGATACGCCGAAACCGGTCAATGAACCGATCAATTCCTATGCCCCGGGAACCCCGGAGCGGACAAAACTGAAAGAAGCACTGGCGGAAGCCGCCGGCAAGCAACTGGAGATTCCGCTGATCATCGGCGGAAAACCGGTAAAAACCGGGAACCTGGGACAGGCGGTCATGCCCCACGATCATCGCCACGTGCTGGCTGTCTACCATCAGGCCGGGCCTGCCGAGGTGAAACTGGCGATCGAGGCGGCGCTCTCGGCGCAACCGCTGTGGCGGTCCTTCCGTTGGGAAGAACGGGCCGCCATCTTTCTGAAGGCTGCCGAACTTCTTGCGACGAAATACCGATACGTCATGAATGCGGGATCGATGCTGGCCGGCGGCAAGACCGCCTTTCAGGCCGAGATCGATGCCGTCTGCGAACTCGTCGATTTCCTGCGTTTCAATGTCCGCTATGCTCAGCAGATCTATGCAACCCAACCGGAATCTTCGGCCGGCGTCTGGAATTTTGTGCAGTACCGGCCTCTCGAAGGTTTTGTGTTTGCGGTGACCCCGTTCAATTTTACCGCGATCGCCGGCAATCTGCCCACCGCCCCTGCCATCATGGGCAATACCGTAGTGTGGAAGCCGGCCTCATCGCTCGTCTACACGCCCTACCTCATCATGCAGATCCTCGAAGAGGCCGGCCTGCCACCTGGGGTGATCAACTTTGTCCCCGGTTCTGGCGGGACGGTCGGCGACGTGTGTCTGGCCGACCCTAATCTCGCCGGCATCCATTTTACCGGTTCGACCCGGGTTTTCCAGCAGATGTGGAAGACCGTCGGCGAAAACATCGCCCGTTATCACTCTTATCCGCGCATCGTCGGGGAAACGGGCGGCAAGGATTTTGTCTTTGCCCACGCTAGTGCCGAGGTCAAACCGCTCGTCACCGCGCTTGTCCGGGGAGCTTTCGAGTATCAGGGCCAGAAATGTTCGGCCGCGAGCCGCGCCTACATCCCGAGATCTCTCTGGCCGGCGGTCGAAGAAGGACTCCGGGCAGAAATAGGCAAAATCAGGATGGGTCCCCCGACCGACTTCCGCAATTTCTGCGGTGCGGTGATCGACCGGGGCGCCTTTCAATCGATTGCGCACGCTATCGACTACGCCAGGAAAAACGAGGGCGGTACAATCATCATCGGCGGCAACTGCGACGACAGTGTCGGCTATTTCATCGAACCGACCGTCATCCTGGCCGCCGATCCGCAGTTCAAGACCATGGTCGAAGAGATCTTCGGCCCGGTGTTGACCGTCTTTGTCTACGATGACGACAAATTTGCAGAAACGCTCGATCTCTGCAATAATTCGTCGATCTACGCACTCACGGGCGCTATCATCGCCCGCGACCGGGCGGCGGTTAGTTTGGCATTCGCCCGCCTGGAAAACGCTGCCGGCAATTTTTATATCAATGACAAACCGACCGGTGCCGTGGTTGGTCAGCAGCCTTTCGGTGGGGGCCGGGCGTCCGGGACCAACGATAAGGCAGGCTCGATGGCCAACCTCATGCGCTGGGTCTCGACCCGTACGATCAAGGAAACTTTTGTGCCTCCCGTGGACTTCGGCTATCCCTATATGGCCGAAGAATAGTACGGCAGGCATGTGTGAAAAGTCCATTCTCCGGAATGGCAAATGAAGGAAAAACCGGCGGCGGTCGGCAGATCGTCGCGGAATAAATAGGCCGATTGCTGCAATCGGTCACAAAGAGGAATGTATGGCAAAAAAGAAACTCTTGGAAATAATGATCAACCGGGACTGGTGCAAGGGCTGCGGGATCTGCGTCCAATTCTGCCCGACTAAGGTCCTGGAGTTGGACGGGCGGGAAAAGGTCGTCGCGGTGCGGCCGGAGGATTGCATCTGCTGCAAGATGTGCGAGCTGCGGTGCCCGGATCTGGCAATCGAGGTCCTGACGCAAGAGGGTGACAAAGATGAATAAAAAAGTACGATTTTTGCAGGGCAACGAGGCCTGCGTGGAAGGGGCGATCTATGCCGGCGTCGACTTTTTTGCCGGTTATCCGATCACCCCTTCGACCGAAATTGCCGAGCGTCTGTCCGAATACCTGCCGCAGCGGGGCGGCAAGTTCATCCAGATGGAGGACGAGATCGCCTCGATGTGCGCGATCATCGGTGCCTCGCTGACCGGCAAGAAAGTCATGACCGCTACCAGCGGCCCGGGCTTTTCCCTCAAGCAGGAGGCTATCGGTTACGCCTGCATGGCGGAAATCCCCTGTGTTATCGCCAATGTTCAGCGCGGCGGCCCGTCCACCGGCAACCCCACCCATGTCAGCCAGGGCGATATCAATCAGGCCCGCTGGGGGACCCATGGCGATCATTCGATCATTGCTCTCACCGCCTCAAATCATCAGGATGTCTTTAAGATGACGGTCGACGCCTTCAACATGGCCGAGACCTACCGCACCCCGGTTATCCTGCTCTTCGATGAGGTGATCGGCCATATGCGGGAAAAACTGGTGATCCCCGAGGAGGGTGAACTGGAGATTGTCGACCGGCTGCGGACCTCGGTGCCCAAGGATGTCGACTATCATCCCTACCTGCCCCGCGAGGACGGCAGGCTGCCGATGTCGGATTTTGGCGGCGAGCACCGCTACAATGTCACCGGACTGTTCCACGACATGTGGGGCTTCCCATCCAACAACCCGAAAATAGTCAACGAATTGCTGCGTCATCTGGTGGACAAGATCGACAACAATGTCCAGGCCATTACCCGCTACAAGGAACACTGCCTGGAGGGAGCCGAATATATTCTCGTCTCCTACGGCTCTTCGGCCAGATCGGCCATCCATCTGGCCCAGAATAGACGGAACAAAGGAGAGAAGATCGGCGTGCTCGAACTGCAGTCGCTGTGGCCCTTCCCGACGGAACTGGTCCGGGAGAAATGCGCCAGAGCCAAGGCTGTGCTCGTGGTGGAAATGAACATGGGCCAGGTGTTGACTCAGGTCAAGGCGGCGGTGGACAATCCGGATCGGGTGTTCCTGGCTAACCGGATCGACGGCAAGCTCATCACGCCTTCGGATATAAAGAGACTCCTGCGGGTTATCCAGGGGAGGGGAGTGTAATATGGCTGTCAAAGACTATCTGCGAGAACGATTTTTCCCGCACATGTGGTGCCCCGGCTGCGGCCACGGCACCATTCTCAATGCCCTGGTTCACGCCGTCGAGGAGCTTGAGCTGAACAAGAACGAGATCGTCATGGTCTCAGGCATCGGCTGTTCGGCGAGGATCTCCGGCTATGTCGATTTTCATTCGCTGCATACCTTGCACGGCCGGGCTCTGGCCTTTGCCACCGGTGTCAAGCTGAGCCGACCGAACCTCAAAGTCCTGGTGCCGATGGGCGACGGCGATGCCCTTGCTATCGGCGGCAACCATTTCATCCACGCCGCCCGCCGCAACATCGACATCACCGCGATCGTCATGAACAACCGGATCTACGGCATGACCGGCGGCCAGTTTTCACCGCTGTCCGGGCCTGGCGTGAAAGCGACGACCGCACCCTACACCACCATCGACAACAATTTCGATGTGGTGGAATTGGCCAAGGCTGCCGGCGCCTCTTTCGTCGCCCGGTCCACAGCCTATCACGTCAAGGAATCCACCGAACTGCTCAAGAAGGCCATTCTCCACAAGGGCTTCTCGGTGGTGGAGATCCTCTCCCAGTGTCCGACCCATTACGGCCGGAAAAACAAGGAAGGGGACGCCGTCGGTATGCTGGAGCTGCAAAAGACCAATACCGCCAAGCTCGGCTCCAAGGCCCTGGAGGATAATCCCGGCCTCATCCCGCGCGGCATCTTTGTCGAAAAGGAGTGCCCGGAATATTGTGAGGAGTACGACAAGATTATTGCCCAGGCAATGAAGGGGAGGAACTCATGAGCGAAAGAATCCGCATGGTATTTTCCGGCTCCGGCGGCCAGGGGGTGATCACTGCGGCCATCATTCTCGCCGAGGCGGCGGTTATCTATGAAGGCAAGAACGCCACCCAGTCCCAGAGTTACGGAGCGGCGGCCCGTGGCGGGTCAACCCGCAGCGATATCATTATCTCCGACGGCGAGATCAACTTTCCCGAGGTAACCCAGCCGAACATCCTGGTCTGCCTGACCGAAGAAGCCTACACCACCTATTCGCCGATCATCCGCCCCGGCGGCACCCTGCTGACCGACAGCAGGTTCGTGCAGATCACCCGTAAGGTAGATGCCAGACAGGTCGAGCTGCCGATGTATGAAACTGTGATGGAAAAGATCGGCAAGCCGGTGGTGTTCAACATCTGCGTTCTCGGCGCCCTGCTCGGCTTGACAGAGATCCTCAAACCGGAGTCGGTGATGGCGGCGATAGCTGATCGGGTCCCCAAGGATTTCCTGACAATGAACAATCGGGCCTTCGACCTCGGCCTCGTCCTGGGAGCCCAGTTTCGCAAGTAATCCGTAAGACGAAAACGATCCTCCGCCGCCCGTAAAATCAGGGCGGCGGAGGAACCTCGCCTTTTTATTGCCATTCACACGTTCAGACAAGGGAGACGTCATGGAACTTTTTCCGGCCGGCAGTTCGACCTGTACCAGGGGTGCGGCAATTATCACCACGGCGGAGAGTGTAGGACTCGATCCGCGGGTCCTCTACGAAGCGGTCATCGATCTTTCCTCGGAAGGCTTGCTTACCGCCAACTGCCTGAATCTTGCGGCGGGGATTCTCCTTCAGGACCTCGGCCTGCCGAAATACTTCTTCCAGAATATCGATAAGGTGCCGCTGGCCAACCTGCTCCAGGCCATCGCTACCATGGTCAAGGTCGTCGACGGCCGGGTAAAATTGTCCGGCCGGGTCGCCCAGATCGATTTCGATGCCACCCAGTCGGGAGTAGTGCAGTGGGTACGCATCGCCACCGAAGAGACGCGGGAAAGCATGGAGACGGTGCTCGAGCCGCTCATCTCCGGCCATCGCCGTGAATACTATTTCAGCCCGGAAAGCAAGTATTACACCTACATCATTCGGCCGGAGACGGTCGTCGATTATCCCCGCGAGGCTTTCGATAACTCCCGCTTTCTCTTCTCGCTCGCCGGCGACTATCAGGTAACCCCTGCGCCTACCCGGAAGCGCTACGAAAAATTCCTCCGCGAAAGCGAAGAATCGCTGACTCCCCTGATCGGGGTGTTCAACCTGCCGGAGAGCGGCGAGACCCGGCTGATGTTCAACTCCGACTTCGTTTCGCCGCAACTGCCGGTGCTGCGCAAGATCCTGGCCGACCATGACCTGACCCTCTTGCGGGCCTATTGGGAACCCTATCTTGCCCAGGCCTCGGTGCCGTCGTCGATCTGCACCCTCTATGTCGGCGGCGAGCTGACCAGAAAGCAGGAGGGGGGCGTGGTGAACGATCTACGCGCCTTTTTAGCCTTTGCCGCGGGTCCAGTCAAGAACCTCTACCTGCGAGGGGAGATTGGCTTCCAGGAGATGCTCTTTGCCGGCAATGCCATCGATTTCACCCATCTCTTCATCTTCAAGGAGAGCGAGAACGTCACCGACCGCGAGATCCTGGAAAACCTCACCAGCCGCGACCAGCGCGAGGCCTTTGCCAAGCGGGTGCAGAGTTCGAATAAGTCGACCTATACCTCACGGATCATCCTGGATACTGTCGAGAGAAATCCCGATCTCACCCTTTTTCTCTATCAGCTCTTCGAACGAAAATTTTCGCCACGGGCGACAAACCGCATCTCCGAGGAGGAACTGGGCCAAAAACGCCAGGAGTTCGACAAGATCATCGCCAGCAGATTTATTGATTTTCCGCTTGGTTACGAGATCTTCAAGTTCATGTTCAAGATTGTCGATTGCACCCTCAAGACCAACTTCTTCAAACCGGAGAAGCGCTCCTTTGCCTTCCGCTTCGACAACCGCATCCTCGATCCACTGGTTTTCAACCGCTTCGTCTTCGGCATTTTTTTTGTCAACGGCCACTATTCCTGCGGCACGCATCTGCGCGCCGCCGATATCGCCCGCGGGGGCTTACGGCTGATCCGGGTGTCGCGGGCCAACTACGACACCGAGCTTGACAACGCGGTGCTGCTCAACTATGCCCTGGGGCCCAAGGCCCAGCGCCTCAAGCACAAGGATATCTGCGAAAGCGGCTCCAAAGGCGTGGTCGTCCCGTTGCCGCAGTACGCCGGCTACCGTAAGGAGGCGTTGAACGACTATACCGAGGGCATCATGGACCTGATGCTGCCCGACAACTCGGTGGTCGACTATTACGGCCGCCCGGAGATGGTTTTCTTCGGGCCGGACGAAGGCACCGCGCAGCTCATGGACGATGTCGCCTATCACGCCCGGGAAAAAGGCTACCGCTACTGGCGGACCATCACCACCGGTAAGAGCTTCGGCATCCCCCACGACACCTATGGTCTGCTTGCCGACGGGCGGACCTTCGGCTTATTTGACCGCGGAACGGACGGGGTCGAGCTGCAGGTGGAAGGAGAGTCGACAGGGGCCACCTGCGACATGACGCAGATCTTTTCGGCAATCGGCGACCGGATCGAGTCCTCCGGGATGACCACCACCTCAATCATGGGGGCGTTTCGGACCCTCATCGCCCATTACGGCGAGCGGGAGGAGGAGCTCAACCTGATGATCACCGGCGGGCCGGACGGCGACCTCGGCGCCAACCAGATCCAGTGCTACAAAGGCAAAATCTGCCTGATTGTCGACGGCGGCTCGGTCCTCTTCGACCCGGAAGGGCTCGACCGGGAGGAGCTGATGAAGCTGGCTTTCATGCGCCACTCCCAGCCGCGGGTCAATTCGCTCGCTTTTCCCTTGGCGAAGCTCGGCAGGAAGGGCTTTCGGGTTCCCATCGGAGCGGCTGGCGTCACCCTGCCCGACGGCACGGTGGTCGAGGACGGTGCGCTCTTTCACCGCAATTTTCTCGCCAACCCCGCCAACCGGCAATACATCGCAGAGGCCAATATCAGGGCCTTCATCCCCTGCGGCGGCTTCAAGGACACCATCCATCACGGCAATGTCCGTCAGTTCCTCGATCTCTTTGCCGAACTGCGCTTCATCGTAGAGGGGGCCAACGTCTTTTTCGACGACGGGGCCAGGCGTTATATCGCCACTCACACGGCTATCAAACAGATCAAGGATTCCACCGCCAACAAGGGCGGCGTCTTCAGCAGTTCGATCGCCGAGGTGCTCACCGCTTTTCTCCTGGAGGAGGATTACGAGGCAAAACTCCAGAACGATCCGGCCACCCGCTGGGCGCTGATCAAGGATATCCTGGGTCTGGTTGACCGCTACGGGCGCCTCGAAACGGACCTCCTGCTGCGCCTCCACGAGGCAGAGCCATCCGAGCCGCTCTTCGTCCTGTCGGAGAAATCGAGCGAGCTGATCTTTGCCCTGCAGGACCGACTGGAGGCGATGCTGCCGGAGATCTTAGGCGCCCCCGGCCTGGTCTGGCAGGTGATGGAACACTACATCCCGAGAGTGCTCCGGGAAAAGCTGGGAGAAAAGCAGATAATGGCCCTCTTGAACGCGAAGCAGCTCCAGCCCTACCGCGATGCCATCGTTACCAAGAAACTAGCGTCCATGGCCTTCTACAGCTTCGGTGAGCGATGGGACGACTACTTGCAGGAAATTGAAAGCGAGCCACTGCCGGCCCTGGCAAAAATCTTCGATCGGCAGGCTTGACCGGTGAGAATTAATTTCTTTTGAAGGAGGCAACATGACCATGTCACTTGAATACCGCAAGCAGCGTGTTCTTTCGGTCTTATCGGAAAATCTCAAACATCCCCAGCCGGAGGTGGTTGATTCCGTGAGGATCGCCGAGGCCCTGCAGATGGAGCTGGCGGAGACCCGGCAGATCATCAAAATCCTGAGCGAGGCCGGGGCGGTGGAGAGCGACCTCGACGGCCAGTACTCGCTGATCACCCGGGAAGGACTCCTCTGGCTGCAGGAAAAGTCGGTGTAGATCTTTTCCCGTACTTGGCTATCGGCAGAAAGCTTGTTATATTCGCGACTTATTTTTTGACAGTTTTCGTTCATGGGCCGCCTCGCGGCGCAGCAGAACGAGGGAAACCGCGAATATCACAAGGAACCTCAATAATGCTCAAAGCTTACAGACTCGAGGCCGCAAGAAGGCAGGCTGTCCATCTTCCCCCGTTGCCTCTCACTCCGGAACAGACGCACGAAGCACAACAACTTCTTGAACAGGGCGGCGAGGAGAGCGCTTTACTGCTTGGTCTCATCGCCGGCCGGATCGAGCCCGGGGTCAGCAAGGCCGCCAGGGTTAAGGCGAAGTGGCTGCAGGAGGTGGCACTCGGCAAGGTAAAAGTGGCGCGTTTATCTCCCGAAGAGGCCGTGGCCATGCTGGGCACGATGGGCGGTGGCTACAATGTCCACGCCCTGATCGAACTGCTGGCGGTGGAGACGCTGGCGCAGACCTCAGCCGCCGCCCTGAAAGGGCTGATCAAGATCTACGACGGCTTCGACCGAATCGCCGCAATGGCCGAAACCAACAGCCACGCCCGAGCGGTCATCGAATCCTGGGCCAGTGCCGAATGGTTCACCGCTTCGCCCGCGCTGCCGGAGTCGGTGGTTATGAAAATCTACAAGGTCGATGGCGAGATCAACACCGATGATTTCTCGCCCGGTAATCAGGCCCAGTCCCGGGCCGATATTCCTTTGCATGCGACCTTCTTCGGCGGTAAGCGCTTCCCCGAGGGGATCGCGGCCATCGCCGCTCTCAGGCAGGAAGGCCGGGTTGCCTTTGCCGGGGATGTGGTCGGCACCGGTTCCTCCCGGAAATCGGCGGTCAACTCCCTCCTCTGGCATACCGGCGAGGACATCCCGCATGTGCCCAACAAACGGACGGGCGGGATGGTGCTGGGCGGGATCATCGCCCCGATCTTCTATGCCACGGCCCGCGATGCGGGGATCCTGCCGATCGAGTGCGAGGTGGAAAAGCTCGCCACCGGCGACACCGTCACCTTTCGTCCCGGCGACTGGACCCTCACCAATCAGCGGGGGGAGCGGATCGCCCTGAAGCCCGCGCCCGTCACCCTGCTGGACGAATACCGCGCCGGCGGCCGCCTGAACCTCATTATCGGCAAGCAGCTGACCCGCTCCGCCTGTGCCTTTCTCGGTAAGCCTTTCCCGGAAATCTTCCAGGAAACCGTCAATCCCACACCACAACCCGGTCAGGGCTATACCCTCGCCCAGAAGATCGTCGGCCGGGCCTGCGGCGTTGCGGGTGTCCTGCCGGGCACGGTGTGTGAACCGAAGATGACCACCGTCGGCTCCCAGGACACCACAGGGCCGATGACCATGCAGGAGATCGCCGAACTGGCCTGCCTGAGGTTCAAGGCCGAGCTGTTCATGCAGTCGTTCTGCCACACGGCCGCCTACCCCAAGGCCTCCGATTTTACCCGATGGAAAATCATGCAGGAAACGAGCGTCGAGTGTGGCGGCGTGGCCCTGAAACCCGGCGATGGGGTCATCCACCCCTGGCTCAACCGGATGCTCCTGCCCGACACGGTGGGCACCGGCGGCGACTCGCACACCAGGTTTCCTTTAGGGATTTCCTTTCCGGCCGGGTCCGGCCTCGTGGCCTTCGCCGCCGCCCTCGGCTTCATGCCGATGGAGATGCCACCGTCGGTGCTGGTCCGCTTTTCCGGGCGGCGCCGGCCGGGCATCACTGTCCGCGACATGGTCAACGCCATTCCGCATGCGGCCATCCGCCAGGGATTATTGACGGTTGCCAAAAAGGGTAAAAAGAACATCTTCGCCGGAACGATCCTCGAGATTGAGGGCGTCGACGATTTGACCGTGACAGAGGCCTTCGAGCTGACTGACGCCTCCGCCGAGCGGAGTGCGGCCGCCTGTACTGTACGACTCCCGGAGACGACGGTGGCGGAT
>Ga0154407_1029_pt1 | contig 52708 bp, 43 predicted proteins | sample RifGroB2_FD_115911 | JGI IMG/M metagenome (GOLD analysis project Ga0154407, IMG submission 115911) | Desulfobacterales bacterium GWB2_56_26
GTTATTTCCGTCTACAACGAAGAGAGGGTGATCCGTGAAAAAATCGACAACACCCTGCAACTCCTCTACCCCGAGCATCTGCTTGAAATACTGGTGGTTTCCGACGGCTCTACGGACCGCACCAATGAAATAGTCGGGGCCCTCGGCACCTCACGAGTGACGCTCAAAGCCTTTCCGGGAAGAAAAGGTAAAACCGCCTGCCTCAACCGGACCGTCCCCGAAGCCCTGGGCGATATCATTGTGTTCACTGATGCCAACTCGATGTTCCCCCTCGACCTCCTGCAGCAGTTATCCGCGAATTTCGCAAACGATTCCATCGGCCTGGTCACCGGCTGGACGAAATACCGGAAACCCGGCAGGACAGAAGAAACGGTTGGTCTCTATAGTCGTCTGGAGATGTTCACCAAAGAGGCGGAAAGCCGGATATCCTCATGCGTCGGCGCCGACGGAGCGGTGTTTGCCATTAGAAAAACTCTCTTTCAGCCGCTCAAAGAAAGTGACATCAATGACTTCGTCATTCCGCTGCAGGTTATTGCCCAGGGCAAAAGGGTCGTCCTCGACCCGGCCGTGTACTGCATTGAACAGCCCGGCGACAATGAAGCCAGGGAATACCGCCGGCAGGTCCGCATCACCACCAGGACTCTCGGGGCGATCGGTCGCAACAGGCAATTCCTGAACCCGCTTCGGTACGGCTCGTTCAGCTTTTTCCTCTTTTCCCATAAGGTGATCCGTTTTCTGGTGCCCTTCAGCTTTGCCGGACTACTCATCACCGCCGTCCTGCTGACGAACTCGTCGCTTCTCTATGCCGGTTTTGCCACCGCCCAGCTCATCTTTATCGGCATCGGCCTCGCCGGTCTCTCGAAACACTTCACCGGCCGCTTACCTCAACTCTGTTCGTTCTTTCTCTTGACCATTGCCGCCCAACTTGTCGGCTGGGCGCGATGGACCTTGGGGAAAACGGATGTCATATGGAAACCGGCAAGATAGCGGAGATGTCGGCGATGAATTTCTCTCACAGATATTTAACCTCAGCTACGATACAAAAACGCTTGCTTTGGTTATTATTGACGATCGTCATAATCCTGACGATCATCAAGACAAGCATCCCACTGCTGGAAAATTTCCTTGTAGTTAAAAAAGAGTTGCCCCATGCGGAAGCCTTGGTGGTGATGGCAGGATCGATGACGGAACGCCTCCCCGTTGCCGCACGTCTTTTTCAGGATGGGGTGGCGCCACGGATCCTGTTGACCAATGACGGGAATTTGGGGGCATGGTCGGCAGAGAAGAATCGTAATCTATACAGCATCGAGTGGGCGGAATCGGACCTGACGAACATGCAGGTGCCGGATCAGGCGATCGTGAAGCTTACCTATTCGGCAAGCGGCTCGATTTACGACGCACTGAATTCCCGAAAGGAGATTCTGGAAAAGGGGATACAAAGCATTATCATCGTAACCTCTGATTACCATACGAGAAGATCGCTCTGGACTTTTGAGCGGATCTTACGAGATCATCCTGTTGCTATTGGTACTTATCCCGTGACATCTGCACTGAGCAAGTCGTCTGATTTCGAAAAGTTCCCGGAATTGTGCCGTGAAATGATAAAATATTTATACTACACTTCGAGTTATCAGTTTATCGAGTAACGAAAGGAGCGCCTTCTTCTCTCTTCGAGGCGCTCAGGTTTTCCTTCCGGTTCAGAAAAAACGGACTGCCATCTTCCCACTCACGGTCTCTTCACGGCTCTCCGTCATGCCACGGATACGGGCAACCTTCTCTACCATTTGAAAAAATCGGTTTCATAGGACAACGTCAGCACAACCCTATGCTCATCAAAGCTGTCGTCCAGAACCTCCGAATCCTGCCGACTATAATCGTAGGAAAGGGAGAATTTATATAATTGTCGGAAGGTATAGCCCAAGCTTGCTCCCGTCGAAAAACGTTTGCGATTGAACGTTTCCTTTTCCGTGACAAATTCCTCCTCGGCTACCGACTCGGTTGCTACGGGGGTGATCTCGGTAATTATCTCTTCATCTTCATAACGATAGCCGGTGTACAGATCGGCGGCGAGTTGTTCCATCAACCGGTAATTGAATCTGAGCCACGACTGCCAGAACTCTCGAAGACCGTTCTCGTCATTTCCGGTAAAGTTGAGGACCTCATACCCGCGCTTGGCTGTAAAGTTGATGTAGCCCCGTTCGAACGCATACGAAAAAGACATATTGCCGTTATATCCCCACTCCCCCTCCGTCCCTTCGGTTTTGGTATAGGTGGGGCCCGCCCCCAGGCCAAATATCACATCTTTGGAGATATCCCATCGCCACCCCAGAGTGATATCGTGGATAGTAGCATCGTCGTTTTCCTCCGCATCGTAATCGGCGCCATAATAACTGTACAAAAGACTTTGCGCATGATACTGCAGAAAATTTGCCTGGAGTATCGTTGCCGCCCGATATTCGTTCAGATCCATTTCGGCTTCGACAATTTCGTCGGCGAGAGAAATATCCGCCTCGGTCTCGTCGAATAAACCGCGAACATAGCTGCCGAAGACCGAAAATTTCCAGACGGAATTAAATCTATGGCCAATATCGGACAACACCTCATGGCGATCGTAATCCTCGGAGGTGTTGTCCTCATCCTCAACATTTTCGAGGATACCGTAACGGTATCCCACGGTAAATTTACTATCTTCCCGATACGCATATTCCGAAAAGACATCCAGGTCGTTGGTCCAGTATCTCCGGCGGTTGTCCGCATCCGACAATCTGGCGGTGTCTTCCGTCGCTGTGCCTGTGGTAGTGATATCACTAGAAGAATCGGTCTCCTTCGGATCGCCATACCTGTTTGAGATAACATCCGAGAGCCGATATCTGTCCGCAAGCCTTACCTGCCAATTCCTGGAGATAAACCTGTCGAGGCTGGCAAGCAGATCGTGATCGAGGTTATTATCGGAGGTTTCGAAATCCTGCCAGAAACTCGGCGAATAGCGGAGTATGGCTTCATCCCGTTCTGACAACGAGGTGAGCGTGATCAGGGGCGCCAGGCGCAAACGGCTGTATCTCTCGTCGCGGTTATTAATCTCGGGCGGGCTCTCTTGTCCCTGATCGGCGGGAACAACAACATCGTCATCGTCATATTGCCTGTCGTCAACTTCATACCCTATACTTATACCTCCACCCAAGGTGATGTCCCTGGCAAGAGAGGCGCCCGGCGCAGTCAATGCGACAACGGCGACACACATGGGGAAGATACGTTTCAACTTACTGTCCAAAGCGCCTGTATTCATCACGATCCCCCCTAATTCACAATGATTATGTCGCCAGGCTTAATCAGTACATTTTTTTCCAGTTCCTTACCATCGAGAAAGTCGCCGTAATCGAAGGATAAAGTGTTGCCATTAAAGAGTTCGTTGCTTTTCTCCGGACCTTTGCGCACCAGCTTGATTTGCGATTTTGCCCATTCGGTAAAGCCGCCGCTGCGAGCGACCACCTGCACCAGGTTGATCGGATAATCAAGGTAAAAAACCCCCGGCTTGACCACCTTGCCCATCACCGTATACCGTTGGCTGTTGCCTTGAACCAGCACCACGGTGACGATCGGATCATCATAAACCGAGGAATAAATTTTCTTTAGATAATCGGCAAGCTGGGTCAGGGTAAAGCCCACCGCATCGATATCGCCGACATGTTTCAAGGAAATGCGGCCGTCGATGCGAACCTGGGCGCCGGAACTGCCGCTCCTCAGGCTGTCCTCTTTTTTCTCACTCCGATCGGCGTCGATATTGGCAGCGGACATATCGCCCTCACCGTAAACCTGAACACTGAGCACATCGCCATGTCCGACCACATATTCGCTTTCCTTCGGTCCACCCTCACGGGAATCACCAAACACCGAAGCCCGGGCCTCCGCGATCGTTTTTTCGGTCACCGGGACATCGGCTGACGATTGAGCACTCCAGCCCCATCGGCCGGTCGACAGGACGATCAAGGCACTTAACAGGAAGATACGATAGTTCGACATAATTCCTCCTCTGAATTTTTAATGGTCAGTTTTTTGTTAGGCTGATTTCCTGACATGCAGTTAATCATATCCTAGCAATTTTGTCACCCCTTTGCATCAACCCGGCAGGTATTTTTTCACATCACCGGCAATTATTCTTTACTATCGGTAAAAAGGCATTTTTCCATAGGAAAAAAAATTCTTTTTATTTAGAATACTGCCAGCTTGCCGAAAACATTTCTCCTCCATTCATTTCACTATAGGTTACTCCATGAAATGCTATCGCCTTGTCACCGGTCTCCTCCTTGCATCGCTTTTTTTTCTTTCCGCCTGCTCCACGCCGGAAGAAAAAAAGGAAAAACATTACCTGCGCGCGCTCGAATATATAAAAATCGCCGATGAAAAAGCGGCCATTCTCGAACTAAAAAATGCCATCCAGCTCGACGCCAAGTTCGCTAACGCCAGATACCAGTTGGGCCTGCTCCTCTTGAAAAATGGCAATCCTCAGGCAGCTTTCGCCGAATTGCAACGTGCCTTCAGCCTCGATCCCAAGAATGCCGATGCCGGAGTGAAGGTGGCCGAATTTTTCCTCCTCTCCAAAAGCAAGGAAGAAAGCCGCTCGTATATAGAGCAGGTCATCGGCGTGAACCCTGATTATCCGGAGGCTGTGGCGCTGCTGGCCAATCTCGAACTGACTGAAGGCAATTTTCAGAAAGCGGAAGAATATATCGACAAGGCAATACGGATCTCGCCGTCCAACGACAAATTCTACAGCATCAGAGGACGAATCCTGAGCGCTCAGGACAGATGGGCGGAAGGAGAACAGGCCTTCCGCAAGGCAATCGAGCTGAATCCCGATGCGTTTGCCCATTACAGTACACTCCTGATGTACTACGAGCAGCGCAGGGATGAGGAGGCCACCGGGCGACTGTTGGACATCATGACCCCCAAATTCCCCAACGACCCCCAACTCCATCTCCTCTACGCCGGGCTGTATCAGAAAAGAAGCGAATGGGAAAAAGCGGAACAGGCCTACCTCAAGGCCATAGAAATGAAAAAGGAAGCCGTTTCCTACCGACTGATGCTGGTGGACTTTTACAAGACCCAGCGGCAATACGAAAAGGCGGAAGAGTATCTGAAAAAAGCCCTTGCAGATCTGCCGAACGATATCCAGTTGCTGACGGTACTGGCCGAACTGCAGTTCGATATCGGAAAACTCCAGGAGGCCCAAGACATAACGGAAGCGATCCTGAAAACGAATCCCGCCAACGCCGCCGCGAGTCTCTTGAAGGCACGTTTTCTGATCAAGGAGGGTAAGAACGATGGAGCAATTGAAATTTTCACTCGCCTGACTGCCGATTACCCCAAATGGAGCGATCCTTTTTATTATGCGGCCTTGACCCATCTGCGGCTCGGCAATTTTGAACTGGCCCAGAAGGCCATCGAAACAGCCATCCAGATCACCCCCGACAACGACCGCTCTCACACCTTGTCCGCGCAGGTCAACCTGCTGCGGGGCAACGGCATCGAGGCCAGCAAGGAGGCAGCGACCGCTCTCAAAATCAATAAAAGGAATTTTACCGCGGCAAAGATCCTGGTCCAGGCCATGGTCCTGCAGAAGGCCTTTGACAAAGCCATCCAACTGGTGGAATCAATCGACAAAAAAATAGTCGAGCAGGATATAGATCTGCTCGGCGCCGTCGGTATGGCCTACCTTGGCAAAAACAACAAGGAAGCGGCCACAGCGACCTTTGCCCAACTCCTGAAGATTGCTCCCGACAACAGCAAGGCACTCTCCGTGCTGACCGCATTGACTGCCGGCAATGACCTCGATCAGGCCATAGCCTTGATCACGAAACACATCTCAACCAATGAAGCAGGGAGCCACTACATCCTGCTTGGCGATCTCTACTTAAAGAAACAGCAAAACGATATGGCTCTGCAGGCTTTCGAGAAGGCGCAGGAGCTGAACCCGGCTGATCCTCAAGGGTACATTTATCGCGCCCGGCTCCTGCACCACCTTGGGAAAGCCGAGGAGTCGATTGCCCAGTACAACGAACTGCTGACCAGCCAACCGCAGTCGATTGCCGCCTTGATGGGCCTGGCAACTGCACTGGAAAGCCAGGACAAGACCGCAGAGGCGATAGCCGCGTACAAAAAGATCCTGGATCTCAAGCCCGATTTCCCGGCTGCCGCCAACAATCTTGCCTGGCTCATCGTCTCGCAGGAAGGCGATCTCGGCGAGGCCCTGCGCCTGGCCATGCAGGCCAAACAGGCCCTGCCGGATCAACCGAATATTGCCGACACCCTCGGCTGGGTGCATTACAAGCGGCAATCCTATAATCTGGCCATCTCCCAGTTCAGCCATGCCTTGGCAGGACGTCCAAACGACCCGACGTTTGGTTTCCATCTGGCTCTGGCCCGGTACGCCAATGGCGAAAAAACCGAGGCAATCGCCTTATTACAGGAAGTCGTAGCCGGTGAAAAGCAATTCAATGAACGTGATGAAGCGCAGGCCACCCTGCAGAAGTGGCAGAGCCTGTGACAGAAAAGGAGGCTTTGACTTTCGAACGGTGCGAGAAGCTATCTATTTTCCGAGGCAGAACTGCTGGAAGATGACGTCGAGTATGTCTTCGGTGGTGGTTTCTCCGACAATTTCCGAGAGGCAGAGAAGACACTCCTGCAAATCGACGGCAATAAGGTCGTTGGTCAGCCCCATCCGGAGAGCGGCAAGGGCGTCGGCACATGCCTTGCCTGCGGCATGAAGAGCCATCTTATGGCGGAGATTGGGCGCGCAGCCGCCTTCCTCCCACTGTTCCCTGCCCGAAGTGACCGCCGTAAAGATCGCCTGTTTCAGCTCGTCGATACCCTTTTGCTCCCGGGCGGAGATGGTCACGCACTCCCGGATCCCGGCAAATGAGGACAAATCCGGCAGCTTACCGGCGCAGATATCGATCTTGTTGATGACCGGAATGAGCGGCTTGTGGCAGACCTGGGCGTAGAGCCGACAATCGCCGTCACTCACATCCCTAGCCCCGTCGATCATGAAGAGCACGAGATCGGCCGTGTTGATGAGTTCCCTGGCCCGCCGGATGCCCAGGATCTCCACCTCACCCGCATCGTCGCGAATGCCGGCAGTGTCGATGATCCGAACGGGTATCCCCATGATATCGACAACCTCTTCGATTGAATCACGGGTTGTGCCGGGGATAGCGGTGACCAGCGCCCTTTCTTCCTGAAGGATGGTATTGAGGAGACTCGATTTGCCGACATTGGGAAGACCGGCAATGACGATGGCTATTCCTTCCCGGTACAATCGGCCGGCCTCGGCGTTATGCAAGAGACTCGCCAGCGGTTCCGCGACCTCGCGTTCGAGTTGCCGGGTCAGGGCAGCATGGTCGGCGATCTCGACGTCCTCGTCGGGAAAATCGATGGCCACCTCGAGAATTGCCCGAGCTCGGACAAGACTCTGCCGAATCGGCTCGATTTTTTGGAATAAAGCTCCCGCGAGCTGCTCCTGGGCGAGATCGACCCCTTTTCTGGTCCTGGCGGCAAGGATATCGATGACCGCTTCCGCCTGGGTCAGGTCGAGCCGCCCATTGAGAAAGGCCCGTTTGGTGAATTCGCCGGGCGCGGCCAGGACGGCTCCGCTCTCCAGAATGAGTTCCAGGATGGACTGCAGGACGAGAAAACTGCCGTGGCAATGAATTTCCACCACATCTTCCCGGGTGTAGGTGTGCGGTGCGGCCATATAGACGGCCAGCACCTCATCGAGAATTTTATTACTGCGGTGAGGCTCTCGGATGTGGCCGTAGTAGAGCCGGTGGCTCTGAAAACGGCAGGAAGGGTCCTTCGGCTGAAAGAGGGTAGCGAGAATCTGCTTCGCCATGTCGCCGCTTATCCGGATGATACCGATGCCACCGGCGCCCGGCGGCGTGGATATCGCGGCAATGGTGGTATCACTGCAACAATTTTTCATCAACGCAGAAACTTCCGAAGCTGGGAATTCTTCAACATCTCATCCTTCTCTTCCGGGGGACATCTTCATTCCTGCCCGAAGTCTTCAGGATTCCCGATCCGGCTTATTGCCGGTTTTCCCCGACCTGCCCTTCTGGTGGGACCTTTTGCGGTTATTGGAACGGTTGCCTTTGCCGGGCTTGTAGATAAGAATTTTCTTGAACATGCCGTCCCCGACGGAGCGGCTGCGGATCTCTTTATCCTCCTGGAAGATCATATGAATCACTCTTCTCTCGGAAGGATTCAGCCCCGGCAGGACCTGGGTTTTGCCGTCAGCCTTTACCATGGCAGCCAGCTCCACCGCCTTGGCTTTCAGCTCTTCCAGCCGCTTTTCCCGAAAATCGCCGACATTGATCGTCACCCGCAACCGTTCGGAAGCCTTGCGGCTGACGATCTTGCGCAGGATATACTGCAGGCTGTCGAGAACCTTGCCATCCTGTCCGGTAAGACTCTCTTCATGCTCTCCGCGGATAGTACAGGTCACCGCCAGTCCGTTCGCCTGCACGTCGAGGGTCGACGGGAATCCCATCAGATCGATGAGCCGTCTTACCTCCTCTTCGACAATCTTCAGGCTTTCCGAACTCGCATCTCCTTCCTGCTCTTCATCCGGAGACAAATCGTCTTCGTCCTCTTCATCGTCGCCAATGGCTTCGGCCTTAAGAACCGGCTGGGCGGGCGGCTCTTCCACGACATCGACCTCTTCCCGCTCCTGAACCTTGACGCCGCGCCCTATAAGCGTTTCCACATCGAAGACATCTTCTTCCTCGGTTTCCGGCTTTACGGCTACACGAATCCGGGCTTTTTTCCGGATAAGACCGAAGATGCCGGTGGACCCCGTCTCGATCACCTCGATTTCCAGTTTTTCCTGAGGAACCCTCAAGCTATCACACGCCTTTTTTATTGCTTCAGCAACGTCTTTGCCGTAAAAATCGTTTTTTTCTACAGACATTGTTCTACCTTTTCATTTTTCGCTTCAAGAACCGACCTGACATCCTGTCCCTATCCGACCCTTCTCGCCCCCTCGCACCCTAGGCGGCGGCTTCCGATTTCTTCGTCTCCCGATTGATAAGTACCTGCTGGAGAATAGAGAGCAGGTTATTGACGAACCAGTAGAGAACGAGGCCGGAGGCGAAATTGAGGAACATGAACGTGAAAATTATCGGCAAAAACTGCATTATTTTGGCCTGGGTCGGATCGGCCGTGGTGGGAGAGAGTTTCTGCTGAAAAAACATCGATGCCCCCATCAGCAGAGTGAGCACCGGCAAGCCGCCGAGATACGGAATATCAAACCCGAGCCATAACCGGTCCGGCGCCGAGAGATCGGTGATCCACAGCATAAATGGCGCATGGCGCAGTTCGATGCTCTGCAGGAGAACCTTGTACAGGGCGAAAAAGACCGGAATCTGCAGCACCATCGGCAAACAGCCGCCCAGGGGATTCACCTTGTAGGTTTTATAGAGGTTCATCACCTCCTGATTCATCCTGGTCGGATCGCTTTTGTACTTCTCCCGGATCTTCACCATCTTCGGCTGCAATTTCTGCATATTCTTCATCGACTTCATGCCCTTCTGGGAAATAGGCCAGAAAGCTGCTTTGAAGAGGATCGTCACCAGGATGATGGCTATACCGTAGTTGCGGCAGTAGTCGTAAAACAGATTGAGCAGCCAGAGGGTCGGCTTGGCGATGACATCGAACCAGCCGAAATCGACAGATCTATCGAGGTTGGAGCCGATCGTCTTGAGCATATCGAGCTTTTTGGGTCCGTAGAACAGCCGGTATTTATATTCTTTTTCGGTTCCGGGCTGAAGAGTATCGATATTGCCGGCAAGAAACGTCTTGGCCAGGCTCTCGGTCCCCTGAACGGTAAAGGATGCGCCGGCTCCTTCCAGCGGAACCATCCCGCAGAGGAAGTAATTCCCCTCAAAGCCAGCCCACTCGATTGTGCCCTGGAAAGTCTTGGGGCCGTCCTTGAAGGTGTCGGCCTTTATTTCCAGCAGTTCGCCGTTGATGAAAGCGGCCGGCCCACCGAACAGGAATCCGTCGGCAGGACTGCCTCCAGTCTCAAACTTTGCATTGACCAGCTGCAGTTGCGGATTGCCCTGAAGCAGACTCTCCGCGGTATTTTTTACCTTGATGGAGATATCTATAAGATAGCTGTCGTTGTCGAAACCATACACCCTCTCGACCAGAAGGCCGTTTGCCGCCTGACCTACCATCCTCAACTCGGCCTTGCTCTTGTCGGCCGACAACTTGACGTTCTGCTGGTCGCTGTCGTAGAGCACCTGCGGGCTTACCGCACTCCCCCAGGAAAACTGCAGGGGAAAACCCTGCGAGGCGTCGGTCTTGACCAGCTGCATGCCCGGCGAGCCCTTTTCATTGGTCTCTTTATGCTTCTTAAGGACAAAGCTCCTGACCGTGCCGCCGTCCTCGGACACAGTGGCCGTATACAGTTCCGTATCGATGGTTACATTTTTCGGCTCCCGATTGTAAACGGGTGGCGGGACTGGCGCGGTGGTTTTTGCGGTCGCCTCGGGCATGGTTGGCCCGGTCGGCGCTGCCGGCGGGGCCTGCTCCCCTTGCTGGGTCTGAACCGGTTCCGTGACCGGGGCCGGCTTGTCGAAGCCGACAAAGAAATACTGATAGCCGAGCAGAATCACAAATGAGATTATGATAGCAAGAAAAGCTCTATAGGTATCCATGAATACGTACCCTAAAAATTATGGCAACACCCGGGAAGTCGTGTCGGTCAACGAATGGTTATGACGGGTCTGCCGTTTATCGTACCGGATCATACCCGCCTCGGGAAAAAGGATGACAGCGGAGAATTCGCCACAAACCGAGCAGAATGCCTCGAATTACTCCATATTTTTCAATTGCTTCAATGGTATACGCAGAACACGTTGGAATAAAGCGGCAGCTGGGCGGGAAAAGAGGCGAAATGCAGTACTGATACCCTCGCACGAATCCGATAAATACGGTTTTGAGAAAGTCGCTGGCCATATGTCATGCGTCGCCCGCAGAGCGACTGCTGCAACTGAGAGATGCTATTGCCATGCGGATGTTCCCGGGATTGAGACAGGTGAAGCCGGGACGAACGGCCAGGACAATATCCGCTCCCGCCGGATACTGTTCTGGCCAAAGTCGGAACGACTCCCGGATAATTCGTTTGAGGCGGTTTCTCTTCACTGCGCCACGAATCTTTCGATGAATGCTTATCCCCAGCCGGCTCCGACCTGCGGAATTTTCCCGGCAGATAAGGGTAAAGCCCTCACCGTGCAAACGTCTTCCCCCGTGGTAGACATGCTCGAACTCCCATCCTTTGCGAAGGAGAGCACTTTTGGGCAGACGTTTACCGGTCAACTGTTAAGCCGAAAGTCTCTTCCGGCCTTTCGCCCTTCGTGCCGAGAGTACCGCCCTGCCCCCGCGGGTGCTCATTCTTTCACGGAAACCGTGCACATGTTTGCGCTTGATATTGCTTGGCTGAAAAGTTCGCTTGCTCATTCTTTTCTTCCTCGTTGGAGAAATCCATGGGATGGCCCATGTGTTTTTTAATTTAAGAAGCTCGGATAGACGTTATCGGAGATGCAGCTGCCTCCGGAGCCGGTTATTCCCTCCGGACGGCACATGGCCTCCCCGCAGGATGACAAGATACAAACCAGCAATATTAACCACACATAGCCCCCAGTGTCAAACATTTTGTCCTCTGCAACCAGCCTCATCTTGCAGAAGACCCTCGGTTATGCTATGCTCTCGCTCGTGTTATCTCCTTACCCCATGGGCAAAACCGTCCTTTGAAGATTCTCGAGATCAGTGCATGACCGAATTCCCACCGCAGACCTATGACGATATCGACTGGGCCACCCTCCGCAACAATGCCCTGAAGAAAAAGGGCTGGCGCAACAAAAAGGCGAAAGACTGGGACGGTAAGGCTCGTTCTTTTGCCGGCCGGAACAAAAGCTCGCTCTACATCGATCTCTTTCTTGCCCACCTGCCGCTCGGTGAGGACCTGACTGTCCTCGATATCGGTTCCGGCCCCGGCACCCTGGCCATCCCCATCGCCAGGAAAGTGAAGGCCGTTACCGCCATAGACTTTTCGCAAACCATGCTCGATACCCTCACGGAACAGGCGGCAGCCGAACAGCTTGCCAATATCAATACCGTCCACTGCGCCTGGGAGGACGACTGGCAGGTCCACGGTATACAACCCCACGATATCGCCATTGCCTCAAGAGCAATGGGGGTGAAAGACCTTGCGGCCGCCTTGAAAAAGATCGACGAATTTGGCCGGCAGTACGTCTTCTTAAGCGACAGGATCGGTCCGACTCCTTTTGAAATAGGAGCGTTCGAGGCCGTGGGGCGACCTTTCGCCCCGGGTCCGGATTATATCTATACCCTGAATATCCTCTACACCTTGGGCATCCATGCCAACGTCCGGATCCTTACGCTTGAACGGGATATCACCTACGATTCCCTTGAGGAGGCTATTGCCTCCTACAGCTGGATGTTCAACGATATCAACCCGCAGGAAACCGCCGCCCTGGAGCAATATATCGCCAGACAGACAATTGGCAGGGATGGCAGGCGGCTGACCGTCCGCCGGGCAACGGTGCCGCAGTGGGCTCTTATCTGGTGGCAGAAAGATCCGGACGAACGTCCGGTAACTAGAAAATCTTGATACAGAAAACTCCTCAGAACGCGAGATATGAGAACGGAAGAATATGAGGTTGTGGTTATCGGTGCCGGCCATGCCGGCTGCGAAGCGGCTCTCGCCGCTGCCAGAATGGGCTGCAAGACGCTCCTGACGGTGATCAATGCAGATACCATTGGGGCAATGTCCTGTAATCCGGCCATCGGCGGCCTGGCCAAAGGTCATCTGGTGCGGGAGATCGATGCGCTGGGCGGGGAGATGGCCAAAAACATCGACGCCACCTCCATCCAGTTCCGCCGCCTGAATACCAGCAAAGGCCCGGCGGTGCGCTCTTCGCGGGCCCAGGCCGACCGGTTGCTCTATCGCCTCCGGATGAAATCGATCGTCGAGAACCAGGAAAACCTCACCGTCAAACAGACGGTGGTGGACGGCCTGCTCGTGGAAAACGATGCGATCTACGGCGTGCGCACGTCGCTGGACGAAGAGATCCGCGCGAAAGCGGTGGTTATCGCCACCGGCACCTTCTTGAACGGCCTGGTCCACATCGGTATGAAAAACTTCCCGGCCGGCCGCCTCGGCGATTCCCCCGCCATCAGGCTTTCCGCCTGGTTCAAGGAACACGGTTTTGCCGTAGGAAGAATGAAGACCGGCACGGTACCCCGGCTCGCCTCCCATTCCATCGATTATTCGGAGCTGGAAATCCAGCACAGCGATTATCCGCCGGCGCATTTCTCTTACTCCTCCAAGGGAGAGTATACCCTGCCGCAACTGCCGTGCCATATCACCTACACCAACGACCGCACCCATGAGGTTATCCGCGGGGGTATCGGCCAGTCGCCGATGTATGCCGGCATCATCAAAGGCATCGGCGCCCGCTACTGCCCCTCCATCGAAGACAAGATCATGCGGTTTCCCGAGAAGGATCGGCACCAGATTTTCCTCGAACCCGAGGGTCTCGATACGGTCGAAGTCTACCCGAACGGGTTGCCGACCAGCCTGCCGCTGGCCGTCCAGACAGCCATGATCCATTCCATCAAAGGGCTGGAAAAGGCCCAGATCATCCGGCCGGGCTATGCCATCGAGTACGACTATATCGATCCCCTCGGCCTGCACCCCTCACTTGAAACAAAAAAAATTCAGGGGCTTTTCCTGGCCGGCCAGATCAACGGCACCTCGGGCTACGAAGAGGCCGCCGCCCAGGGCCTCATTGCCGGGATCAACGCCGTGCGCTCCTGCCGCAAACAGGAACCGATCATCCTCGACCGCTCGCAGGCCTACATCGGGGTGCTCATCGACGACCTCGTCACCTGCGGCACCAAGGAACCGTATCGATTGTTCACCTCCCGGGCGGAATACCGGCTGCTCCTCCGCGAAGACAATGCAGACGCCCGGCTGACCAAGACCGGCCACGCAATCGGCTTGGTACAGGAGGCGGCCTACGCGCGCTTTACGGAAAAGCAGCAGGCCATCCGGCAGGGAATCGAGGCGCTGGAAACCATTACCGTCAAGCCGCTGCCCGCCGTTAACGACGCCCTGCTTGCCCTCAACAGCACGCCGGTAAAGCAAAAGTGCTCGCTTGCCGACTTGCTGCGGCGGCCGGAGCTGTCGATCGATTCCTTCCGGTCGCTACCGCAGGACGAACTGAGTCCTGCTGCCGTGGCGGTACTCTGTGACAGCCATGTGAAGGAAGAAATAGAGCTGCAGGTGAAGTTCAAAGGGTATATCGACCGGCAGGACGAGCAGGTGGCCCGCTTCAAGAAAATGGAATCGGCGCTGCTCCCGAAAAACATCGATTACCGGTCGCTGTCCGGCCTCTCCAATGAAGTCGTCGAAAAGTTGACCAGGATCCAGCCGGTGTCGCTCGGCCAGGCATCGAGAATTTCGGGGATTACCCCTGCGGCTATTTCGGTGCTGCAGGTTCATCTGAAAAAGCTGCAAAAGCAGCTGTAACCATCGTTTCAGACACTATGGCTGCTTTCGTCTTTCCGGAAATTGACCCGGTGATCTTCCAGATCGGCCCGCTGGCGGTGCGCTGGTACGGCCTGATGTATGTCCTCGGCTTTCTGGCCAGTTACTACCTTGTTCGCCGCCAGATCCGTGAATTCTCCTATCACCGGCTGAACGACCATTTCGAGAACCTCAACATGGTCCTGATCCTGGCCGTGATCGTCGGCGGCAGGCTTGGTTACGTGCTGTTTTACAACCTTTCCTATTACCTCGCCCATCCCCTGGAAATTCTCGCCACCTGGAGCGGCGGCATGTCTTTCCATGGTGGGTGCATCGCCGCCCTGCTGGGAGGCTGGCTCTATTGCCGCATAAAAGCCCTCGACTTCTGGAAGACGGCCGATATCTACACGGCGACCATACCTATCGGCTTAGGGCTAGGCCGAATCGGCAACTTCATCAACGGCGAATTGTATGGACGGGTGACCGATGTGCCCTGGGCCATGGTTTTTCCGGGCGGAGGACCTCTGCCTCGCCATCCGTCGCAACTCTACGAGTCCCTGCTGGAAGGCCTGCTCCTCTTTACGGTACTCTGGACCCTTCGCCGCAAACCGTGGCAGAATAACCGGCTCTGGCCCCACGGCAGCATCTTCGCCCTGTTCTTGTCGGGATATGGCTGTATCCGGATAATTGTCGAAGGGTTTCGCGAGCCGGACCAGCAGATAGGCTATCTGCTGGGTTTTCTCACCATGGGCCAAGTGCTGAGTGGCGCCATGGTGATAGGCGGCTTGGTCATCTGGAAATTCAGGATGGGAGGGAAGTGAACCTTGAAGATGTCGGTCACTGCATCCGGTAACTGAGGTGCTTTCCCGGTCTGAATTTTACTACATTGTGGGCCGGAATGAGGATACTCTGACCGGTCTGGGGATTCCTGCCCTTCTGCTCCGCCCTTCCCACCACCTTGAAGGAACCGAAACCGGCAATAGTCACCCTCTCGCCCTTTTCCATTGCATCCGCCATATTGCTTAATACCCTATTCAGGATCAGTTCCGCCTGAACCTTGGTAGTGCCGATCTGATCCGCTATTGTTGCCACGAGTTCGCCTTTATTCATGATTCTCCGATCCTTTCTCCGCAGGGGTTGGTAAGAAACAAATTGTACTTGTATTACTAGCCTCTTCAGCGGAAAAAACAATTGTCGGAAATACCAGTTTTTCATTAGGTATATTTACCTAGACAAGGATGACGATGAATAGTTTTTTATTACTAAATCAAAGGATTGAACATTGGCAGGAACAGTTGTAAGGATGCTGGCCGTTATCGGCAACGAAGATTTTCCTGCAGCTTGTCGACCAGCGGGATATCGGCGGGGGCCCACCGGAGGCCGGTGAGCGCAGGCGGGGGCAGCCAGCGGATCGCGTCATGGTCCGTGAGCCGGAACACCCCCTCCCGATGGATAGCGAAGTAACCAAGGAGATTGACAACATTATGCCCATAGGAATACGTCGATTCGCCCAGGAAGGTGCCGATCTCGCACCGCACCCCGAACTCTTCCCACAGTTCCCGGCGGAGACATTCCTCGGGCGTTTCACCCGGCTCGATTTTTCCTCCGGGAAATTCCCAGTATCCGGCCAGATGCAGTCCCGCCCTTTTTCTCGCAGCCATGATCAGGCCATCCCGGGCGATGACGGCGGCGGCTACCCTCAGCATGGCGGTCTTTCCGTTTCGAATTTTTTCTTGTTATTCGGAAGTGATGAAACCATTGCGGACGGCATAGTTGACCAGATCGACGCTGTTCTTTCGATTGAATTTGCGCAGCAGATTGGACCGGTGGTGGTCAATGGTGCGCTGGCTCAGATGCAGATGCTCCGCCATCTTCTTGCTGGTAAAACCTTTCACCACCAATTGCAGGATCTCCTTTTCCCGCCGGGTCAACTCCTGAAAAGGGCTCTTCTTGTCGTTGCGATACATATTGACGACATCATCGGCGAAATCTTCCACCATAAAAGGAGAAATGTAACTTTTGCCTGCCGCCACCTTTTCAATCGCCACCAGGAGTTCTTCGTCGGAGTCGTCCTTCATGAGGTAACCGTCGGCACCTGCCGACATGGCATTATAAAAATACTGTTTGTTTTTATGCATGGTTAAAATCAGTATTTTTATCCAGGGATATTTATTTTTCACAACCCCGATGACCTCCATGCCGCCGATACCGGGCATCGAGATGTCGAGAATTATCATATCCACCTCGGAACTTTCCAGAAAGCTCAGGAGTTCTTTTCCGTTGTTAGCCTCTCCTATGACATTGAGCCTGAGATCCTTCTTCATGATATTTTTTATTCCGTGGCGGATAAGGACATGATCGTCCGCCAGCAGAATCCGGACACATTCATTCATCGCATTCATCGGCATCATTTATGAAATCTCCTGTCGACACTTCAAGTTGCACCTTATAACAGTTATGCAGATGTATTTACATGCCAGGGCACAAAATGCAACCTCTTCTTGCATTTATTTTGCACTGGCGGAAGACGCAATTTCCTGATTGATCCTGCCGGAGGATCCCGTTACTATGCCAAGTATGTTCGCAGTAGTCATCATGACCTTCGCCCTCTTGATATAATGTCCCAAGAAGTAGAAAATTGTGCTGCCCATGACGGCGGCTCTGAAACACCCCTGCCGGTCAGCTGGGAGGAGTGCCGGCAAAGGGGCTGGAATCACCTCGATATCCTGCTGGTCACCGGTGACTATTACGTCGATCATCCATCCTTCGGCATCGCGCTCATCGGCCGTCTGCTCGAAAGCCATGGTTACCGTGTTGCCATCCTTCCCCAGCCCCGTTTCGATTCGCCCCATGATTTCCAGCTGTTCCCTCCGCCCAGACTGTTCTGCGGCATTACCGCCGGCAATCTCGATTCGATAGTCGCCAATTACAGCAGCAACGGCCATGTCCGCGATACCGACGCCTATTCTCCGGGCGGCAAGCCGTGGCGGGGAAATATTCAGATCCGGACAGAGCGGAGACGCCCGGATCGGGCGAGCCTCGTCTATACAAGTCTCGCCCGCGCGGCATTTCCCCAGGTCCCTATCGTCCTCGGCGGAATAGAGTCATCCCTGCGGCGGTTTGTACACTATGACTATCGCCAGGACAAACTTCGCTGCTCCTTTTTGACCGATGCCAAGGCGGACCTCCTCGTCTATGGCATGGGTGAAAAAGCGGTGGTGGAAATAGCCGAGAGATGCGCCAAAAAGCAACCACTTCTCGGAATCCCCGGCACCTGCCAGCGGCTGACCGACAGCGAGCTGCGGGACATTTTTCCTGACACGGAACTCGGCAGTTCCCGGAGTTTTCTGGTACTGCCCGGCTGGGATGAAATCAAGCAAAAGCCTCCACTCTTTCTCGATGCCGAGCTGGCCCTCGATCAACACGGCCGCAGCCGCTCAGCACGAATCGTCCTGCAACGGCAGCAAACCCACTGGGTGGTGCAGCACCCGGCGCCGCAGCCACTGAGTGCAGCGGAACTCGATGCGGTATACGGTCTGCCGTTCACCAGGCGTCCTTATCCCTTAGGCCCCGAAATTCCCGCCTATCTGATGATCAGGGACTCCATCACCATTGTTCGCGGCTGTTCCGGCAACTGTTCCTTCTGTGCCATCACCAGGCATCAGGGGCCGTCGATCACCTCCCGCAGCAGGGGCTCGATCCGCCGGGAGTGCGAGCGCGTGGCGGGGATGGAGGATTTCGGAGGCACCATTTCCGACCTTGGCGGCCCGACCGCCAACCTCTTCGGCACCTCCTGCACTATCGGCTCGTGCAACAAACACGATTGCCTCTACCCGAAAATCTGCCCCAATCTCCGGATCGACGAGCAAGCGTTTATTAACCTTCTGGACGAGATTTCAGGCATACCGGGGATCCGGCATCTTTTCATTTCCTCCGGGCTACGGATGGAGATCCTGCTGCAAACACCCCAACTGCTTGAAAAGATTCTCCGTTCCCACCTTCCTGGGTCATTGAAGATCGCCCCGGAGCATACGGATGATGAACTACTCTGTCTCATGCATAAGGAACCGCACGAACTGTTGCGGAGATTTGTCAGTAAATGCAAAGAGATAGGAGACCGGCTGGGAAAAAGGATCGAACTCACCCCCTACATCATTACCTCGCATCCCGGCTCAAGCGTGGCACGAGTCGAAAAACTCGCCTGTGATTTGCAGAATCTTGGGCTTCAGGTGAGGAAATTCCAGGATTTCACCCCTACTCCCGGCACACTTTCAACGGCAATGTTCGTAACCGGCCTGCGGCCCGATACCAAAAAGCCGCTGCATGTCGCCAGAAATCAAGCGGAGAGGCGCGCGGAACGCCAGATCCTGGAAGATCGTTTCCATCGACAGAATCGAAACCAACGCTCCACGAGGGGGCCCAAGTACCTTCACGAAAACAAGAAAGGAATTTCTCAGGTGCTGAAAGGCAAGAAGCGTCAGGGGCGATGACGCCCCTTCGACGTCTCCACAGTCATCAGCCGACCCTGCTGCCTTTCGGCCGGTAATAGTCACCGTAAAAAGTTTCGTCGCGGTAGAGCAATCTCGACGAGATTATGTTGCTTTCATGCCCATTGAAGATCAGGCCGATAATCTTTTCCCTGCCGATTTCCTCGACCGTCTTCTGGATCGAAAGTTTTCCCGAGACGCCATGCCGCACCACCAGCACCACACCGTCGATGAGCTTGGCCAACACAGCCGACTCGGAAACAACCTGGTAGGGCGGTGTGTCAAAGACGACAATCCGATCCGAGTAACGCGCCGAAAGCTCTGTCACCAGGCTCTGCATTCGCATCGAGCCGAGAAGTTCCGCCGGATTGGGCGGCGGCAGGCCGCTTGGCAAAATGGTCAATTTTTCCAGGGACGTCTGGCGGATGAGGGAGGGAATTTCACTTCTGTTCAGCAAATAATCGGCGAGACCCTGCTCATGGGAAATCCCGAAAAGACGGGAGACGGAAGGCAGCCGGAGATCGCACTCGACCAGCAGGGAATGGTGATCGACCCCTTGCGCCAAGGCTATGGCCAGATTGGCCGAAACAAAACTTTTTCCTTCCTGAGGCAGCACAGATGTAACCATGACGGTCCTGCACATCGGTCTGCCATCGTGAGGATGCAGTATTCTGGAACGGAGGACCCGAAAGGATTCGGAGACCTGATTGGAAAAATTCGCCCCGAGGACGAGTCTTTCATCCCATGCCGGAGAACGCCCGGGAGATCTTGCCGGCAATTTCCGCGCTTGTCGGGCATCATTTTTGATTCCGTCCTGTCGCAAGCCGCCGCTCTTTTCGGCCGGATCTTTCGCAGGCGGCACCATCGGAGCCACCGGTGAAGCGCCGGGAGAATCAGGCTTATCCAATTCTTTGGTTATTTTTTCCATTATTTCCCTCAACCGAGTTTTATCGATCTCATCAGGTATTGGCAAACAGGCACCAGCCAGCCTTTTTGATAGGCAAAGGCCATTCCGGCTCCTTCTAAAAGAAGAACTACCAGTACCGTCCACACCAGCCCTCTTCGCATCACCGTAGTGTCAGGCGGCAAGAAAAGGAAGCTGTCGTCGCCCCGGATATGCATCCGATCGATACATTCCCGTACCAATTCCTCATCGATACCCGGAACACCCTGTAAGTATGCGGCAAGCAAAGCGTTATCACAGAGCAGATTGATCTGTCGGGGGTTGCCTCCTGTCGCCTCGTATATCAACTCCTCCGCATTCCTCGAAAATACTTCGTCACTCCCGGCACCAGCCTGGTTCAATCGGAACAGAATATATTGCCGGCATTCTTCCCTGGTTAAATTGCCGAGATGGTAACGAACGGCAATCCGCTGATTCAGCAAAAAAAGTTGTTCCTGGGTGAGTCGGCCGAGAAGCTCCGGCTGCCCAACCAGGAAGATGGTGAGAACACTCTTCACCTCCGTCGCCAAGTTTGCGAGCAATCGCAACTCTTCCAGCAGGCCGATCGATAAAATGTGGGCTTCATCGATGATCAGCAGAATCTTCCTGCCGTCTTCCCTGCATTCCTCCAGTAAATTGGCAAAGAGGACGAGAAACTTTGCTTTATTGCCGTTAAACAGTAAGCCGAACTGCGCGCCCAAGTACGCAAAGAAATCGGTATTCTCCAATGCAGAATCTGGTATTACGCAAAGTTGTCCCGGAATTTCAAGAGATGCGGTCAGGACATTGAGAAGAGCGGTTTTTCCGGATCCCTCTCCACCGGTCAGCAGCAGCAAAGAGATATCGTCCGCCACGTCCTGCCTCAGTCCTGCCAAAACCTGTTTATGCATTTTACTCGGAAAAAAGGCGTTGACATCCGGAGAAAGGTCAAACGGTTTGCGCAGCAGTCCGAAGTGTTTTTGATACATGGCAGGAAACCCCGGTTTCACCCCCTTGCGGAGGTAAGTACCTTGACGAAATTCTTTCTTAAAAAACAAGAAACAAATTCCCAAGGTACTAAATGACGATATACCCCTTCGACCAGATAAAACCAAACAAGGCTGCGACTGCAAGCAATCCCAGGAAGAAGAAGATCAGAGTGAGAAATTTTCGCCACTTTCGCTGTCGCCGTTCGACAGCTGTCTCGATACGGGGAATGGTCGCAATGAGCGGTAGGCCCAAAGCAGCTTCCAGCATTTCGGGATCCCTGAAGGAGCCATCGAAAAAATCAATCGCCAGCGTCAGTACCACCCCCAAACCCAGGCCGGCCATGGCCGCTACACTCATTATCACGGCAAAGTCTGGCTTGATGGGCTTTTCCGGATACCGGGCCGGATCCTCAATCTTGAACTGGCTGCCTTTTTGCCTCCTTTCCAGATTGAGCATCGATTTCGCCTCCAGATTCTGCGCCACGAGTTCGTCGTAGTGTTTTTTCAGCTGGCCATATTCCCTGGTGAGAGCAGACCACTCCGCTTCCCGCACCGGGGCCGCCGACACCCATTGCTCATATTGGGTCACAGATTGTTTGAGTAGTTCTTTTTCGGCTTTGAGGCTCTCGATATTGAGCAGGACATTTTTGTATTGCGTTTCGAGCTGTAGAACAACAGTGTCCACATCGCTGTCGATCCCAACCCCACTCCCCTTTCGTCTCTTCGACTTTGAACCGTTCCGGCCGATTTCCTTTTCCAGCCTGGCGATGACCGCACGAGTTCTTCGCACATCCGGATGCTTCTCGGTATAGCGAGAGAGCAGTTGTTCCAGCATGATCTTCATCCTTTCCAGCTGGGTCTCATTGCTTACCGATTCCTCCGAATCATTGCTTGTCACCTGGTTGAGTGTCAGGCTTTTTTCCTTTTTTTCCTTTTCAATCAACTGCTTTCGGTTATTGATCTGATCCTGAATGAGAACGCAGGTCCTCTCGAGTTCTTGAATGGATTCCTGATTGCTCTGATATTGCCCCTGTACGGAAATCAATCTGGAAACATTGGAGTCCTGCTGATCGGGCATCTCATTGTAATGCTGAAGCTTATAGTCACGCATCGTGTTTTCCTTACGATCCATGACATCCTTGGCCATCAACAATTCATCGTTGGTATACGCAGAGGTTTCAGTCGCTCTTTCTTCTCGATATTTCAAGTTTTCTTCAATGAATTTTGCAGCAAGGGAATTTGCTACCTTTGTTACAAATTCGGGATTGCTGTGATTGAAGGCAATCCTGAAAATATCTCCCTGGGTGGAAGGTTCGATTTTTATCGCTCGTCGCATGGAATCGACAATATCCTCCATCGGCAGATTTTGCCGGGCTTCCGGATAGAGATTCAATTCAAGGATCAGCTTTTCGAGATTGGTTCTGCTGGTGACTATCTGGGTAAGAGTACTGACAATATCGCGTATCTTATCGGCCACATCGGGAGAGAGCTTATTGGGATTGATCTTCTGCTGCTGATAACTGAGCAGACTCACTGCTTGGTACATTTTCGGTGTCAGGAGATAAACTCCTAAGCCAATGGGCAGGCTTATCAACAGGATTGTAATGATCAACCACTTACGTCGGCTGAACAGATCCACATACTTGTTCGTCAGTTGGCGCTGTATGTAATTCATATGAAGATGTAATGTGAATGAGAATTAATAGGTTTCAACATCATTATGTTGCCATAGCGATGCAGGACGATGCTTCTCAAAATACTACAAATTCAATAACCTTCAGTTGCCGTGGCCGAGATGAGGGATACAGAGGCAATGCGCTAAGAGCTTGAGCAAACAGTAAAAGCCTACTTTACTGCATCAGTTACGCTATATTAATAACCTATTATTTGAATCATTTCAATGATAGGTTTTAATTTTTAGACGTTTCTTTATTACGACCAAAGAATTATTAGAAAAAATCTTCAGGATTAAAGGATACTGCGGATGAAATGGAAGAACTATCAAGCAACAACATAAAGAGACGATCAACACCCAAGGCTATTCCCGTCGCTTTGCTAAGTCTGGCAAGGTCCTCAAGAAAACGTTCAGGCATCAAAACATCCGAGCCGCGCTTAGTTCGGATAGCAGCTATTTCCTGGGCAAATCTGTTACGCTGCTCTACTTCATCAGTGAGTTCGGAAAAACCATTTGCAAGCTCTATTCCTTTGATATACAGCTCAAATCTCTCCGCGACATTCGGGTTAATTTCACTTTTTTTAGCGAGGGATGCCAACTGGATAGGATATTCATAGAGGAATACTGGAGATTGATGGCCGAGTTTCGGTTCGACATATTCAACCAGCAGTTCCTCGAATCGGTCGTTAGCCAGGGCATAGTCGAGCGAACAGGGGCAATATTGACAAAAGGCATCGGCGACGGTCAGCCTCTGCCATTTTGCCGACAGATCGACATCTGATAGAAAACCCCGGAAGCCCTTTACCCGTGAATCTGCCAATGTCTCAATGACAAATCGCACCAGTTGCTCGCAATCGGTCATCAGCTGCCCGTAGTCGCAGCCTGTTCTGTACCATTCAAGCATCTGAAATTCTTCCAGATGCAGTCGACCCGATTCACCTTTTCGAAAGCAGTGACTGATTTGAAAAATCCGCTCGCAGCCTATGGCAAGCAGTCGTTTCATGCATAATTCGGGAGAGGATTGCAGGTAGTGCGTTTCCGAGGCAATCGGTTCAATGTTGCTTTCTGGAATATAAACAGGCTGGCGGATGGGGGTATCGACTTCGAGGAAATCCTGCCGATGGAAAAAGGTCCTGATGGCACGAAAAAAGGCTGCACGGAGGTGCAGCCCCTCTAAGCTCAGCATGAAACTATTCTTTCACCCGGGTCACATATTCGCCGGTTCGGGTGTCGATCTGAATCTTGTCGCCTTCCTCGACGAAAGGAGGTACCTGCAGCTCGTAACCCGTCTGCACGGTAACCGGCTTGGTATCGTTGCCCGAGGTGTCGCCTTTCGCCCAGGGATCTGCCCTGGTGACCTCAAGATTGACAAAGGTCGGCAAGGTGATATCGATCGGCTTACTGTCAAAAAACAGCACTACGACCTCCATGTTATCGATAAGAAAATGGGTGTTGTCCCCAAGCTGCTCCCGGGTGAGCGCAAGCTGCTCGTAATTGTCGGTATCCATGAAATGGAATTCGTCGCCCTGACTGTAGAGAAATTGCATTTTCCGCTCATCGAGCTCGGCTTTCTCGAATTTATCGTTGGAACGATAGGTCTTGACAAGCTGGTTCCCGGAAATCATATTCCGCATCTTGCATCGATAGAGAGCCTGGCCCTTACCTGGCTTGGAAAACTCGAAATCCGTGACGATATACGGATTCCCATCTATCTGCAATTTAAGTCCTTTACGCAAATCAGCGGCACTCAGCATGGTACTTCTCCATATCTTCTTAATCTCAACCGGAACACCGGCAACATGTTTCTATCGTGACAAAAATCAATAACATAACCGCCGCTTGCAATCGCAACGGGGACAAACAACCACCATAAACTTTCTGGAACCAGATAATATACCTGTCTTCTACCTTCCTTCGCAACCGTTAAAATCTGTCAACCAGCAAAACCTTCATTTTAACTCTGCATTATATGGTGATTTTCTCGGAAATCCTTTGATGAAGCGGTCCGGGTCATCTTTTTTCAATGCCAACTGGAAAGGGCCGGTTATAATGCCTGCTGTGGCGAGCTTGGCTTTCCGAAAGTCATTCCCGTTCGTCCAACGCATAATACTCAGTCACAATATTGATATGTGTTTACACCGCCCGACTATTCTTTAGAATTTATGAAAACGCTCTGGACTCCCTGGAGAATTGAACATGTCCTCGGCAATGCCCCAAAGATCCGTCACTGTCTCTTCGAGCCTTGCGGGGCCGCCCGGACCGACAAGAATCTTCTCCTTCTTTATCGAGACGAATTGGCGCTTGTCCTGCTCAATCGCTTTCCCTATGCCAATGGCCATCTCCTGGTTGCGCCCACGCGCCATGTAAGCTGTATCACCGAGCTTTCCGCCGAAGAAAATCTTGCCCTGATGGAAACTGTGAAGCAGGCCACGGCCATCCTGAAGAGACACCTTGCCCCGGACGGTTTCAATATCGGCTGCAATATCGGCGCCATTGCCGGGGCGGGAATCGCCGATCATCTCCATTTCCACATTGTCCCGCGCTGGCATGGCGATCATAATTTTATAAGCGTCGTCGCCGATATCCGGACTATTCCCGAACACATCGAAGCGACCTATGACAGGCTCCTTCCCGACTTCCAGGCTCTCCCGGACAAACACGCCAGGTGAAACACATGACGAAACTGACCCCCATGCTGCAGCAGTACCTGGAGATCAAAGGACAACATGAAGATGCCATCCTTTTCTACCGAATGGGCGATTTTTATGAAATGTTCTTCGATGATGCCATAATCGCCTCAAAAATTCTCGGCATCACCCTCACCTCCCGGAACAAGAAAAGCGATCCTGTCCAGGTGCCGATGTGCGGCATTCCTTACCATGCGGCTCAGTCGTATCTGGCGAAACTCATCAAGGTCGGCCGACGCGTTGCCATCTGCGAGCAGACGGAAGACCCCGCCAGCGCCAAAGGGATCGTCAAGAGGGAGGTGGTGCGGATCATCTCCCCGGGCGTGGTCACCGACGATCAGTTGCTTGACGATAAGAGTAACAACTACCTTTCTTCCCTGGTCGTTAAGGAGAGTCAGGGACTTCGTCACTATGGCTTGAGTTTTCTGGATGTCAGTACCGGTGAGTTTCTCGTTGGTGAGTTTTCAGGAAAGCCCTGCAGTATCGATGAGGTCCTCGACCAGGTATCTCGCCTCGCGCCGTCCGAACTGCTGATTCCGGCCGACGATCGTGAAAATCTCGAAGAACTCCTGGAACTGCTTCAGGCGCTGCTGCCGGTGCTCTGCATCACCGAGAGAACTTCCCCTACCTTTCATGAGGATACTGCAAGGGATTTGCTCCACGATCATTTCCGGGTTGTGTCGCTCGACGGTTTCGGCTGCAGCCATTTCTCCTTCGGCATTACAGCCGCCGGCGCGCTGCTCGACTATATTCGGGAAACCCAAAAATCGACAGTCGACCATATCGAGAGACTGAAACCTCTCGAAACCGAAACCATTCTCCACATCGATGAATCCTCCAGACGAAACCTCGAACTGACCCAGACCATCGTCGGCGGTCATCGCCAGGGTTCGCTATTGTCCGTCCTCGATAGCACCTGCACCCCCATGGGTGCCCGGCTGCTGCGTCACCACCTTCTGTTCCCGCTCCGCGACAGGCGGAAAATCATCGACCGTCTCGATGCCGTGACTTCATTTTTCAACAATAGTCTGTTGCGCCGGGAAATCCGGTCTCTTCTCGAAAGCGTCTACGATCTCGAAAGATTGAACAGTCGCATGATTCTTGGGTCGGGCAATGGCCGGGACATGCTGGCCATGAAGGCTTCACTGGCCTGTCTGCCCGCCATCCACAGTCTCCTCGCCCAGGGCGATACGGCCAAACTCATAGCTTTGCGCGATGCGTTTGATACCCTCACCGATCTTCTTGAACTCCTTGAAAATTCGGTTCATCCGGAGGCCCCCGTCAGCGTCCGTGAAGGACACCTTATTGCCCCGGGATATAACCAGGAACTCGATGAACTGGTCATGCTGCTTCGGGGCGACAAGAAGCTTATTCTCGATCTTGAGAACAGGGAGCGTGAAGCAACGGGGATCGCCAAGTTGAAAATCGGCTACAACAAGGTTTTCGGTTACTTTATCGAGATCGGTAAAACCCATGAACATAAAGTTCCCGACTACTATATCAGGAAACAAACCCTGGTGAATGCCGAGCGATTCATCACCCCCGAACTCAAAGAGTTCGAAAATCGAGTACTTGGCGCCGAGGATCGTCGGGTTGAACTCGAATATGAACTTTTCCTCACTATTCGTTCCCGATTGGCCGAGAACAGCACCCGTATCCTGCAAACCGCCCGGTTGCTTGCCCAACTTGACGTCCTCACCACCAGCGCCGAGATCGCCCACAAAAATAACTACCGCCGCCCGGAAATTGACGATGGCGATGGTATTCACATTGTCGAAGGACGGCACCCGGTCATCGAGCGGGCACTGCCCTCCGGCAAGTTTGTGCCGAACGATGTTCACCTGGACCAGCACAATAACGAGGTGCTCATTATCACCGGACCGAACATGGCCGGCAAATCCACCGTCCTGAGACAAACCGCCCTCATTGTTCTCATGGCCCAGATGGGTTGTTATGTTCCTGCCGAACAGGCAACCATAGGTATCGTCGACAGAATATTCACCCGAGTAGGTGCGATGGATAATCTTCGCCGAGGTCAGTCGACCTTCATGGTGGAGATGAGCGAAACCGCCAATATCCTCAACAATGCTACGGAGAGAAGTCTGGTTATTCTTGATGAAATCGGCCGAGGAACCTCAACCTACGACGGCCTCTCCATCGCCTGGGCGGTAGCCGAAGAACTTGTCGAGAAAAACGGCAAGGGCGTCAAAACCCTGTTCGCCACCCATTATCACGAACTCACCGAACTTGCAAAGACCAATACCCGTATTCAAAACTATTCCATTGCCGTGCGCGAGTGGCAGGGGAACATCATCTTCCTGCATAAGCTGGTAAAAGGTGGAACGAGCCGAAGCTACGGCATTCAGGTGGCTGGCTTGGCCGGGGTCCCGCCGCATGTCGTCAAGCGGGCGATGGAGATACTGAAAGAGATTGAGTTCGGAAAATTCAGGCAAAACGGACAGCTATACTCTTTCGGCAACAAAAGCAGAAACAAAAAAAATCCCGATCAGCTTCTTCTCTTTGCTCCCCCTGTCGACCCTATCAGGGAATTTTTAATGAAAGTAAACCTCGATGAGTGTCCACCGGTCGAAGCACTCAATACTCTCTACTCGCTGAAAAATATGCTCAATTGAAAGAAATCACGGATGCCTATCTCTTTCTCGCCTCCCGCAAGATCACCCTCGCGACAGGCCTTCGTCAGGTACGATCTGTGCCGTACTCTTTGTTTCTATTTATTTTGCCTTGGTTATTTCTTTCCTGTATAATGACCCCCGATATCAATCAAGTATTTGATAACAGATGTTGGCTATAATTTCTGCTGGAGCTCAGATTTATCTCAGTGATGATCCGCACAGTTCTTCTCACCTGTTTTTCCCTGATCTTTACGTTCGCATGTCTTCCTATTACTCTCCTGGCAGCAGAAGATGACGCCGACAAACCCGTCTCTATCGCAAGCCAATACGAGGAAGCAAAATTTTACTACAATCAGCTCCAAACAAACGCGCATCTAGCTCAAGCCCGTGAAAACTGGCTGAAAGGGACGAGGAATTTTCGTCGAATCTACTTGTCAAGCCCGAAAGCCGAACTTGCACCGGCTTGCCTCTTTATGCTTGGGCGCGTCTACAGTGAGATGTACGACAAATTTCAAAACGGGATTGATCTTGATGAATCAATCTCCTACTTCAAAGATACTGCCAAACTTTTCCCTCAGCATCGATTGGCAGATGATGCATATATGGCTCTTGCCCAGATCGTTCTTGATAAACGTGGCAATCCCAAGGAAGCTTCAGATTACCTTACGGAAATTGTGACCAATTTCCCCAATGGTGATATGCATACCGAAGCCGAAAACCTCCTCAAGGTTCTCTCCCAGGAACACGATATCCCCTTGCCACAGGTCATGGTATCCTCCTCCCGGGAAAACAAGCTCAATTATGTCTTGCCGGTAAAATATTGGTCTTCCGACAACTATACTCGGGTCGTTATAATGGCCTCCGGCCCGGTGAACTATAAGGAAATTCTCCTCGAGGAGACTGAAAATACACCGAGACGACTCTATATCGATTTCAAGAAAAGCTATATCGAGCCCCAATACAGGGCTCCTGTACCCATAGAGGATGGCCTTCTCAGACGCATTCGAACCGGCCAGTTCTCACCGGACACTGTCCGGGTTGTTCTCGATATCGAATCCATCAACAGCTACAAGATTTTTAGTTTACCAGACCCATTCAGGGTTGTAATCGACGTTCGCGGCGAAAAGAAAAGCGAGAAGTTGCCGCCGGAGAAGATAACCCCCGAGCCTCAGGAAAGTGTGGCCGAAAAGAAAATTGCCCTTCCTGACACCACCGGCAACATCGTCGTCCTTCGAGACAATAAGAAAATCGCTCCTGCTCAAAAAACAGCTCCTGAATCTGGAAAGATCGAGAAATCTCCAGAGGTGAAACCGCTGACCTTAGCCCAGCAACTCGGCCTCGGTGTCAAGAAAATTGTACTTGACCCGGGCCACGGCGGCAAGGATCCGGGGGCCATGTCCTTTGGTATGAAGGAAAAAGATATTGTGCTTGGCATCGCCAAACAACTCGCTCCGGTTTTGGCCAAGGAGCTCGGTTGTGAAGTGCTTCTCACGAGACAGGATGATACGTTCATCAGTCTCGAAGAACGGACAGCCATCGCCAATACCCAGAATGCCGATCTGTTCGTTTCACTGCATATCAATGCCCATTCCTCGGCCAAGGTGAGAGGTCTTGAAACGTATTATCTCAATCTCACTACCAACGCCGATGCTATGAAGGTCGCAGCGAGAGAAAATGCCACCTCCACCCATCAGATGAGCGATCTTCAGGATATCCTCTCCGATATCATGAAAAATTCCAAAATCAACGAGTCATCCCGACTGGCCCAGCAAGTTCACAATTCCATTCTCACTCAGGCAGGGAAACAAGGATTTGCTGATATTAAAAATCTAGGAGTCAAACAGGCCCCGTTTTACGTCCTGATCGGTGCCCAGATGCCGGCAATCCTCATAGAACTCGCCTTCATCAGTAACGAGCAGGATATTCAAAATCTTAATAACCCCTCATTCGTTAAGATGCTGACTCAGGAGATCACCCATGGAATCAGGACATATGTGAATGATACAACTGCTCAGCTTTCTAAAAACTGACAGAAAGCCCGTTATCCTGAATAAGTCTTGGTTGGATTTTTAGCTGGATCCATAAGAAAAAAGTCGCAAAATGATAATAAAAAAGGGGCCGTTCTCTGTGAGAGAACAGCCCCTTTTTTATTAAAGACTACTTTGAGACTTACTTCGTATTGGCGACCTTCAGTCGAGCCAAAGCCCTTTGCAGCGCCACTTCTGCTCTCTTCCTATTGAAATTTTCAATCTGTTGAGCTGCCTGGGCAAGTCTTTTTTCTGCTCTTTCTTTGGCTTTCAGCGCCCGATCAACATCAATTTCATGACCCTTTTCGGCACTCTCTACGAGGAATGTAATCTTATTGTTGGAAACCTCGCAGAAACCTCCGCTCACCATGAGAGCTTCTCTTTTCTTGCCGTTCTCATAAGTAAGAGTACCGATTTTGATCGTCGACAGAAAGGGTGCATGATTGGCCAGTACACCGAAGTCACCTCCAAAACCAGGAGCGTTAACGATATCTACATCCTCGTTTACTTTTGCTCCAGCTGGAGTTACAACTTCAAGTCTTATCTGTTGTCCCATCGATTGTTCCTCTCAAGCGGATTATTTGGCTTCTTTTGATTTTGCTTCCTTAGCGATAGCTTCATCAATGGAGCCGACCATGTAGAAAGAGTTCTCGTTGAGGTCGTCGAGCTTGCCGTCAAGAATCTCTTTGAATCCTTTTACCGTGTCTGCAACCTTAACGAATTTTCCGGCCATACCGGTAAATACCTCGGCAACGGTAAAGGGCTGCGAAAGAAATCTCTGGACTTTTCTGGCTCTGGACACGAGCATCTGGTCTTCCTCGGACAATTCATCCATACCGAGGATAGCGATGATGTCCTTCAAGTCTTTATACTTCTGCAGTGTTACCTGTACTCCGCGGGCGACCTGATAATGCTCTTCGCCGATAACGTTGGGATCGAGAATCCTGGAGGTCGAATCGAGCGGATCAACCGCTGGATAGATACCGAGCTCGGCGATCTGCCGGGAGAGAACAACAGTCCCGTCAAGGTGAGCAAAGGTGGTTGCCGGGGCAGGGTCAGTCAAGTCGTCCGCAGGTACATATACGCATTGAACGGCGGTGATTGAACCTTTTTTGGTGGAAGTAATACGTTCCTGCAGGGCACCGAGGTCGGTGGCGAGAGTCGGCTGGTAACCAACCGCAGAAGGAATACGACCGAGAAGCGCCGATACTTCGGAACCAGCCTGGGTGAAACGGAAGATGTTATCAATAAACAGGAGAACGTCCTGACCCTCTTCGTCACGGAAGTACTCGGCAGCAGTCAGACCGGTCAGAGCAACACGGGCACGCGCTCCGGGAGGTTCAGTCATCTGGCCGTACACGAGAGCTGCTTTCGGCAAAACGCCCGATTCCTTCATCTCGTGATAGAGATCGTTACCTTCGCGTGTACGCTCGCCTACGCCGCAGAAAACGGAGATACCACCGTGATGCATGGCGATGTTGTTTACCATCTCCATCATGATAACTGTCTTACCGCAACCGGCACCGCCGAACAGTCCCATTTTTCCACCAAGTGGGAACGGTACAAGCAGATCGATAACTTTGATACCGGTCTCGAGTACCCGTACTTCGGTATCCTGCTCGGTGAAGGCCGGTGCTTCGCGATGGATCGGCATAGTCTTATTTGAGCCAATCGGTCCAAGTCCATCAACCGGTCGGCCGACTACGTTCATGATCCTGCCAAGTGCCGCTTCGCCAACCGGAATGGTGATGGGCAAACCGCTATCCCGCACTGCCATTCCACGAACAAGACCATCCGTTTGATCCATGGCAATACACCGACAGGCGTTATCACCAAGATGCTGTGCTACTTCTACTACCAGATTATCTGCTTTATCGTTAATACCTGGATTCGTGACAAAACATGCGTTCAAGATATTCGGCAATTTGCCGGGTTCGAACTCAACGTCTACGACAGGACCGATTACCTGTGTGATCTTTCCAATTTTTTGTTCACTCATTGGGATTTATCCCTCCTCAAAAGTCTTAGATTATCATGAGATAAGTAATTATTTCAGAGCTTCTGCGCCGCCAACAATGTCCATAAGCTCACTTGTAACGGCAGCCTGACGAGCCTTGTTGTAAACGATGGTCAGGTTTCGCACCATATCCTTGCATGCATTGGTTGCATTATCCATCGCAGTCATCCTGGCTGCATGTTCACTCGCACCCACTTCAAGCATTGCATGATAAACGATGACATTGAGATATAAAGGCTGGAGAACATCCATAATCTCTTCCGTAGAAGGTTCGTAGATATAGTCTCCCGAGAATTTTTTCTCCGTCGAGCTCGCTCCGCTTTTGGGTTGTACCGGCAGAATGGCCGAAACTTCCGGCCGTTGTATGGCCACAGACTTGAATTGACCGTAGATGATCTCGACTTTGTCAGTTGCACCGCTTAAAAATTCCGCCGCAACATCTGTGGCAATCTCCCTGGCATTATACATTTGAAAGTTGCTCATGATATCTCGGTAGCTCTTTCTTACAAGCCCGGTTTTTTTCAGAGCCTGACTACCTTTCTTCCCGACGCAGACGAAACTGACCTTCTTTCCACTCGCCTCATATTCGGCCATCTTCACCAATGCAAGCTTGATGATGTTGGCATTGAATGAGCCACACAATCCGCGATCAGAAGTTACAACCACCAGTTCCACGGTTTTCTCATCCCGGACTTCCATCAATGGAAATCCGGTGGTATTCGCCCCCCCGGAAAGGTTTGACATTGCCTCGTCAAATTTGGCGGCATAAGGTCTGAATGCCTCCATCTTTTCCTGGGCGCCCCGCAGTTTTGCTGCGGCGACCATGTTCATAGCCTTGGTGATCTGAGCTGTCTTCTTGACACCCGAGATCTTAGTTTTTACTTCTTTTAAACTCGCCATATCTTGACCTTTTGTGATTAGTTAAGACCTTTTGTCGCCTTGAAAGTATCACCAAAGCTGGTCAGTACCTTGTTGAGTTTTTCCTTTATTGGGTCGGTGAACATCTTTTCTTTGACAAGATCGGTAAAAATGGTCGGCTCATTGGATTCAATGTAGTTGTACAGCTCCGACTCATAGTCAGCCAAAGTGTTTACCGGCAGTTTATCGAGAAATCCATTTGAACCAGCGTAGATAATTGTGACTTGTTTCTCCATCGGCAGCGGTTGATATTGCGGCTGCTTCAAGATTTCAACCAGTCGCTCACCACGGGTCAGTTTGGCCTGGGTGCCGGCATCAAGATCGGAACCGAAAGCGGCAAATGCCGCCAATTCACGATATTGTGCCAGATCGAGGCGAAGGGTACCGGCAACCTGCTTCATGGCCTTCACCTGTGCAGCGCCACCTACTCGCGATACAGAAAGCCCGACGTTGATGGCCGGTCGAACACCCGAGAAGAAGAGGTTCGGCTCGAGATAAACCTGACCGTCGGTGATAGAAATAACGTTGGTCGGAATAAAGGCGGAAACGTCGCCAGCCTGAGTTTCGATGATAGGCAGAGCGGTAAGTGAACCGGCGCCCAATTCGTCATTTACCTTGGCTGATCTTTCCAGCAACCGGGAGTGGTTGAAGAAAATGTCGCCAGGATATGCTTCACGTCCGGGGGGCCGTCTGAGGAGCAGAGAAAGCTCGCGGTAAGCAACGGCCTGTTTGGAGAGATCGTCATAAATGATAAGTGCATGCTGACCATTATCCCGGAAGTATTCACCCATGGCGCAACCGGCGAAAGGTGCAATGTACTGCATTGGCGCAGGGTCGGAGGCGCAGGCGGATACAACGGTGGTATATTCCATTGCACCATGCTTTCTCAGAGCCTCAACAACCAGAGCAACGGTCGATTTTTTCTGGCCTACTGCAACATAAATACAGTGAATATCAGAGTATTTCTGGGCAATGATGGCATCGACGCAGAGAGCAGTTTTGCCGATCTGGCGATCGCCGATTACCAGTTCGCGTTGTCCGCGACCGACAGGGGTCATAGCATCGACTGCTTTTGAGCCGGTGTAGCAAGGCTCATGGACACCTTTTCTGGCGATAACGCCTGGAGCCAATACTTCAATTTTTGATGTGAGATCGGTTTTTATCGGACCCAGACCGTCTATCGGCATACCGATACCGTCAACAACACGTCCTTCCATACCGGGACCGACTGGGACCTCGGCGATTTTTCCGGTACGCTTGACGATGTCGCCCTCTTTAATACCGGATACGTTACCGAGAACGGCACATCCGACGTTGTCCGCTTCAAGGTTCAGGGCAAGGCCCAAGATTCCACCGGGAAATTCCAGCAGCTCCATGGCCATGCAGTTCTGCACGCCATAAACACGGGCGATACCGTCACCAACGGAGATAACGGTACCGGTTTCATTAAGATCTATGCTGGTCTCGTATGCCCCAATCTGATCTTTGATAATCTGACTAATTTCTGCGGCTTTGATCTGCATCTATTCTCTCCCCTTAATGGAATCTTTTAAACCTGCAAGTTGCGTCTTTATACTCCCGTCTAAAACCAGGTCACCGACTTTGGCGATAATTCCGCCAATAATCGAAGGATCAACACTGGTTGTGAGTGCAACCTTCTTGCCTGTTAACTTTTCTAATACAGTTTGAACGTTTGCTTTCAATTCATCATCCAGTTCAACGGCCGAGGTAACGTTGCCATGGCTGATATTTTTCACTTCATCAACCATAGTTCGATAGGATGCGGCAATTTCCGGTAGTAATCCGGCTCGTTTTTTCTGGACTAAAAGATTCAGGAAGTTGCCCATGACGTTATCGACTCCCATAGAGGCCACTAATCCCTTCATGACCTTTTCTTTAACATCCATGGGATAGAGAGGATTCGTCACGGCATCAGCGACTTCAGGGTGAGTGGCATAGAGGTTTGCTACGCCTTGAAGAACTTCATTATAGTCTTCGTATATACCCTGCTCCTGACCTACGGTGAAAATTGCCTTGGCATATCGTCGTGCGAGGATTGTCTGTTTCACTGTACGGCCCCCACTTTGGCTAAATAATTTTCAATGATCTTCACCTGGTCGTCGGCAGTGAGATTTTTGACAATGAGTTGCTCGGCCATAACCGCTGCCTGGTCAGCAACCTCATTCTTGAGAGTACGCCGAGCTTCGGTCACTTCGTTCTGAATAGCCATTTCTGCCGAACGCTGGAGATCGCTCGCAGCCTTTTCGGCTCTCTCGATGATCTTCACTTTTTCGATTTCGGCCTGGGCGACGGCTCTTTCGACGATCTTATCTATTTCCGACTCCACCGTCGTCAGCTTTGCCTGAAAATCGTTATACGATTTTTCGGCTTCGGCACGTTTCTGCTGCAGCGTCTCGATCTCATCCTTGATCTTCTTTTGACGAGCTGCAAGGCCTGCGCCAATCGGCTTTGCCGCAAACTTCACCAGGATGATCATCAAAGCGATGAAGTTGACGATCCGCCAACCAAGATCCTTGAGTTTAGCAGGCGAGAGACTGGATGATTGCTTTGCTCCGTGTCCGGCATCTTCTCCGTGTCCGGTTTCTGCAGCCACGGCAGTATCGGCAGGTGCCCCTTGTCCGGCCTTCTCCGATGCGAAAACCGCTCCACACGACAAGGCAAGCCAAAGTGTTAACGTAAGCAGGCTCAACAGCCTGGCAATGTGTTTCACTCCATTCATTTTTAGAGACTCCTCCCCAGAATTTTACTTGCCATGTCAGTTGCAAAACCTTCCAAATTTGACCGCAAACTGGTTCTGGCGCCCTCGATTTCTGCCCTGAGTTCGGCCAATTTAGCCTCCTTGGTCGCGTCGACACCAGCCCTGATGGCGGTGAGCTTTTCATCGCCGGCAGCCTGAGCTTCAGCGCGAGCACCGTCAAGAGCAGCCTTTGCCTTACCGGAAGCTTTAGCCATTTTTGCATCTACTTCTTCCTGCCGGAGTTTGGCATTTTTCTCGAATTTCGAGATATTCTCCTCCATTCCCCGGAGTTTTTCAGATCTCTCCTTAATGATGTTCCTTATAGGTTTATAAAGAACACCATTGAGAAGAAACATGAGCACAACCATGTTAACAATCTGAATAAACAAAGTAATATCCGTCGTAATCATGTTAGTAGCTCCTGCTTAGCTAAGATTACAAAAAACTTAACATTCATTTGCGCAAATGAATGATGACCGCACTCGGCTATATCTACAAAAAAAGGCTAGAAAAACCCCAGAATAAACTGAACCACCATTCACAATGGCAAAAAATTCTTACTGTAAATATATTGCTCTGTCAACTAATTTGTAGAGTTGATCCCAAGGCTCGGACAAAACAGCACATCCGTGACAAGATTACGCACAATTCGCCCATCGGCGCCAGTAGCCAGCAGTACAGCCTGACAGTTCTAAGGTCTCTGCAGTAATGCAGTTATCACCGACGGAACAGAACCTATGGCCTCATTCAATTTATCAACCATTGGCCCACCTGCCTGTGCCATATCGGGTCGGCCACCGCCTTTCCCGCCGACGATTTTCGCTACCCGATTGATAATATCTCCGGCCTTTATCTTCTCCGTCAGATCATCGGTGACAATCGCCAGCAGAGCGGCCTTATCGTTAATACTGCCACCCAACACAGCAATACCGCTGCCGAGAGTATCCCGTACCCGATCGCCTACCTCCCGCAGGGTTTTCGGACTATCGAGAGGAATCACTGCAGCGACAAGTTTTAAGCCTGCAACGCTGATTGCATTGTTCATTACGCCGTCAAGATCGGTACTGGCCAGCTGCCTGGAAAGATCGGCAACCTGTTTATCCATTGCCTTGAGATTTTTAAGAACCGACTCCACCTTCGGAATAATTTCTCCGCCGTTCCCTACATTGAGCAGGGCCGCAGTCCGTCTCTCCCGCCGATAAACCGTCTGGATATCGGCAAAAGCTGCCGGTCCGGCGAGGGCTTCGATTCTTCGGACTCCGGAGGCAATTCCGTTCTCAGTGAGGATTTTAAATGTCCCGATGGACCCGGTTGCCGCAACATGAGTACCGCCGCACAGCTCCTTGCTGAAATCGGCCATTGCCACAACCCTGACATTTTCCTCGTACTTTTCACCGAATAAGGCCATCGCACCTTCTTTCAGCGCCTCCTCTTTCTGCAGCACCCGGGTCTTCACCGGGGCATTTTGCCAGATTCTCTCATTGACCAGAAGTTCGATGGTTTCGATCTCCTCAGGAGACAATGGAGAAAAATGGGTGAAATCAAACCGCAGTCGATCAGGTGAAACGAGCGAGCCAGCCTGCTTGACATGATCCCCAAGAACCTTTCTGAGCGCTGCGTGGAGCAGATGCGTTGCCGAGTGATGCGCGGCCGTGGCAAACCTTCGACGCTGGTCGACCTCAAGGGCCACCTCAAGGTTTTCGCTCAAAGTTCCTTCCGTCACTGTCACCTCGTGCAGGATGATCTTATCCCCTTGAACCGAGGTGGCCACTACCTTGGCACTTCCTCCTTGCCAAGATACTTGTCCCAGGTCTCCTGCCTGCCCTCCCGATTCAGCATAGAAAGGCGTTTTGTCGACGAAAAGCCGACCACTTTCACCAGCGCCAAGTTGTGCAACCCGCAGTCCTGAATCATTGATCAACCCCTGCACCCTGCTCACTGCCGAGGTTTTCTCATAACCGACGAATTCCGCTCTCTTACCGGTTTTGGCAATTTCTTTCACACCTTCCTCAAGAAGTTTCACACCTTCACCCTTACGAGATAAGCGCGATTTCTGTCGCTGGTTTTCCATCTCGGTGTGAAAACCGGCCTCGTCGAACGCAAGGCCTCTTTCCAGGGCGATATCCCTGACAATGTCGAAAGGAAAACCGAAGGTGTCGTAGAGTTTGAAGATAAACCTGCCGGGAATGCATCCGGTGTTTTCCGCCTTGAGCCTCGCTAATTCCTCATCGAGTAGCGCCAGCCCGTTTTCGAGTGTCTCGCGGAATCGTTCCTCTTCGTTGTTCACGACCTTTGAAAGCAAGGAAAGTGCGTTGCCGAGATGGGGATAGGCCACCACCATCTCCCGTACCACGACTTTGACCACCTCTTCCATGAAGGGTTTGTCCAGCCCGAGATGCTTGCCGTAACGAACCGCACGGCGCATGATCCGCCTGAGCACGTAGCCTCGCCCTTCATTTCCCGGCAGGATACCATCGGCAACCAGAAAGGTCGTGGCCCGGGCATGGTCGGCAATAACCCGCATAGCAACGTCATCCTGCGCATTTTTGCCGTATTCTTTGCCCGCCAATTGTGCCATTCTCTCGATGATCGGAGTGAACAGGTCGGATTCGTAGTTGTTGAATTTGCCCTGCAGGACAGCAGCAACCCGTTCAAGCCCCATGCCGGTATCGATACTCGGTTTGGGCAGTCGGGTCAGGGTTCCGTCCGCCGAACGGTTGAATTGCATGAACACCAGGTTCCACAGTTCCAGGAAGCGGTCACAGTCGCAGCCCAGGGCGCAATCGGGACGGCCGCAGCCGGCTGCTGCTCCCTGATCGATATGAATCTCCGAACACGGCCCGCAGGGACCGGTATCACCCATGGCCCAGAAGTTGTCCTTCTCCCCCATCCTCACGATCCGGCCCTTCGGCAGACTCTCAACCTTCTCCCACAGCGCATGGGCCTCGTCATCGTCCTCATAGATCGAGACCCAGAGTTTCTGAGGATTGATGCCAAGTTCAACGGTAAGAAAATCCCAGGCGAAACGGATGGCTTCTTCCTTGAAATAGTCGCCGAAGGAAAAGTTGCCGAGCATTTCAAAAAAGGTGTGGTGCCGGGCGGTATATCCAACATTTTCCAAATCGTTGTGCTTGCCGCCGGCCCGGACGCACCGTTGACTGGTTACTGCCCTCACATAATCACGTTTCTCCTCACCCATAAACACGGTCTTGAACTGCACCATGCCTGCATTGGTAAAGAGGAGGGTCGGATCGTCTTTGGGGACGAGCGATGAACTTTCGACGGCCGTGTGACCATTCTTTATGAAGTAGTTCAAGAACCTGCTGCGTAAATCATTTCCTTTCATAGTTCCCAGGCAACATCAATAGTATTGGATAATTCCCCCATCGGATCGGTCGGAGAGAGCACTCTATACGTTATAACTTTGCTATTCATTGCGGGCGATAATATAAGGGAGGATCTTTTTGAAATCCGGGGTGCCGGCCTTACCCAAAAGTTCATAGATCAACATTTCTGCAGATCCGATCGCCACCCCGGCTGTTTGCAGCCGTGCAAGCCCCTCCCTGTGATCGCTCACGTTCCTCGACGAAACCCCATCGGAAACGATCCAGACCTCTTTACCCTTTCCCAGCAATCCCATTGCCGTCTGATAGATACAGATATGGGTCTCGACGCCGACAAGCACAATAGTCCGGATGCTGTCCGGCAAGCCGTCGATGAACGCTGCCGTTTCCCCGTTGGCCAAGGCATTGAACTCAACTTTATCGAATTGCGGCACCTCGGCGACGAGCGCTGCAACATTGTCAACGTACGGTCCCAACCCCTTCTTGTACTGGGTGTTTGCCAGAACGGGGATACCAAGGATTCCGGCGCAGCGAATCATGAGCTCAACCGTGGCCGAAACCTTTTCCGCTTCATGGATCTTCGCCATCAGGCTCTTTTGCACATCGATGACCTGCAGACAGACGTTTTCCGGGGCCAGCAGTCTCGTCTTCATCCCAGTCCTCCTCTCACCAAAATTAGGCAAAATTTTGATTCAATAGACTCTTTTCTCCATTCAGATTCAAGATTATCCTTTCATCTGTGCAAAAAAGTTACACCGGCGGCAAGAGGCGTACCCGTTGGAAGAACTACGGAAAATGAGGCGGGCGAGAAGAATTCGCACCCACCGCCGACTCCATCAGGAGGCGTTTTCAAAGTGAAAAATCAAGTTCCGGAAGAACTCTTTTTCCCTTCGATGAGTTCCGAGATAATCGAAGGATCCGCCAGCGAAGAGATGTCCCCGAAATCATCGAAATCATCGGCGGCGATTTTCTTCAGGAGCCGTCTCATGATCTTTCCGCTCCTGGTTTTCGGCAGAGCGTCGGTATACTGTACCCCGTCCAGAGTAGCAATGGGTCCGATCTGCCCGCGGACATGGTTCCGTAACTCTTCCAGCAACTCCCCCGTCTGTTGAACATTTCTGTTCAAGGTCACATAGGCATAGATCGCCTGCCCCTTCAGGGGATGCGGCATGCCGACCACCGCCGCCTCGGACACGCTCCGATGCGTCAGCAATGCCGATTCTATTTCCGCCGTTCCCAGCCGATGACCGCTGACGTTGATGATATCGTCGAGTCTGCCCATTATCCAGAAATAGCCGTCTTCATCGCAACGCGCGCCGTCGCCGGTGTCATATCCCCAGCGCGAATCGACGTGATGGGAAGACTGCAGCGGGTCCTGTTCTCCGCAAAGATCTTTGCACATCCCGGGCCACGGCTGGCGGATCACCAGCCGCCCTCCTTCATGGTTCCCCACCTCACGACCCTCGGCATCGACCACCATGACATCTATGCCCGGCAACGGCTGTGCGGCCGCCCCCGGTTTCAAGGGAACCGTTTCGGCCAGAGGAGCGATCATGATCCCGCCCGTTTCAGTCTGCCACCAGGTATCGATTATAGGTAATCTGTTCTTGCCGATATGGGCATGATACCAGTTCCATGCCTCGGGATTGATCGGTTCCCCGACTGATCCGAGCAACCGCAGCGATGAGATATCGTATTTTTCAACCGGGCCCACCCCATATCGCATGAGGGCTCGGATAACGGTTGGTGCCGTGTAGAAGATCGTGACGTTGAATTTCTCCACTATCTGCCAAAACCTGTCAGGCCCCGGATAGAGCGGTATCCCTTCGTAGATCAAGGTAGTGGCGCCAAGTCCCAGCGGCCCGTAAATGCCGTAGGTGTGCCCGGTAATCCAGCCGATATCGGCGGTGCACCAAAAAATATCGTCATCCTGAAGATCAAACACCCACTGGCAAGTGTGCATGGCGTAGAGCAGATAGCCGCCTGCCCGGTGAACCACCCTTTTGGGCTTGCCTGTTGAACCGGAGGTGTAGAGGATGAAAAGGTCGTCGTTGGCTGCCATCTCGACGGGTTCGCAGATCGCCGAAATTCCAGGTGCCTGTCTCTCCTCATGCCACCAGGTATCCCGCTTCGGCTTCATTACGATATCTCTTTCGGTCTTACGGACAACGATGCAGGCCTCGACAAAATCACAATCATCGAGCGCCTCGTCGGCATTCGGTTTGAGCGGAATGGTTCGTCCGGCCCTGATAATTGCATCGGCGGTAATCAGCACCTTTGCCCGGCAATCCTCCAACCTGGTCTTGAGACTCGCCGAGGAAAAGCCGGAGAAGACGACGCAGTGCAGTACTCCCAACCGCGCACAGGCGAGCACAGCGATGACCAACTCGGGAATCATCGGCAGGTAGATGGCAACACTCTCCCCTTTGCCGACTCCTTTCTTTTTCAGGATATTGGCAAAGCGACAGACTTCGGCATACAGCATCTGATAGGTGAAGACTCTCGTCTCGTTGTCACTTTCCCCCTGCCAGATAAGCGCTGCTTTGTTGCGTCTGCCGTTTTCCAGGTGTCGATCAAGGCAATTCCAGGTCGGATTGAGCGTAGCACCGGCAAACCACTTGAGGTCCGGCGAACCGAGCTCCCCGTCGAGAACGGTATGCCATCTCTGCGACCAGGTGACAAGCTCCTCCGCTCGTCCCGCCCAAAATCCTTCGGGATCCTCGATCGATCTTTTATGCACCTCACGATAGGCCGGTGAGTTCCCATTGCCAACAGGATGCAGGCGTAGCGAACATCCCGGTCTGCGGAAGCTGGTTCCTCCCCACATTGCCACTTTCGTGCCATCTTCTCGGTCCATCGCCCCATCTCCTCGGGAATCGGCAGATGTTTCGCTACCTGTCCTTCTCGCGCCCGATGGAAGCGACTCCCGACACATTGCCCCAGCAGATCGGAATCCCGGACAGATGAAAGTTGCCTTCAATTATTACTAGAACTTAGAGAGTTAACCTACTCCACCCTTGCCTGGCAAATCAAGATATATTTGGCCCGGCTATCAAACTCACCGATCCGGGGACGCCTGACTTAATACCGACTCTTTTCGTCGGCCTTGCCCGATGTTCCGGCCATCCTCATCTGCACAAATATATTCTTGCGCGATCACTGTCTTAGGAAGTATTGTGCATCGGCCATTGGTGCATTGTATGGGAAATGCATGCGAAACAGCAAATACGTCTTTACAAATTTCACACAATTATTAAATTAATTTCTGAAATATTTCGACATCTGGAGATGCCATGCAAGACGAACAAATAGACGCTATGTCAAAACTGCTGAAATCGATGTCCCATCCCATCCGCTTGAAGATTCTTTGCCTGCTGCAGGACAAGGAACTTTCGGTGGGCGAAATCAGGGACCAGGTGAAGACGACGAACGCAAATGTCTCGCAGCACTTGAACATCTTGCGTGGCCAGGGCATCATCGATTACCGTAAGGACGCCAATTTTATCTACAATAAAATTGTCGATAAACGCATCCTCGACCTCATCAAAAAGATGCGCGTACTGTTCTGTCCGAACTTCTAAAAAGGGAGAATTCTCCTCCCTCTCTATCCACCAGAGGAGAAAACCATGATTGTTACAGACTGGATCCATGTCATTGCCGGGGCGTTCATAATTGCCAGCCTATCGTTGGGAGTTGAGGCAAGCCCAGTTTTTCACAGCAAGTACTGGCTTTTTTTCACGGCCTTTGTGGGGTTCAATCTTCTGCAGTTCGGTTTCTCGAAATTCTGTCCGCTTGGCCTCATCCTCAAGACGCTCGGGGTTCCTGAGCGCCGCCCCTGAAAAATAGCTATAGCTGCTCTTCCGCCATTAGAACATGGCAGGATGCCTGCCAGCAGCAGTTTTTTTGCGAGCACACCTCGCGCTGCCGAAAACACGGTAAGTTGCCCTCCTTCATTTGTATCCGACTGATAAGTTCGGCGAGTTTGACCCCTTTTTCCTGAGGCACCCCGAGTGCCAGCGCCTTTTTCCTGGCCAGCGAAAACAGCTTCGGTCCTCTCTTATACCCTTTCACCGTTACCCCCATAGAAAATTTGCCATAGTTTACACTCACCATCCATCCCCGTTTTTGTCGATGCGGAAATCCAGCATTGGTCGCACATGTCATCGACATAATCCATCTTCTTAAGAATAACGTTCCTTATCGCAAACGAACAAGAAAATTCGCCTTTGGTCGTCATTTTATATCGGCAGGATGTGATATTCTTCCACAGTGCCGTGAATTCCGTTCAAGACCTGCCCGTTGCGCCCGTCGATGGAAATCGGGTCGCCGAAACCGATTCTCACTCCGGCGATCTCACAATACTGTTCGGCCTCATAGACCTTCAGACTGCGGCAGCCGACGACGCAGGTCTTTTCCAGCCGCACGGCAACCACTGAGGCGTGGGAGGTCTGGCCCCCGCGGGAGGTAAGCAAACCTTCGGCCTGGCTCACCACCTTGATATCTTCCGGCACGGTATCCTGGCGGATCAGGATAAGCGGGGTGTGCGGATCGGTCTGCCGCAGTTTCCTGATATTGTCCTCGGTAAAAACCGCCCGGCCGGAAAGGGCCGAGCCGGAGACGCCGACTCCCTTGCCGAGATGGGCTTTTTCCAGGGCGGGACTCTCGACAAAGACATTCAAATGTTCCTTCTTCTTGATCGTGATCATGTCCCGGGTCTGAAGAAGATAGAGTTGTTCCGGCTCGGGCCCCTCGAAGGTGAATTCTATTTCCTGGGGGTTCCAACGCTTATCATAGACGAGTTCCCGTGATATTTCGAGAAGTTGCTTATATATTCCAGGGAAACGCAGTTCCAGCGTTTCTTCGACAGCCCGACCGTCGAGTTTCGCCTGCTCGACCGAGATGGCAAGGCTCGACACCAGACCGGAAACGATATCCTCGCCCTGGTCGCCGTAGGCATAATCCCCCCACAGGGCGACCCGCTGCACCTTGCGATAAGGATGGGCGGTAAAGACCACCCCTGCCCCGGAGCTCGCGCTCATATTGCCGAACACCATGGCCTGGACAATTACCGCTGTACCCCAGGAATCGGAAACATCCATTATTTTCCGATACTCCATGGCCTTCTGGGTTTTCCACGAATCGAGCACCAGCTGAATGGCGTTGACCAGCTGCAGCCAGGGGTCATCGGGAATACCAAGTCCCCGCTGGCGGATCAGTCTTTGATAGGAAAGTGCCAGTTCCTTCATCTGCTCCGGCGAAAAGTGTCGCTTCAGGGTCACATTGTATTTCGCCTTCGCCCTGTTCATCAGCGTCTGGAAGTCTTCCCTGCCGATCCCCGAGATCATGGCCCAGGATTGCAGGAAGCGCCGGTAGTTGTCCCAGGCCAGGTAGCTGTTGCCATTATTTGCGATGAATTCGGCAATGATCTCCTCGTTGAAGCCGACATTGTGGACGGTCGCCATCATCCCGGGCATAGAGATCGCCCCGCCGCTGCGTATCGAAAGAAGCAGCGGTTTTTCCGGGGAACCGAAGGTCTTGCCGGTCAGCGACTCGATTTCCGTCAGCGCCTGGCGGATCCGCTCCATGATCTCCTCGCGGGTCTTGGCGTAGCCGAAGACGATGTCCCGGCAGCGAAAGATCTCGGTGGTGAGCACAAAGGCCGGAGGAACGAGCTTGCCGTCGCCGATGAGAGTAGCCAGATTGAAGCCCTTGTTGCCGAGGTGAATGAAATTGTTGGTATAGGGATTGGGCTTATGCAGCAGGGAGATGGCCCGCTCCGGATTGTAGGTCATCAGCAGGTCGAGCTTTTCCTGGTCAAGCAGATCCTTCTGGTTTTCAAGGGTCTGGAGGATCCGGAGGATGAAGTTGTCGAGATGCTGCAAGCCAAAGGTGGAGGCGATCAACTCGCGAAAAAATACCTCGGACAGCCGCTGCACCGTCGTCCCGATCTCCAACTCCTCATAGAAGCTGCTGAATTTTTCCAGAATATTTTCTTTACCGATCTGGGGGATGATGATCGACAGGTTGTTCTGGTGGATATTAGTGTAAAAGGCGTAAATGATATCCTTGACCCCCTCGGACATCCCCCGGAAGATATCGAGATACTGGGTATAGGAGAAGCGCCGCACTTTCAGCGAGGCCTCAAGCAGGGACAGGTAGGTGGAAAGACGCCTTGAAGTTATGCCGTCGATCGCCAGTGCCCGCATGTAAAACTTGATGCACCGTACGATGTTGAAGAAGGTGGCCTGGGTGATGATCGACAGATTGACCGTCTCCGGCAGTTTCTCCAGGTAGAGGTTGGCGAGGTTTTCCAGACGGAAGGTGAGGCTCAGGGCATCGAACTTCCGCTCCTTGTACCGGCCGTACACGGACGGGATATCGACCGCGATATGCCGTTTGTAATAGATATCTTCACGGGCTTCGAAGGTCTCCTCGGAGAGGATGATATCCTTCAGACCCTCCAGGGCGGTGAGCAGTGCATTCAGGCAGTGTTCGGTATCGGCATGGCCGAGGTCGGCGAGCAGACTCTCCATCTCCGGGAAGCCGTCGTTGACCGCCCTCAATATCTCCGACTGCAACTGCTGGACGCCGAGGTTGTATTTCTTGTAGAGCAGCTTGTACATCCTGACCAGCAGCTCAAACCTTCGCACCTCGCATGGCTTGACATCCGCCTGGCGGGCCAGGAATTCGCCGATGGCCTTGTTGTCTTTCAACAGGATGTCCTGGACCCGATCGATGCCCATGGCCTGCCAGAAGCGTTCGGCCAGAACGAACTGGTCGTCGACGAACTCGCCGGTGGCGCTCACCTGGCTGTACACCTCCTCCGGAATATAGGGGACAAGGAGGGTCTTGTTACGGGTCCGCCAGAACTGAAAGATCGCCTGGACAAAATCGACGATGAGATTCGAACTCTCCACATGTCCCTGCTTGCGCAGAAAATGGATCAGCAGATCCTTGCGCTTATGGATTTCGTCCAGTTCGGTCGAAACATCGCGTAGCTCCCCTTCTGAGCCGATCTCGTTGAAGAATACCGGCATCAATTTGGTGAACTGTTTGGATAGGTTGTAGATCGGTTCGATGGGATGATTGAGCAGCTGGGTGATATCCCGCTGAAACAGATCGGTGTCCTTGACACAGGTTCCGGAGAGCTTCAGATGAATAATGAGGGCGGAAAAGAGCGTCGAACACCATTTCGGCTCGCGCATGATCAGGTACAGCCACACCCGGATGTTGGCAAGGTGGGCCGGATTGGCCAGAGGCTGCCAGTTTTCATCGACACCCACGACGCTCGCATGCTGGAAGCCGAAGCGGACCACCCCCCAGAGGAAGGCCTCCACCATGCGGCTGTTGCCGCGATCGAAAACCTCTCCTCCCAACACCTGGATACACTGGAGCGAAGTGTGAGGGAATTTCCGGACATTGGCCTTCAACAGCTTGAAAGCGGTCAACAGAAACTCCTCGATCTCCTCGAAGCTCTGCTGCCTGATCAGCTGCACCAGACTGCGATTGATCTCCCGCAGGGTTTCCTCATGAATGAGATACAACCCGTCCGTATCCATAATCTTGAACAGGAACAACAGTTTCCTGTTCTCACTGAAGTGAACAAGCGGTGAGATGAGCTGTGGCTCAAGCTGCCTGAAGAATTCCTCTGTCTCGACCAGCTTGTTGGGCATGGCTCGGTAATATTTGACAATGTCAATGTGGTCAGGCAGTTCGAGAATGGTTTTGAGACCTGCTTTCGGTTCCTGCTGCAGATCAAGACCTTGGATCGCCTCAAGGTGATTTCTCATAGTTTCATGAGAAATCGCGGTAAATAGCTGAGATGAATTGAAATCGGCGACGGATATGGAGCAGCGGTCGAGAAACCAGGTCAGCGGATCATCTTCCTGCAGCCAATAACTGTAGCCTCTGGCAAAGATAACCCGGACAAGGCGCGCAAGCGGCAGAAAGTCATAGCCGTTTCCTGCCGCTTCTGCGAGGTCCATCAGGTGTTTGGCGATCCTGGTGAAGGGATGCTGGCCATGGACAAGCTGCATCATTATCGGCCGGTCGGTTCTGTCCAGATCGGCGAGACGATCAAAGATCGCATTGAGTTCCGACTCAAATCGTTGAAAGTCATCGACGCTCAAACCAGTGATGGTTTTATCGAGCCAGACCATTTTAGCCCCGACTGCCTGATTCAGCAGATCGGGATTCCGCTGACAATCATAGAGCGCTTCGAAAAAGAGTCGACCGAAAAGTCTGAAGGCTTCCGGACCGTGATCATGGTTGATATAGTGACTGATGTTTTTCAGTGCAAAACTGCGAAGTTGCGGCAGAATTATTTTCCAGTTGCGAAACGGATGGCAGATTTCATAGAGCAATTTCTCAAGCGTCGCATGGAGGCCCTTGTAGCGGTCGACCACCTCGAGCAGAACCAGCAGCTCGGGGTCAATCTCCACCGCCCCCGCGGTTTCAAGAAGATTTGCCCTCAGCGCATCCGACTCTATTGCTGCCGTGTTGTCTGGTTTTTCCATAGTTGCACTGTAATGCGAATTTTGTCTGGGCGAGCGAACATCCATGCTCATCCCCTTGAGTAAAATGAACGAGGTCTTGACGTAGCAAGGGCAAAAAAATGCGCCTCTGAGACCGACTTGGCTTCAAAGGCGCATGATCGTTTCCCTTCGATCAGCCTATCAAAGCGCCTTGTTGGCCTCCATATGCAGGATCAGATCCAGCATCCTGTTCGAATACCCCCACTCGTTGTCATACCAGCTCATCACCTTGACGGTGCTGCCGATGACCTTGGTGCACTGTCCGTCGATGATCGATGAATGGGCATTGCCCTGAAAATCGATGGACACCAGCGGCAGATCGGTATACGCAAGATATCTGTTGGCAGCTTCCTTCAAGGCCTGATTGACTTCGTCCACCGTGGTTTCCCGCTCCACCTCCATCACTGCGTCGACCAGGGAAACGGTCGGCGTCGGCACCCGTACTGCGAGACCGTCGAATTTTCCCTTCAATTCTGGGATGACCAACGAGACGGCCGCTGCGGCACCGGTTTTGGTCGGGATCATCGACAGGGCCGCGGCTCTCGCCCGGCGGGGATCGGAATGGGGGAAATCGAGGAGCCGCTGATCCCCGGTGTAGGCATGCACGGTGGTCATCAGACCCCGTTTTATCCCGAATTTGTCGAGGATGACTTTGGCAAACGGCGCGAGGCAGTTGGTGGTACACGAGGCATTCGACACGACGTGGTGCACGGTCGGGTCGTACTCGTCCTCATTCACCCCCATGACGAAGGTCTTCACGTTGCCTTTGGCGGGGGCGGAGATGATGACCTTCGAGGCACCGCCGTCGATGTGGGCCTGAACCGAGTCCGCATCCCGGAAAATGCCGGTGCACTCCGCCACGTATTCCACCCCGAAGTCGCCCCAGGGGATTTCCGCGGGATTCTTGTGGCTGGATACCTTGACCTGTTTACCATCGACAACAATCCCCATCTCATTGCTCGTCACGTCCTTTTCGTAGACGCCCATGACCGAGTCGTACTTCAGGAGGTGGGCAAGCATCTTGTTGTCGGTCAGATCGTTGATCGCCACGACCTCGATGTCGGCAAAGGCCTTGTCCTTACTGAGTGCTCTGAAAATATTTCTACCGATTCGTCCGAATCCATTGATACCAATTCTTATCGTCATGTCCTTCTCCCGTAAGTAAGAATGTTATTTTTGCTTCTCCGGATAGATGTCTGCTTCAGCCTGATCTGGCCAATTGGTCCTTACCTTCTCCCATCGATACCTTGTCTGCATAATTGCTTCTTTCTGGCTTTTTTATACAGTTCAAGGTATTTCCGCATGACCGTCGGCCAGGTATAATTCCGCTTGATTTCCTGAACTGCCTGAAGCTGGATTTTTCTTCTCAAATCCGGAGAGTTATAAACCACTAGCGCCCTTTCCAGAGACTGCAGCAGATCGTCCGGCGAATCCCCCCGGTAGGCGAGACCGGTTACGCCATCGACGACCTTGACCAGCCCTCCGACGTGATGAACAATGGGAATATTGCCGAAAAGCTGGGCGATGAAGTCGGTCAACCCACACGGCTCGTAGCGAGAAGGAACGACGAAGAAATCCCCGGCGGCAAAAACCTTGTTGGCAAGCTCAGTGCTGTACCCTTGCAGAAAGCACATTCTGCCCCGCAACCGTCCGGTGAGATTGATCAATCTCTCGTCGATTTCGCTTCCTCCCGTACCGAGCACCAGGAGCTGGACCTGGGCGTTTCTCGCCAGCAGGACCTCAAACACCTCCATCAGAATGTCGACGCCCTTCTGCTCACTCAGGCGGCCGATGAAGGTGAACAGCGGTTTGGCCACGTCTCGGTCGAGCCTGCCAAAGCACCTTATACCCGAGACGACATTTCTCTGCCCTAATTGGGCCAGCACGTTCTCCTTGCAGCGCTTTTTGCCGGCCAAATCATCCCGCTCATCCCCCGGGTCGAACAGCATCGAAGAATCCTCGCCGGCAATTGCGGTCACCTTGAAAAGATCGGGTTCGATGCCGTTGGTTATCCCTTCCAGAATGACCTTTCGCCGCAGCAGCTCATGACCCAGACCACCGGTCAACCGGTCGTTTTCCGTCTCCTGTAATTCCCTGGCATAATTTTCGCTGACCGTGTTAACCACGGCATATTTGCCGGCAACAAGAAACGGATCGAATTTTCTGGCCAATTGATTGGCGTCGACAACATGTGGAGGTAACGCCGTGATGGAAACGGCGTAAGGAATATCGATAACCTCCTGATGATAGCCCAGCCCGGCATTATGGATGGTGACGAGACAACCGGTTTGCCTGAAATAGGATCTATACCCGGCGTGTTCCCGGATAATACCGGGCAGGACTGCGGTATGTCCGTCATGGCAGTGTATGACATCGGGTTTTTCTCCCAGGACAATCATCAGTTCGAGGGCCGCCTTTTGCAGAAGAAGGTTCATCGCGAAAAAATCGTGATGACCCATCGCTTTCTTCTGCCAGGGGCTCTTGCTTTCATCCTCTTCGCTGTAGGTGTACACATCGGTCTTCTCGCGGTATCGCTCGGCATCGACCAGGTACAGATGGACCTTATTGAGCACCCGATAATAATAACCCACTTCTTCCAGGACAAACCGATCCGGTTCATTCATTTCGATTGGCAGACGTAAGTCCCGTCCACGGCAAAAGGGGTCGGGCAACGGTTGAAATCCGAGGGCCTTGGCATCGATGAAACCGTATAAAGGCACCACAACATGAATGGATCTGCCATTCCAGCGAGCTAATGCTTCCGCCAACTGGCTCACAACATCCTTAACCCCACCGGCTCCTGCGAGTTCTCCGTACTCCCTGCTGAGCATCCAGATATTTTTTATCTGCTCATCGCGTTCCACCATCTCTTTTTCTGGTCCTCCACGACAATTGTACCACCAAGAGGACCTTTTTCCGCACCTGCTTGGTTGAGACCTGCATTTTCCATAATTACCAACATTATTGTATCGCAGGAGGGTCAATGTCAAGTGAAGAACCTGATATTTGTCAAAAAGAATCTATAGTTACAAACACCTACCACAGACAGGAAGGTGTTTACCAAAACTTCGGACCGTTCTATTATTCATTTTCTTCCTCATGCACAGAGTGAAAGCGGTAGCCAAATGGGTTGCACCGCACCATTCTCTCTGTAGCGACGATTGACTGCCAACACAAATGAATCTATATTGATTTTTTCTCATTGGTCCAAATTATTCAGTAAGCATATTACGGTTGACCCCATTCACTGGTATTGCAAGGAGGGAACAATGTCTCTCGGCCATTTCAACATAACCACGACCACTCCTCGGGATTTGGTCGATATAACCCGAGAAGTGGAACATGCCGTACGAAACGCGAGCGTTTCCGCCGGGGTGATGTATCTGTTCAACCCTCATACCACCGCCGGCCTTACCATCAATGAAGGTGCCGACCCTGATGTCCGCCGGGATATCATCAAAGGACTCACCCACATCGTCCCGGAAAACCTCGGTTACCGGCATGCGGAAGGCAATTCTGCGGCCCATATTATGACTCTGCTCACCGGCAGTTCACTTACGGTTTTCATTGAAAAAGGCAAACTCCTGCTCGGTACCTGGCAGAAAATTTTCTTTTGTGAATATGACGGTCCGCGAACCCGGACCGTTCACTGGAAAATCCTGGCCGACCCCCAATAATTGCCTCAATCCTCTTGGATATTCGTTATGAATCTCGACCCCGCTAAAATGTGTTTTGGCCTCACCGACGACCTCGATCGCCAATCTTTCGTCACCTTTCTGCAACTCTGCGGCCAAAGAGAATTGGCTGAATTGCTCGCCGAGAGAATGTCCGGCGAAGAAATGCTTCAAGTTGTCGATTCCTTTTTCCTGCTCCTGAAAAAACATCTCAGTAAGGATGAATACCATCGGTATTTTCTGCTCGATCCGCACCACCATCACGAGGAGTAGCAAGTGGATATCGCCAAATTGCACGATTTGCGCAGTTACCTGGAACTGCTCAAACGTGAGCAGCAGTTATTGATTATCGAGGAAGAAGTCGACCCATACCTGGAAATAGCCGAAATTCATCGGCGGGTTATCGCCGGGGGCGGTCCGGCTCTGCTTTTCACCAGAGTGAAGAACTCCAGGTTCCCGGTGACCACCAACCTTTTCGGCACCAACAAGCGCCTGGAACTTGCCTTCGGCAACAAGCCGCAGCAATTCGTCCGCGATGTCGTGAAATTAATCGAGTCGGGAATGCCGCTTTCGGCCGGCAAATTGTGGGAAAACCGTCGACTTCTCCTGGAAGGCCTGAAGATCGGCCTGAAAGACACGACCAAAGCTCCCATTCTTGACAAGCTGCAATCCCCGCCGCAGCTCAGTTCCCTGCCGATGCTGACTTCCTGGCACAGCGACGGCGGCCCGTTCGTGACGCTGCCCCTCGTTTATACCGAACATCCGGGCGGAAAAGGGCACAACCTCGGCATGTACCGCATCCAGCAACACAACGAGACAACCACGGGAATCCATTGGCAGATTCACAAAGGGGGCGGGTATCATTACTACGAGGCCGAAAAGCGCGGCATGGCCCTGCCGATGACCCTCTTTATCGGCGGTCCCCCGGCCCTTATGCTGGCCGCCATCGCCCCGCTCCCGGAGGACCTGCCGGAGTTGCTCCTCACGTCACTGCTCATCGGCGACAAGCTGAGAATGACCAAGGACCCCCTGGGCGGACACCGACTGGTGGCGAATGTCGAATTCGCCATAAAAGGCCAGGTGCCGCCACACATCAGGAAACCTGAAGGTCCCTTCGGCGACCACTATGGTTACGACTCTCTGCAGCATGACTACCCGGTATTCCAGGTGAGTCATCTCTACCATCGGCACGATGCCATTTATCCGGCGACCGTGGTGGGGCGCCCCCGGCAGGAGGATTTTTTCATTGGCGATTTTCTGCAGGATCTCTTGTCGCCCCTTTTCCCGCTGGTGATGAAAGGAGTGAAGGAACTAAAGACCTTCGGCGAAACCGGCTTCCACTGTCTCGCCGCCGCCAGGGTCGCCGACCGCTATCCTCGCGAGGCCTTTGCCTGCGGATTGCGCGTGCTGGGCGAAGGACAACTCTCCCTGA
>Ga0154407_1071_pt3 | contig 48642 bp, 57 predicted proteins | sample RifGroB2_FD_115911 | JGI IMG/M metagenome (GOLD analysis project Ga0154407, IMG submission 115911) | Desulfobacterales bacterium GWB2_56_26
ACCTCCTGTCCATGGTGTCGGCGATCTGGTCGATGGGGCTGGACGATTGCCGGGACTTCCCTCTCTCCCTCTTTGTCCGGTTCTTCGACAACCACGGCCTGCTTGACCTGACCGACCGCCCTCAGTGGCGCACCATCGCGGGAGGCTCGAGCAGCTACATCGGACCGCTCACCCGCGGCTTTGCCGAGCGGATCCGCCTCAACACGCCCGTGACCGGCGTCCTGCGCCGGGGCGAGGGGCTGCTGGTGCAGACCGCGGGCGGCCGGGAACGTTTCGACGAGGTGATCATGGCCTGCCATGGCGATCAGGCCCTTCGCCTGCTGGCCGAACCGACCCCGGAGGAAGAGGAGGTGCTCGGCGCCTTCCGTTTTGCCGACAACCAGGTGGTGCTCCACACCGACATCTCCCATCTGCCGGGAAGCAGGCGAGCCTGGGCCAGCTGGAATTACCGGATGGTCGACAGCGCCAGAACACACACCGTCCTCACCTACAACATGAATATCCTCCAGCGACTCGACAAACGGCACACCTATCTGGTCACCCTCAACCAGGAGATTGACGAAAAACATGTGCTGGCCAGGTTCACCTACAGCCATCCCGTGTACAGCCTGGCGGCAATTGCAGCCCAGCAGCGGTGGTCGACGGTCTCCGGGAGGTTTGGCGTCCATTTCTGCGGCGCCTACTGGCGCAACGGTTTCCACGAAGACGGCGTGGTCAGCGCTCTGCGGGTGATCGACACGATTGAGGCAAGGCCATGAATTCGGCACTGTACGTGGGCAGGATCGGGCATCGGCGGTTCATCCCCAGGGGGCATGGTTTCGCCTACAATTTCTTCATGTGGTATCTCGATCTGGACGAAATCGACCGCCTGCCGGCGCTCTCCCCCTGGTTCTCCACGACAGGGGCGGCCTTCAGCCGCTTTCACCGCCCCGACTACTACGGCGATCCGAAAGTCCCTCTTGCGACGGCAATTAGCGGCCGCATGGCCGAGCTGACCGGCGTGGCGGTGGAGGGCAGGGTCTGCGGGCTGCTCAACCTGCGGACGCTCGGCCTCTACTTCAGCCCGGTGAACTTTTATTACGGCTTTGACCGTGAGAACCGTTGCAGCCACTTCCTGGCGGAGGTGTCGAACATCCCCTGGAACGAACGGCACCAGTACGCCCATCTTCTGACGGGAGGAACATGCGAAACGCTGTACCACAGCCAGAAAGCCTTTCGCGTCTCGCCCTTCAACCCCCTCGATCAGCAGTACCGGTGGCGGCTCATCGTGCCGGGCGAGACGGTTGGGGTCGGCCTTGAAGTCCACGACCCGCGGGGGCATATCTTCACGGCGGAACTGAACCTCTCCCGCCGCCCGCTGACCGCCCGCGAGATAGGCAAACAGCTGCTGAAGAAACCGGCGATGACCGCCTTTATCGTGGCGGGCATTTACTGGCAGGCCATGAAACTCTACCTCAAAGGCATACCGTATGTCCCTTACGTCAAGGAGGCCATATGAACACCGCGACCACCACCCACACCTGTACTCCTGCCGCCCTCCCGGTTTCGATTGTCGATCGGCTGGCGAGAAAGGCCGTCCTGCATGTGCTTGGCAGTATCCGCCACGGCCGGCTGATCGTCGAAGAGGACGACGGCCACTGTTACTCTTTCGGCGATAACCACAGTCCGCTGCAGGCGCGGCTGCGCATCCATGCCCCGCAGGCGTACCGCAGGATCCTCTTCGGCGGCTCCATCGGCGCAGGCGAAGCCTATATCGAGCAGCTCTGGGATGCCGACGACCTGACGGCTTTGATCCAGGTGATGGCGGCCAACCTGGCGGTCGTGAATTCCATGGAGAAGGGCCTCGCCCTGCTGCAGAGACCGTGGCAGAGGCTCGGCCACCTGCTCCGGCGCAACAGCAGAAGCAGGTCGAAGAAGAACATCCTGTCCCACTACGACCTCGGCAACGAGATGTACGCCGCTTTCCTCGACCCGACCATGATGTATTCCTCGGCCATCTTTCCTCATCCCGAGGCGAGTCTTGAGGAGGCGTCACAGCATAAACTTGAGGTAATCTGCAAAAAGCTCGATCTGCAGCCCACCGACCATGTGCTCGAGATCGGCAGCGGCTGGGGCGGCTTCGCCATCTATGCCGCCGGCCGCTACGGCTGCCGGGTGACGACAACCACCATCTCGGACGCCCAGTACCGTGAGGCTAAGCGGCGGATCGAGGCGGCAGGGCTCGGCGACAGGGTCACCCTGCTGCAGACCGATTATCGCGACCTGCAGGGCCGTTACGACAAGCTGGTGTCGATCGAGATGATCGAGGCGGTGGGGCATGCCTTCCTGCCCTCGTTCTTTGCCAAGTGCGGGTCGCTGTTGCACGAGAACGGCAGGATGCTGCTTCAGGCGATCACTATCAGGGATCAGCAGTATCGGTCGTACGTCGGGAACGTCGATTTCATCCAGAAACATATCTTTCCCGGCGGATGTCTGCCGTCCAACAGCAGGATGGCCGATCTCCTCGCCGAAAAAACGGATATGGTGATTCGTCATATCGAGGATTTCGGCCTTGATTATGCAAAAACGATCGGTGAGTGGAAGAGACGCTTCAACGCCGCCTTCGCCGAGTTGAAAGTCCGGGGATACGACGAGAGATTCCGGCGGCTGTGGAACTTTTACTTCTCCTACTGCGAGGGCGGCTTTCTCGAGAGGTCGATCAGCGTGGTCCAGCTGGTTGCCGAACGTCCGAAAGCTTCAAGGTGCACGCCATGAGCCTGCTGCTGAACATCGTCATCTATCAGACGATCTGGTTTCTCTGCGTGCTTTTCGGCAACCTCGGGGCCCTCCTCAGCCTGCCCCTCCTGGCTCTGCATTTCGCCCTCTCGGACAAGAAGGCGGCCGATGCGAGGATGATGGTGATTCTCGGCACCCTGGGCTTGATTATCGACGGCAGCCTGCGGGCCGCAGGGGTTCTTGCCCTGAGCAGCTGGGGCTGGCCGATCCCCCTCTGGCTGGCGACGATCTGGCTCGGGCTCGCCACCCTTCCCCATCACAGCCTGTGGTGGATGCGATCCCGCCTGTTCGTCAACATCCTCTTCGGCGCGCTTGGCGGGCCCCTGGCCTACTGGGGCGGCATGCAACTCGGCGCGGCCTCCTTTCCGCTGTCGCTGGAATATTCGCTGCTCGTCCTGGCGGCGGTCTGGGCGGTCGTCTGGCCGCTGGTCATGTTTCTCGCGGGACGCAAGGAATCGGAGCCTGACACTCTCCTTGACAGGCCGGGCAACATACAATAAAAAAGTCAGGAGGAATGACATCCAATGCATGGAGACAACGAAATGTCGCGTGAAGACCTGTACAGAGTGGTGGTGGATTCCCTGTCGGCCCATGTGGCGATTCTCGACGAGCAGGGGGTGATCCTCGAGACCAATGATGCCTGGCAGAAATACGCCAGGAAGAACGGAATGAAGGACGGCTACGACTGCGTTGGCCTCAACTATTTCGCGATCTGCCAGGCGGCAAGCCTCGATCCGGAGGACGATGCCGGCCGGGTGGCCCATGGCATCAGGCAGGTCATGCAGGGCGAGCTGGACGAATATCTCCACCAGTATCCCTGCCACTCCCCCGATGAGAAACGCTGGTATGCCGTGCGGGTGGTGCCTTACAGGGACAAGCAGGTCCACCGGGTGATCGTCACCCATGAGAACATCACGCCGATTATGCTGGTCCAAGAGGAGCTGGTCCGCAAGGAGGAGGAAATCCGCAGCCAGGCCGAGCGGCTCGAGGAGACCAACATCGCCCTGAAGGTGTTGCTGAGGCAGAGGGACGAAGATAAAAGCCGCATCGAAGAGACCATCTATACCAATGTCGACCGCCTCGTGCTTCCGTATGTCGAGCGGTTGAAACAGAGCCGGCTGTCGCCTGCCCAGCATACGTTGGTCGAAATCATAGACACCAACCTTCGAGAGATCACAGCACCCTTTCTCCATTCCCTCAGCAACCTTAAAGTGATCCTCACCCCGCAGGAAATCGAAGTCGCCGGGATGGTGCGAAGCGGCCGCTCAAGCAAGGAAATCGCGGAAGTGCTCAACCTGTCGGTGAGCGGCGTCGATTTCCATCGCAAGAGTCTCCGCCGCAAACTCGGCCTTACCAACGACTCAACCAACCTGCGCTCCTACCTCCTTTCGCTGGACTGATCCAGCTGCATCCCGTGCTCTACTTAAGCTGCACTTCTCTCAGAAGGCATGACAATTGATATAGATGCTCTCCAGCTCAATCTGGTCATGGAGACTGGGGACGTCTTCTCCTCTCCTTTTCACAGGAGTGCAGGGGAATATGGAAGAAAGAAGAGCGGATTAATGTCATGGCAGTTTTAACTACCATTATACTATTACATTTCACCAATTGAAGCTGCTCAATCCATACCTATAGTACAGGCATAGGGAGCAGGAAAGAAGTAACTGTCTCTCCAATGACAGCAACAATAAAAAAAACCTTCAGAAGCGAGGTGTGATATGAAAGGTGATTTCAGTTCCTTGATATGGGTCAATGATAAGGAAGGGCATGAATATGTATGCACCATCGGCGGCAACAGCGACGAGAAACGGGACTACGACTCGCTGAACGAGAGCGAGAGGGCGACCTGTATGAATACCAACAATTTTATCGGCACGGACCGCTGGTAACCCATCCCCCACGCTTCACAATGTGTGTGATGGCTTCGAGCCCCCGATCCTGGTATCGGGGGCTTTGGCGTTTGTATTTCCGGAAATGCCTTCCTTTCTTCTGAGTTGTCATGCCGCGTGCACACCCCTGGAATGGGGTGTAACAGCTGGGGATTCGCCATCGGTATCGATATCGGTACAGAATTGAAAAAATGGTTCGATCCCGATCCCGATCCCCGATCCCGCGCGGGAAGAATAAGTATCCTCAAGGAAACAGCAACTTGTCCGGGTCAAAGCCCTGCTTCTCGACATCCTGCAGGATCCCTGCGAGAACTTCGGGATGCATCGAAGGGGTGCGGCTGAGTATCCAGAGATATTTCCTGTTGGGGGTTCCAATCACGGCGTATTCGTACTCCTCTCCCACGTCCATGATCCAGTAGTCTCCCCGGAAAGGCCAGAAAAATGATACTTTGAGACGGGCGTTGCCGGGGCCAACCACCCAAGCTCGGCCCCTGGCTTCACGCAGGCGGCCATCCTGCTCGTCCCGACAACTGTTCAAGATATCTACATCGCCATCCGTGCGGGCTTTGTACATGGCTGTGCTGTCCAGGCAGCCTTCCTGGAACGAGTTCGGGTAACGGCCGATCTCGTACCACAGACCAAGATAACGATCGAGGTCGACATGGGCGACGGTCACGAGCGATGGGGTTTCCGGGGCACCCCCATGTTGGGAGAAACTGCACGAAGTGAGAAGGACGATGAGAGCGGCAGTAGCTATTTTCATATAAATCTCCGATGCAACCCGCTTGGTTTTTGTCTGCTATGCGTGTATGAGGCACGGCCAGAGCAAGATGAGATCATGAAGAAAAATCAAATTGCTTGACTTCCTGAAAGTGGGTTACCAAGTAAATCTGTGTAATCGACACCTCGAACAACGCGCAACCCGGCGCGGCTAAGAATTCAGTAAGGTGCGGGTGTCTGGCCAAGTAGAGGTTCTGCCCTTCAGCACGAGCAAATCCCGTCGTTTCCCTGGCGGTGCCGAGGATCGTTGCCGCGGCGGCATTGGTGAAATCTGCCACCTGATTGCTTCTGTTGTCCAGGAGCAGGGATACCTGGGGATTGTGTGCGAGATTCTGCCATTTCCTGGTGGCGCGGGAGGTGGCGAAATACAGGTTGCGCAAGTCGAGGGAGAAGGCAACTGCCACTAGATTGGTATACGGCGCAGAGCCGGCGGCAGTGGCAAGTACGGCGAGCGGCTGGCTGTGGCAGAGTTCTTTCAAGCTATTCGGCAGGTTGGCGAAAGTGGTCATAGTCTGTTGCATACCTCTCTGAGCTGGGTTGTCGGAATTTGGTACCGAGGCACATGAGCCATAATGTGTGGGAGAAGCGGGGGTGAAACAAACGATATCGGCTTTATGGTATCAGGATATACCGTGAATGCAACTTCTGGTCGGAAGGTGAAAGCGCCGCCATTATCTGAGCCGTTTGAGGTCACGCTCTGTCGTCTGCTATGCTTATTGAATGCCATTCGGCGAAATGAAGGAAGCTGCGGCGATACGCTTGACGGTAATTAAAACAAGTGGGGGATAAATGGTACAATATCTACGCACGATCATACAAATAAGCTGTCTATCGAGCATCCTTGCGGCGTGTACCGGGGAAAGGCCAGACAACCTCGGGGTGCATGGCACCCGGTTGAAAACCTGTCCAGACTCACCCAATTGCGTGTCGAGTCAGGCTGTAGACGTCGGGCACCGCATAGCACCGCTCGAATTCACCAGCGATCCCGGTCAGGCCTTCGCCCGGCTGAAGCAAATGCTTGCTCGTCGCAATGATACCACAATCATTGAAGAACGACTCGGTTACCTGCGCGTTGAATTCCACACCATCCTGTTTGTCGATGATGGCGAGTTCCTGCTGGATGATCAGCGGCGGCTGATTCACACTCGCTCCGCCTCCCGCCTCGGATACTCGGACCTGGGTAAGAACCGCAAGCGGATGGAGGAAATCCGGCGACAGTTCGTGGTAAAAACTGCATCGACTACCAGTGCAGAGGGGAAATTTTAGCCCGTGTTCGACAGTCATAAGCAGACACTACAGCGAAATTTTGCATTTACGGGTACGGGGACAAACCGGAAAATGGCGTAGTGCCTAGGGACTCAGGCTCTCGTTTGAACGCTTAATGGTAGAGTTGACGGCAATGCCGAGGAGGCTTTTCTGGACAACCTTAATTTTCTTCCTTGCTCAGCCCGAAGTTTTAAAGAGACGGTCGTTGACGCCGAACAGGAACTGGCCAGTCACCAGGTGCTCAGTCTCTGGTGCGACAGCAGCGGCGGGCAGGCCTGCGATGTCAAGGACTTCGACGACCCGGCCGGGGCGGTGCTGCGGGACGTGCGGATCTTACCGTTCTCCGGCGGTGAGAGTCCGGATGCGGTATTCCAGAGCGCCTGCGGCCTGGGCGGCGCCAGCGGCTTTTCAGCGATCTATCCCAGTTGCATTACTGAATCCGTGTTTGGTAAAGGTCAGCTGAAGTGAAATAGTTTCAACTTGATCTGACACCAATTTAAATGCTGCCCCTTTCTAAGCCCGGGAGGTACAAGCGAATCCTTCCCCACCAGCCGCGTCTGCCCTGTCGTGCGCTGCTTTTTACGCACTCTCTCCACCGATGGGCAGCAGAATAATGAAGGTCGAGCCCTTGCCCGGCTCACTTTCAACACGTATTTCTCCCTGATGATTCTGAACAATACCATGGCAGATAGATAAGCCAAGGCCTGTTCCCTTTACCTCTGATTTTGTTGTATAAAATGGCTGGAAGATCTGAGTAAACTTATCAGTAGCGATACCTATGCCGTTGTCTTTTATTGCAACAGCTACTTTATTATCTTCATGGTAGGTGCTTATGGTGATCACTCCATTATTTCCGTGGCATGCATCCGCCGCATTTTGAAAAAGGTTGAGGAGAACCTGTTTGATCTGATCGGGAATCGCGAAGATCTGCGGCAATCCTGTTGTATAGTTGACTACCGTTGAAATTCCTTTACGCTTCAAGTCGCTTTTGCTCAACAAGATCAAAGAGTCAATAGTCGCATGCACATCCATGAACACTTTCCTGCCTGAAGAAGGGCGATTAAAATCTTGAAGGCTACGAATGAGATTTTTCATTCGCTCACTTTCACTCAAGACCAAGTCCAGAAAGACCCGGTCCTGTTCCTCCAGTACCAATGTTTTTTTAAATCCTCTGAGAATAGTCATAACGCTCTGAAGAGGGTTGTTGAATTCATGGGCGATAGAGGCGGACAGTCTGCCTATAGCCGAGAGTTTTTCAACATGCAGGACCTGCTTTTGCGATTCCTGCAACTCTCGGGTCCGTTTCTCAACTCTTCGTTCCAGTTCTTCATTCAGCGCCCGAAGCTGTTCTTCAACCTGCTTACGTGTGGTGACGTCGGTTGCCACTCCAACGACTCGTTCCATTTTGCTTGCGGCGTCAAAAGTGGCCTGTCCGATTTCCTCCAGCACCACTACGGTGCCGTCGCTACGTATAACCCGGTATTCGGTTGTGTAGGCATTGGCGGCAGGTGTCAGCTCGTGGATCATCTGCACAAACCGCGCGCGGTCGTCCGGGTGGACCATCTGAAAATGTCCCTTGCCTGTATCATTGAGAACTTCATCTCCTGAGATTAGGATTGTGGCACAGCTATCGGAGCGGACAACTTGGTCAGTAGCCGGTTGCCATTCAAAGGTAAAGGAACGGCTGACCAGCAGGGCCTGCTGCAGCCTCTCCTCGCTAACGCGCAACGCTTTTTCAGTACGCCTGCGTTCGATAACCTCTCTTGCAAGAGCCTCATTTGAACTAACCATTTCGGCTGTACGCATACAGACCCGCTCTTCGAGTTCTTCTCCAGCCCGGAGCAGGGCCACATTGGTCTCAGCCAACTCTCGAGTGCGCTGATTGACCAATCGCTTCAGGATTACCAGCATACCCACCGAAGTCAAAACAAGAGCAAATATGATGATTACAGCAGGGAAAAAATACTTCGCAATTTTTCGCCAAGGATCTTCAGCATCTAGCCACTTCTGGTAAATTCGCTCGTACTCGCCATTCAACTTGATGATGTGGAGGCCCTGGTTCAGTTTTTCCAACAATTCGGCATCTCCTTTTTTTACGGCAAAGGAAAAGGTTCTTTTGTAATCCGGAATGGGAGGCCCTACGGTTAGCCCGTTGATTTTGTGTTCCTTGATTGCAAGAGTACCGATGAGTTTGGAGCAGAGAAATGCATCATGTTTGCCAGAGGAAACGAGCCTGAGCCCCTCCGGAATTGTATCCACCAGGATTAATTTTCCTTCGAATTTGTTCTCCAGAAGGGCGTGGTGGGCGTAATCTGACCGCATGACCACTATCTCTCTATCATTGGCCGAAGCGAGGTCCTTCAGAATCGGCTTCCCATTTCTGACAAAGAAGGCATCAAAGGTCTCAGTATGTGGAAAGCTAAAATCGACCAGGTGAGTTCGCTCAGGGAGCTTCGCCACGACGGGTAGAACGTCTATTCGCCCATCAACCAAGCGGTTCCAAACATAATCCCATGAGCCGGTGGAGATTTTGACGCGCAACCCCATTGTGTCGGCAACCGCCCTGATCAAGTCCACTGAAAATCCCGTCGCTTGGCCTTGACTGTCAACCGTCGCATAAGGAGGAAATTCCAGTTCGCTACCTACAAGGATTTCCGATGCCCCCTGGGCACGGCAGACTCGGGAAGTCCAGGTGGCAAGTGCAATGACAATAAAAAGGATAAGAAAACCTCGATTCACACGGCACCTCTCTAATTTTGTTCCTATATTGCCACTTGATCAAATAATCAAAGTACTCGCCCAGTGAGGACAATGCTATCCTATCAACACCAGTGAGAATGATCAAAGCTTTCCTTGCACCTGCCAATGCACATCTACAGTTACCAGACATATTTGCCAAACTTGATATTACTGTCCATTGCCGACTGACCTCCTCGGGGCTTCGCTGCCTAAAAGAGACATAGAAACTCCGTGCTTGCCTGAGGGCAACTCCTCTTTGGATGGATCATGTAAGTGCACCCGGCCGTCGCTGAATGTTGTGTTAAATCTTGAAAGGCTGTAATTTCCTTCGGAAGAATCGAAAAATAGGAATCCGGAGGAAGAAGATGATGAAGCTCGCGCAGGTATCTATATTTTTTTATCGGCCAGCGGTCGCTTGCTGAATCGGCGGCGCATCTTTGTGTACTTTTGTCCTTACCCCCATCATTTTCAAATCATACGATCGGGATACGGCGGGAGGTATTGTCGGAACTCTTTTTCCGGGATATTCCCAATGGGGGGTGTTTTGCGGCGTGATCGCCCTCGCCGCCATTTTCATGTCGGCAACTATCAAGCGCAGGAAAATTGCCACGAGCATCATCGCAGCTATGCTTGTCATCTCCTCGATCCAAACCTTGGTCATTGAACCGAAGGCTGCCGCGCTGAAAAAGCAGATACCATCAGAAAAGTGCACGCCACATCGGCCGGGTTAAACTTTGCGGTAATCGGTGGCGGCCTCGTTTTGCTTGCCCTTCTGTAGGCTTTGTTGGAGGAAATATCCGGAAAACCTGCGATCTTCTGGCAGGACATGGGTTCCGTTCTGCGGCTTTTTATTGAATAAGGATTGTCAATGTCACGGAATTGCGCGTTTCTGACCCTGAAGACCGTACCGGCTTTTACATCTACGACCATCTGCTGTTTGAACCGCTGGCAAAACTGGGCTGGTCGGCTGTGGAGATTCGATCCTCTGGCGCTGATCAACAAGTGGCGTTCTTTGACCGAAAGGATAATTAAATTACTTCAAACAGATACCAGTGCGAGGGTGGTTGCCAATCCAGAACCCTTGCCCATTGAGCAGGCCTTTAATATAGCAGACTCCTTTGATGATTTCGGGATCGAGGTAAAGGGTTTTATCCTCAATAAGGTATTACCGGCAGAGCTTTGCCAGAACCATCCATTCTGGCAGGCAAAATATATTGCTCAGCAGAAATGTCGTGAAATGCATCATAAAGCCAACATTCGCCCGTTAAAGGAAATTCCGGAATTGATCCGTGATATGCAGATTGACGGTTTTCTGCAAGAAGTCGCTGGTCTTCTCCACAAGACTGATAATAAAAATGACCAGCACTAAACAGTAGTCACATCAGTGATAGGATCATGCTCGAATGAGAGATGCGTGAAGGGTAGAGATGGAACAGATAGAAAAGGTCGTGACGCAAGCGCATTGCCTGTTCGGTGAACCATCAATATTTGAGGTATTCGATTTACCGAGCCACCAGGAAGTCATCCAAAAGCTCACCGAATTCTACGGGCCGGTAGATGTTGGGAAGGTGGAGCGATATATCGATATCCTGGATCAGCTGAGATTCCTGTAACAACAGCAGCCCACAAATCAGCGACAACACGACCATGCAAACAAACCATATCAAAAACATTGCCATTGTCGGCGCCGGGGCCATGGGGGCGGCTTATGCGGCCATGTTTGCCGATACCGGAGCTTTCTCTCCTTTTTTCCTTGCCAACGGTGAGCGGTACCGCAGATTTATGGAGAAACCGTTGCGGGTCAACGGGAAAACCTATTCCATTCCAGTCATGCCATTGACCGGTCCGGAGACCACCATCCTGTCGGTGATGAACGGCCTGGAAAGTGAAGAGATGGCGCGGCCTGCGGTATCGGAAAAATTAGTCTATGCGATTGCGGTGGGCATCGATGCGGTACGGGAGGGGGATATTTTTACCTATGCTCGGCCCGGCCGGATCATCTTCGGAGAAGGGACACATAAGGCAGTATCCGGTCGCGTCGTCCGCCTGCGCGAGGCGCTGAGCCGGGCAGCGATCCCCCATGAAGTACCCGCGGATATGATGCGGATCATGTGGTGAAACATTTATGATCAATGTCGGTATTTGAAGTGCAAGGCCAAGTTCCCCACCTTCAAGAAATGGTATGCAACGCTGAGTCAAGGGAAACGGGGATCGGTTGCTTACAGAGAATTTTCGGAAATGATGCTGCGGAAATCATCTCAGGCCATCAAGCAGGCGCAGATATCCCAGCGGATTCAGAATGAATTAGGTCCACGGGTCATATCCGTCGATTTTCCCGGCTGATCGTCGCTATGAACCTGTGTCGGTTTTTGTGGGGATTCACGATCCCTTTGATTGTCGAATCGAGGGGAAACCCCGAACTCCTGCTGGATTGACTGTTGCTGCTCGAACTGCTGTTGATCTGTCCTCTCAGGCCGTTCCCGCTGCAATGTTTGATCCTGTGATTGGAGCTGCCCCATGTTTTGACATGCCATGAGCAACCCGCTTGAAAGAACTATCAAGGAAATAATCAGCTTCTTCATCATGTTAAGGGGACGGTCTGTATCGGCAATAAAAGAAATGAGGTAACCCTGCTACCTTGTCACAACTTTTTTAGGGCTGCGATTTAGGCCAGTGGCTTTGCGTCCCCATCTTTCGATCAGGTTTGCTTTTCCCTGTTCAATACAGTGTGCATCATCAACGAAGAGGTCAATGGAACGCCCCCCACGAATTCGGTAGCTCTCAATAATGGACTATCTCGGGTAACGATGCTGAGTAAAATCATCTCAGGTTACCAAACAGGCGCAGACATCGCCGCCATCGATGCCGCTATAGCAATTGGCTTTCCCTGTGGCGGTGTGCCGAAGGGAGACCACACAAAGAACAGGATGTGGACAAATGTGAACAAAAAACAAACGGGGAATTGCAAAATTTTCCTTTGCAACTCCCGGTTTTTATTGGTACCCTCGGCGCGAATCGAACGCGCGACACCAGGATTAGGAATCCTGTGCTCTATCCCCTGAGCTACGAGGGCAATTTGATTTAATCAGGCGCAATAATACTCAAGTTTTTTCAAAGCGCAATAAATTTTCATCGTTCGGCGGAACGTCGTTTTTAGAGAAATTTGCTTTATTTTTTACGACTCTTCGTCATTCAGCAGCGATTCACCGTCGTCGACGGTTTTACCGGGATAGTGTTCTTCGGCGATGCCGCTGTCGATAACGCAGTTTCTGCCGATCCGCTGTTCTGCCGGGACGTTTGCGCCTTTGCCGATAAGCGTTATGCCGGTATAAAGGTGACTGGGCTTGAGGCGATTGGCGATGGTATAATTCTGGCCGAAGCCGATTACCGCCTTCTCGCCGACCACCACCCGCTTGTCCAGGATCGCCAGGTCGACCGTCGCGCCTTTCTCGATGATGCAGTCCTGGAAGATAATGGAATCCTTGACCACGGCGCCTTCTTCGACGACTACCCCGGGGGAAAGCAGCGAATTGATGACGGTCCCTTTGATGACGCTGCCGGCGGAGACCATGCAGTGCTGCAGGTGGCAACCCTCGACAAAGCGGGCCGGAGCCCGGTCGGCCGGACGGCCGTCGGCTTCGATATTGGTCCTGATCTGCCACTTTTGCGGTGAGATGCCGCTGTCTTTCTTCAGGACATCCATATTAGCTTCCCAGTACGCCGGAATGGTCCCGACATCGCGCCAATAACCGTAGAAGGGATAGGCAAAGACATCATCTTCGGCCAGCGCCCGCGGCAGGATATCGATGCCGAAATCGTTTTCCTCCCGGTCGCGGGAAAGCGTGTCGATCAGGTAGTTATAGTCAAAGACATAGATCCCCATCGAGGCCAGATTGGTCTTCGGCTCCTTTGGTTTTTCCTCCCAGCCGATGATCCTGTCGTGCTTATCGACGATACCGGCGCCAAACTGGTACATCTGGTTTTTCGGCACGACCATCATCGCCACGGTCATATCGGCTTTCTTGGCCCGATGAAAGCCGATCATGGCGTCGAAATCCATATGGTAAATATGGTCTCCGGACAGAATCACCACCTCCTCGGCGGGATTGGCCCGGAGGAAATCGAAATTCCGTCGTACCGCATCGGCGGTACCCCGATACCAGTCGGACTCTCTTTCCCCAGTGCGCGGCGGCAGAATGCTCACGCCCCGGCTTCGTCCGGTAAAATCCCAGGCCTCGCCCATCCCGAGATGACTCATGAGCGAGAGCGGCTTGTATTGGGTTAGGACGCCGACCTTTTTCAGCCCGGAATTCATCACATTACTGAGGCTGAAGTCGATGATCCGGTAAATCCCGCCGAAGGGCACGGCCGGCTTGGCGCGCTTCTGCACCAGGATGTTGAGGCGGCTGCCGACGCCGCCGGCCAGGATCAGCACCAGCGCTTCTTTTGCTCTCTTCATCGCAGCACCTCCCCTTTTTTGACTTGAGCGGGCCAGATCGTCCCCGCCAGCCGGGGATAAATGGTCGCCCCCTCGCCGATCACGGTGTTGTCCGGGATGACATTGTTCCAGCCGATGACGGTAACACCCGTCCCTGGCCCGCAGACTTCGGGTCCAACGACGGCATTCATGCCGAAAGAATTGTTCACATCGGCCACCACTTTGTTGAGCCGGCAGTTCTCTCCGACAATGTTGCTGAAAAAGAGGATGGAGTTTTCGACCACCGCGCCTTTTCGGACATGGACGCCCGGAAAGAGGATCGAATTGCGCACCGTTCCGCCGATTTTGCAGCCGTTGTAGACCAGGCTGTTATGGACGACGGCATTGTTGCCCATGACAACCGGTTCGTTGTCCCTGATATTCCGGTGGTCGAGGTTGGTCCGGAACACCCATTTCTCGAGATCGACTTTCGGTGAGGGGCCAAGGAGGTCCATGTTCGACTGCCAGTATTCGTCGATAGTCCTGGTGTAGCCCCAATAGCCTGAGAATTTGTAGCCATAGATGCGATATTTCTGCTTGAGCAGCATCGGAATGATATCCTTGCCGAAGTGGTAGGAATCGCCTTTCTGGTTTTCCGCCAGGGCATAGAACAGCACCTCGGGCTTGAAGCAGAGAATGGTCATGGAGGCCCACTCCGATTGGGCCTTGGCAGGTTTTTCCCAGTAGTCGACCACTCGGCCGCCCCGGTCGCCGTCTTCCTCATCAAGAGCTCCGACACCGAACCTGGACGCCTCGGCTAACGGCACCCGGGTGAAGGCCACGGTCACATCGGCATTTTTTTCGGTATGATAGGCGATCATCTCCTGATAATCCATCTTATAGATATGATCGCCGGACAGAATCAGGATCTCTTCCGGGCTGTAATACTGTATGTAGTCAAGATTCTTGTAGATGGCATCCGCCGGTCCGCGGTACCAGTCGGTCGCCTCGGAGCCGATAAACGGCGGCAGGACGGAAATATGCCGATACCGTCCGATCATGTCCCAGGCGGCGCCGTTGCCGATATGATTGATGAGGGAATAACTCCGGTACTGACTGAGGATGGCCACCTGTTCGATGCCGGAATTCATCAGGTTGCTCAGGGAAAAATCGATAACCCGACCAACACCGCCGAACGGAACCGCCGATTTAGGGCGATAATACGTCAGGACATTCAGCTCGTCGACTCGTCCGCCCGCCAGGATCATGGCAAGCGTGGTTGGTTTCAACATAGGGTTTCCTCGCCAAGAAAATGCTCATAGAAGAGCGCCTTAAGATTGTTATCTTGTAGGCACACTCACCTGATATCATTCTCATATGGTAAAGGATGTCAGCCCCATGCGCAACAGTGGAGAGGCGAAAACAGTTAAATAAATGAATCCGACACAAGGGAGGATAAGTACCTTCGCGGAATTCCCTTCTAAAAGGAATTTCTCAGGCACTAAAAATGATGGACAACAAGCCGCTTCAGCGATTCCGAGGTGAATTCCTTTTCACCGAGCTGAAGATTCTTGAGGGGTATCTCGGCCCGCGCCGCCCCTTTGTGCCCGCCTGCCGATCCCAGGGAGCCGAAGATCCGCTCGGCGAGTTTGCCGGCGCTCTTGCGATACCCGTCGCAGCGGAAGATCACCACCAGCTTTTCGCCGTGGATCCCCGACACGAACACCCAGTCGATCTCGCCCACATGATTGAGAAAATCGGCAACAATCACCAGGACATCAGGACTTCGCACCCGGCCCAGATGGACATAGTAGCGCCCCTTGGAATACTTCAGATCGGCCAGGGCTGTGGCGAAATAGCGTAATTCCGAGCGCCGCAGGTCGGTCAATTCGAATTTCCTGACCAGATCCCGGTTGGCGATATTGAAGAGATACCGGAAAGAAATACCATCGGCCAGGACCGATTTCTGCTCGAAATCCTGGGTGTCGACCTTGATGCCATAAAACAGGGCCGTGGCCAGGGCGACGGAAGGCTTTAGACCGGCCGCCCGCAGATACTCGACCACCATCGACGACGTTGCCCCGTATTCCGGCCTTATATCGACGAACTCCACGTTGCTGATGTAGCCCACCGGGTGATGATCGATGATGGCGTGGAGCTTGATTTTCTCAAAACAGGGCAAATGATCGGGCTGGGAATCGACCATCACCCGCTTGCTGTAGTTTTCAAGCTTGACATCTTTCAATCGCAGCAGGGGGATCTTCAGCCGATCGACCATCGCCAGGTTGTTGAGGCGTCTGATCTCATTGGGATGGGCGATCGTAACATTCTTGACCTTGTAGCGTAAAAGCCTTTTTACCGCCAAGGCACTTGCCAAGGCATCGGGATCGGCGTTGATAATGACCAGAACGGTATCTTCTTTTTCAAATATGCTCAAGAACGCACTCAAGCGATTTTTTGCCGTGTTCTTGAGTGGTTGACTACAGGGAAGAGGATCTATTTTCTTTTGCTTGTGCGCCATTACGGTAACTGTGGTAAGGGGAATAAGAACTGGAAGTGAAACCGTTCGCCGGGCGTTTCCGCCGACACTTCCGGTCAGGCCTCCCGTTGCACCAATCGACTCGCCATCGCTCCATTCCCAGGAACTTTGCACGATGTCGATATATCCCGAAAACCCGCCACCTCCAGTAAAAGTCGGTTCTGTCTTTTTACCCCGGGCATCTCTTAAACAGAACAGTACAATGCCTCCAGGGCCGTAATAATCAAGATAGTCCCGGGCCCTGAAAACGCCATGGTAACTTTCGAATATACCACAACGATTAGACGCTTTGCAAGCTCTTGAAAATTTACCGATTCTCGTGCGGAGTCTTGACGGCGGTAACCGATAATGTTACCTACTGATGATCCTTGCCGCAAACGCATTGCCACGGTCTTTCCAGCCTTCAAACTCAGCAAAAAGCAATTGTCTCCATAGAGGTCTGTTTGAATCTGCTCAATCGTTATCTGCTCAGCCAATTTATCAAATATTTCTTCACCGTCAACAGCGGCTTTGTTGCAATTTATCTGCTCGTCGACTTCTTCGAGAAATACGATGACTTCATGAACGCCGGCAAGTCCACCCGGCTTGCGCTCGAGTACTTTCTGCTCACCATTCCCTTCATTGTCGATCAGCTGGGACCGGTTTTTATCCTCTTGGCCGGCGTTATCAGTCTGGGAATACTGAACCATTCCAACGAACTGACCGCGCTGAAGGCCGGCGGCGTCCCCTTGCGGCTGATCATTCGACCGTTTTTTATCGGCGCGATCGTCTTTACCATGCTCTTTATGGTCTCGGCGCAGATGCTGCTGCCGATCACCGTCGCCAAGACCAACAACATCTGGTTCGAACAGCTCAAGGGCAAAGTCCCTTTGGGCATCGTGCGGAACGGCCGCTATTACTACAAAGGCCAGGAAGGCTTCTATTCCTTCACCTGGCCCGACCCTAAGCGACTAATTTTTAAGGATCTTTCTTATTCGCGCTGGGATAAAAACAACAACATCGAATCGTTGATCACGGCCAAATTCGCCGACTGGAACGACGGGAAAAACAACTGGATCCTGAAACACGGGCAGATCCAGCAGCAACAGGACACCCTGAATTACACCATCACCAACTTCAAGATAAGAGAAGTGATGTTGCCGGAACATCCTGAAGATTTTCTGGTTCCCGCCAACAAGGAAGCGGAACAATCGCTGACTGCCCTGTACCAGGAAATCGGCCGGACGGAAGTGGAGCATGAAGCCCAGGCGGCCTGGACCAATTTTCTCGGCAGGATCTCTTATATCCTGCTGGGCATTCCCCTGCTGCTGCTCGGACTTCCCATCCTGCTCTACTCTTACCACAAGTGGGGCAGGGATCTGTCGGTAGCTATTCCGGCCAGTTGCGGGCTCGCCTTTTTGGCCTGGGGCATGTGGGGCGCCCTGCAGTCGCTGGCAAAAGCCGGCTATGTCGCCCCGATTGCAGCGGCGGTGAGCATCCACATCACTTTCTCGATTTTGGGCATCCTCCTGCTCATCAAAAACGATCGATAGCGGAAAAGTAAAAAGGCCGCGCGGAGCAAGCTCCGTCCGGCCTTTTCACTCATCCTTTCGCCATTGTCTCCAGGCGAAGGCATTATTCGGCTATGGACAGCAGCTCCACATCGAACACGAGTACCGAATTGGGTTCGATCATCGGTGCCGCGCCATTTTCACCATAGGCCAATTCCGGCGGGATAACGATGTGCAGTTTCGACCCGACGTTCATGAGCTGCAGGGCCTCGCTCCATCCCTTGATCACCTGCTCAACCTGGAATTCGGCGGGCTGGCCATGTTTGGCGGTACTGTCGAATTCGGTGCCGTTTATCAACTTGCCGGTGTACTCGACTTTGACGGTGTCGCTGGCCTGTGCCTTTTTGCCTTGGCCCTCTTTGACAACTTCATACTGCAAGCCGCTAGGGGTCACCGTGACACCTTTTTTCTTTTTGTTCTCCGCAAGATATGTATCGCCTGCCGTCTTGTTGGCGGCCTTCATCTCTTCCATCTTGACCATCTGGCGTGCCTGCATCTTGGCCGCGAACTCCTTCTTCACGGTGAGCATCTCCTCAGCGGTCAGAACCGGAGTCGCGCCTTTATAAGCATCCTCGATACCGGTGATGAAAGACTCTTTCTTGATATCGCCGCCGGCGCCTTTAAAGTAATTCCCCACCTCGTAGCCCATGCTGTAGCTGATCTTATCCTCAAAGGTCTCGAGAGGTGCGGACATCGACAAATTCGGCAGAACCAGGCAAAGCCCAAAGGCTGCCGCAACATATAACTTTTTCATTTTTAAAAACTCCTGATTAAGGTTAGTGGAAGGTGCAGTTGTTACGACAGAAGCGTCGCATAGAAAGTAATGACAGGTAGTATACAGTATATCAACCCGTAGGAGAGTACCACCAGGGTTATGCCTTTATTGTTCCGGTTAAGGTTGAAATCCGAACGAAGCCGGGGAAAACGCTGCAAGAGTGACCTCACCTGATGGTGTTTTTTGTGAAAGTGTTCACCGGCAATATAGTCCCTGATTGTTCCGCTGTTTTTCAGATGGTCGAGGGTCTTGCGGCATTCCTCCCGGATAACCCCGCCCTTGCCGCTCGAACCGTACCCGTGGATGATGGTTATAACTGCTATCTTGTTGCGTATCGCGTCATCGATAACCTCAGTCAACCGGTGCAGGGCCAGATCGACGGTCGGCCGGCCCGCTTCAAGGTTGACGGTTTTCTGCAGGAATGGTCGTATTTCCGGCAACTCGGGTTCCGCCCTTTTTGTTCCGCAGAAGGGACATCGCCCGCCTGCGGCTTCCCGTTCATTCCCACAGACCTCACAGACCGTGATCATGGTGGTTCATCTCCTCCCGTGCGGCGAAAGGAGCTAGAGCCTCCTTACCGTGATAACCGCAGGCAGCTGGCGCAGGTGCTGCATCAGGGTGTTCAGGTGCTCGAGATGGCCGACTTCGAGCGAGATGGTCATCTCGGCCAGATCCGCCGGGGTGGTATGCGCGGCTATATCGACAATATTGGCATTGTCGAGACTGATGGCCCCACTGATCTCGGCAAAGATGCCGCGTTTATTTTCCGCACTGATATGAATCCCCACCTTATAGGATTTTTCGGCGATACCGGTCCAGGACACGTCAAGCCACCGCTTGGGATCGGAGCTGAGCAGATTGACGCAATCCGCCTTGTGAACGGACACCCCGCGGCCCATGGTAATGAAGCCGACGATCGGATCGCCTGGGAGCGGCTGGCAGCATTGACTGATCTTGACCAGCATGCCGTCGATGCCGTCGATCTTGATACCGGCCTTGCCCTCACCGTCGTCGCTTACGTGCTGCTGGCTGACCATGAGGCTGGCCAGCTCTTCGGGCGGCAATTCGATATTCTGCTCGGTATCCTTGCGCAGTTCGGCCGGCTCAAGCACCTTGATCAGGTGCTGGGGGGTGATCACCCCGCTGCCCACCTTGACCAGCAGATCGTCGAGGGAATTGCACCGCAACTGCTTGAGCATCAGGCGGATATGGCCGCTTTTGATGATCTTTTTCAGGGAAGTATCGTACTTGCGGATCTCACGCTCGCAGATCTCCCGCCCGAGTTTGAGCGCCTTCTCCTTTTCTTCCCGTCTCAGCCAGGAACGGATCCTGGTCCTCGCCCGGCTGGTTTTGACCAGATCGAGCCAGCCCCGCCGCGGAACCTGGGTGGGCGAGGTGACGATCTCGACGATATCGCCGTTCTGCAGCTGGTATTTGAGCGGCACCTGGCGGCCGTTGACCTTCGCGCCGACACAGCGATCGCCGACCTGGGTATGGATGGCGTAGGCAAAATCGATGGGGCAGCTGCCTTTCGGGAACTCCTTCACCTCCCCGGTGGGCGTCAGGGCAAAAACCTCCGGATCGTAGAGCTCGCCGATCAGGCTGTCGAGGAACTCGCGGGGATCTTCGACCTCCTGGAGTGAGGCGACCAGCTTCTTCAGTTCGCGGAAGAGCCGTGCGTCGTTCTTGTTGATCCTCTGGCCTTCCTTGTAAGCCCAGTGCGCCGCAACACCCTCCTGAGCGACCCGGTCCATCTCATCCGTGCGGATCTGGATCTCGATGAAATGATCGCGGGGCCCGATCACGGTGGTGTGCATCGACTGGTAGTTGTTGGCCTTTGGAACGGAGATGAAATCCTTGATGCGGCCGGGCACCGGAGCCCACTCGCCATGGATGATGCCGAGGGCCTCATAACATTCGTTGACCGTGCCCACGATGATCCGGAAGGCTACCTTGTCGTAAACCCGCTCCAGGGGAATATTCTGGGCAATCAGCTTCTTATAGATGGAGTAGAGGTGCTTCGGCCGGCCGATGATGCGAATCGGCTTGACGCCGCTCTCGCCGAGTTTCCCATAGAGGATCTTGATCACCTCGTCGACATACTTCTGTCGTTGGTCCAGAGAACTCTCAAGCTTATGGGCCAGATCGTAGTGCTCCTCCGGATGGAGGAACTTGAAGGCGTGGTCTTCGAGTTCCCTCTTCAACCAATCGATACCGAGCCGGCTGGCAAGAGGGGCGTAGACATCCATGGTCTCCCGAGCGATATCGAGCTGCCGCTCCCGGTCAACCATATCGAGCAGAAACATATCGAGCAGCCGGTCGACCAGCTTTACCAACAAAACCCGGATATCGGAGGCGATGGCCAGCAGCATCTTCCGCAGGTTTTCCGCCTGGCTCGCCAGCTTGCTGTTGTACTGAACCTGGGTGATGCGGGTCGATCCCTCGACAATCTTCGCGACATCCTCACCGAATTTTTCCGCGAGTTCCTCGACGCTCACCCCTTCCTTCAGGACGCCGTGCAAAAGTCCCGCGAGGATCGTGTCGAGATCCAGATGCATGGAGGCCAGCATCGAGGCCACCTCCAGCAGGTGGATGATGTACAGCTCGCCGGAGAAATGCCGACTTCCCTTATGCACGCGGGTGATGATCGCCCAGGCCTCGTCTATACGAGACAGGTCGACACCCTGCAGATAATTGGCGGCCAGGATTTTTAGGCCGTTAGGATTGATTGTTGCTTCGTTTGCCATCTTTGCCGACATTGCCGGTTCTACTTTTTCATGAGCTCAGCGAGAAGCTTCTCACGCAAGACGGAAACCGCCTCTTCCGGGGTCATTTCCTCGGTTGCCCCGTCTCTGCGGCTACGTACTTCCACTTTGCCGCTCTTTGCGAAACTATTGCCGACCGTCAGCCGGTAAGGGATGCCGAGCAGGTCGGCGTCCTTGAACTTCAGGCCCGGCCGTTCGTCCCGGTCGTCGAGGATCACTTCCAGTCCCGCCGCCTGCAGGTCGCGATAGACCTTCTCGGCCGCGGCGGAAATCGCTTCATCCTTCACTCCGAGATTGAGGACGATGACCGTATAGGGTGCCAGCGGTATGGGAAAGATGATGCCATTGTCGTCATGGTTCTGTTCGATTGCCGCCGCCACCACTCGGCTCACGCCGATGCCGTAGCAACCCATGACAAAATGTTTCTCCTGGCCATCGCTGTCCTGGAAGGTGGCGTTCATCGACTGGGAGTAGCCGGTGCCCAATTTGAAGACATGGCCGACTTCGATGCCTTCGGTGAGTTTCAGTTGGCCGCCGCATGCCGGACAGGGGTCGCCTGGGGTGATCTGACGCAGGTCGGCCACCGCCTCGGCCTGAAAATCGCGGCCAAAGTTGACATTCTTCAAGTGGTAGTTCTTCTCATTGCCGCCGACATAAAAATTGCGCATGGCCGCCACTTCCTGATCGGCGACCACCCGGACTCTTATCCCCACTGGTCCGAGATAGCCGGTCGGCACGCCGGTGGCCTTGAACACCTCCTCATCGCCCGCCATTTCCACGTCGGCCACGCCCAGGAGGTTCTTCAATTTGACCTCTTCCACTTCCCGGTCGCCGCGGACCAGCACCGCGACCGGCTGACCATCGGCTTTGAAAACGAGGGTCTTGACCAGCAGGGAGGGCTCGATACCCAAAAATTCGCAGACCGCTTCCACCTTGCGCTTGCCGGGGGTCTCCACCTTCTCCATCTCCGCGAGAGGCTCGGTTGAGGTTTCAGGCGTAAGCTTCACCACCGCCTTTTCCATATTGGCGGCGTACTCGCAGTCCTTACAGATTACAATGGTATCTTCACCGGTTTTGGCAAGGACCATGAACTCGTGGGAGAAGCTGCCGCCGATGGCCCCCGAGTCCGCCTGCACCGCCCGGAAATCAAGACCGCAACGGGAGAATATGCGTTTATAGGCCTCATACATCTTCATGTAGGAAACTTCCGCCGCCTCGTCGCTCACGTCGAAAGAATACGCATCCTTCATGATGAATTCCCGGCCCCGCATAAGACCGAATCGCGGCCGGATCTCGTCGCGGAACTTGGTCTGGATCTGATAGAGATTGACCGGCAGATCGCGGTAGGAATGCAGTTCCTTACGGGCGATATCGGTAATGACCTCCTCATGGGTGGGTCCAAGGCAGGACTCCCGGTCGTGCCGGTCATGGAAGCGGAGCAGTTCCGGTCCGTATTTTTCGTACCTGCCGGTCTCCTTCCACAGATCGGCGGGCTGCACCATGGGCATCAGCAGTTCCTGGGCACCGGCCCGGTTCATCTCCTCGCGGACGATGTTCTCGACTTTGCGGATCGCCGCAAGCCCGAAGGGCAGATAGGTATAGATGCCGGCGGTGAGCTTGCGCATGAACCCGGCCCGCAGCATGAGGACGTGGCTGACCACTTCGGCTTCGGCAGGGCTTTCCTTGAGGGTCGGCAAGAGTAACTGAGAATAACGCATAGTGTTTCTTTTTCCGTTCTGATTGAATTCTAGATGATCGTCCATACCGGCCCGACGGCCCGGAAGTTTAGGCGCCGTTATGAAATAACCAGGCCATTTCCACCGGTTTCGCTGCGGTTCTTAGACCGGTTCCGAGCATTACCTTGGCCATGTTATTTTGACAACGGCTTACTCGCTTCTTTTAGCAGAATTTCGCTCTTTTTGCCCTTCTTCTTCCATCTTTTTCAGCTCTGTCATGAAAACTTCCATGAGCTCTTCCTCCTTCACTTTCTTCCAGATTTCCCCTTTCTTGAAGATAATCCCCACCCCCTTGCCGCCGGCGACGCCGATATCGGCCTGTTTTGCCTCGCCGGGGCCGTTGACCGGGCAACCCATGACCGCCACCTTCAGGGGACTTTTCATGGTCTGCACGAACCGTTCGACCTCTTCAGCAAGACCAAACAGGTCGATTCGGGTGCGGCCGCAGGTCGGGCAGGAGATGAGTTCCGGCCCGCGCTCACGGATCTTCAGGGACCGCAGGAGTTCAAACCCGACCCGTACCTCTTCCACCGGATCCCGGGTAAGTGAAATGCGAAAGGTATCGCCGATGCCCTCGCTGAGCAATATCCCCAGGGCGACACTCGACTTGACCGTGCCGGCGATAAGGCCCCCCGCCTCCGTCACCCCCAGATGCAGGGGATAATCGGTCACGGTGGATAACTTCCGGTAGCCCTGGACGGTAGTGAGCACATCGGCCGACTTGATCGAGATCTTCATCTCATAAAAACCTTGTTTTTCCAGCAGCCGGACATTGCGCAGGGCGCTTTCTATGAGTGCGTCGGTATTGTCTGGCGTCGGATAGCCGTAGCTTTTCAGGAGATCCTTTTCGATGGAGCCGCTGTTGACCCCGACGCGGATCGGCACCTTATGGAGCTTTGCCGCGGCGACAACCCGGGCGATCTTCGCTTCTCCGCCGAGATTGCCGGGATTGATCCGGATGCCGTCGGCCCCGTGCTCCATGGCGACGACGGCCAGCCGGGAATCGAAGTGGATATCGGCGATAAGGGGGATGGCAATTTTATCCTGGATCTCCCGGATCGCTTCGGCAGCGGGGGTATCCGGCACCGCTACCCTGACAATTTCGCATCCAGCCGCCGTGAGTCGCTCTATCTGGCCGACGGTCGCCGCCACATCCTGAGTATCGGTGTTGGTCATCGACTGCACCAGGATCGGGCTGTCGCCGCCCAGGGCGACCCCGCCGATCTTGATCTGTCGCGTCTTGCGTCTAACAATCATCTCTTTCCTGCCCCTGCGCCATACTCTTTTTCTTCAAGAGATTCAGTTCGGCATCCGAACTCCTGATATAGGTCGGAACGCCTTCCGCCAGATCGAGGAGTTCACCCCGAACCAGTTTTTCCCCGGCCAGGAGGCCTAAGGACGAGGCCGAAGGCTCGTGAAGCTGGGCCGGAGCAAGCACAACCCGCTCGCCCAGAAGGGTCCGAAAAAGCTCGCCGTAGACCAGCGCCCCGTCACCCACCATAATCACCGGCTCCGTCACCTGCGCCGCCAGCTCCTGCGGCTGGAGAACGGCCTGCTCACTCACCCTCTCGATCAGCCCGTCGTCGCCCAGCCGGTAAAAGGCGGCGTAGACTTCCTTCTTCCTGGCATCCAGCACTGCGCAGATGAGCTTGTCGCTCACACATTTACTGGCCAGGGCGTCCAAGGTGGAAATGCCGATCAGAACCTTTCCGGCGGCTGCCGCCAGGCCTTTGGCTGTAGCCATGCCGATGCGCAGCCCGGTAAAACTGCCCGGGCCGAGGGAGATCGCGATGCCGTCGATATCCTGCCAGGTGCGTACCGTCTCTACCATCAGCAGATCGATGACCGAAAGGAGTCGCCTGGAATGGGTCACCTTGCCGGTCAGGCTGAAGGCCGCCACCACCCTGCCATCCTGGCGGGTGCCAAGGGTCAGGGCCACAGAACTGCACGGAGTCGCCGTATCGATCGATAAAATGAGCGGGGACTTGCGATCCATCAATTGAACAGCCTGACGATATCGTTGTAGAAGACAAAGATCATAAGCGTTCCCAACAGACCGATGCCTACCTGCTGGGCGATAATCTGCGCCCGTTCGTTCAAAGGCTTGCGCCGCAGCCCTTCGAGGGTGAGAAAGACCAGATGGCCGCCGTCCAGGACCGGAATCGGCAGAAGATTGAGAATTCCCAGATTGACGCTCAAAAGCGACATGAAATAGATCAGGTTCAGCCAGCCGGCCTTCATCTGCTCGCCTGCGATCTGGGCAATGAGAATAGGGCCGCCGATCTCGGACGCCGGCACCACCTGCTGGATGATTTTCACAAAGCCCGTGGCCGTGAGGTCGATATACATCCAGGTCTGCAGAAAAGCATTTTCCAGGGATGCCAGGAGACCGCTCGGTTCCCAGGTCACATCGTCGGCCTTCATGATCCCTATCATATAGCGTTGTTCGACTTCTTCGCCGAAAACATTTTTTACGGCATCGATGGAGGGCTTCACTGTCATAGTAAGTTGCTCGCCGCCTCGCTGCACGACTATCGACAGGGGACTGCCGGTGCTGTCCTTCACAGCCGTCAGCACATCCTGCCAGGCCAAGGTTTCCTTGTCATTGATCCGCAGGATCTCATCACCTTTCTCCAACCCGGCCTGGGCCGCAGGCGAATTCTCATTCACTTTGCCGATACGGGTGGTATCGACGGGGGTGGGAATGCCGACAATGAAAAAAACAAAAAAGAACAGCACGACGGCAAACAGCAGATTGAAGACCGGACCCGCAAGAACGATACAGAATCGCTGCCACACCGGTTTATGGGCAAAAGAAACCTTTTTGTCTGCCTCGGATACTTGCTGTTCATCGGGATTTTCGCCGAACATTTTAACGAAGCCACCGAGCGGAAAGGCGGAGATGACGTATTCGGTCTCGCCCACTACCTTGCCCGCCACTCTGGGTCCGAAGCCGAGCGAAAACTTCAAGACCTTAACGCCAAAGAGCTTGGCGAAGAGGAAATGGCCGAACTCATGAACAAAAATAAGCAGGCCAAGCACCAGGATAAACGAAAAGAGTGTATTCATAGCGAAGAAATAGATGCGGAGAAGCGGCTTCTCCGAGAAAACAATTATTGGAATAATTTCCTAAAGACCGTTCATAATCAATGCGTCGGCTGCTTTTCTGGCAGCTGCATCCGCCCGTAAGATATCTTCAAGGCATGCGTCACTTCCTTGCTCTATAATATCCATTGTTCTGGCCACTGTCTCAGCTATTTGTGAGAAACTGATGCGTGATTGGAGAAAAGCGGCGACAGCGACCTCGTTGGCACCATTGAGCACAGCCGGCGCAACCCCGCCGCGGCGAAGCGCCGTAAAGGCTAAGCGCAGAGCTGGAAAACAATGGTAGTCGGGCTCTTGAAATTCAAGACTTGCGCACTGCGACAGCTGCAGGGACTGCAACTGGAGAGGAAGTCTTTCCGGATAGGACAGCGCGTAGGCTATGGGAATCCGCATATCGGGAATCCCCAGCTGCGCAAGGACGGAACCATCCTGATACTCCACCAGCGAGTGAACGATCGACTGCGGGTGGACGACGACTTCGATAGCCTCGGCGGCAACATCGAACAGCCATCTCGCCTCGATGACTTCCAAGCCCTTGTTCATGAGAGTGGCCGAATCGATCGAAATCTTCTGCCCCATCGACCAGTTTGGGTGCTTCAGCGCCTGCTCTCTGGTTACCCGGAGGAGCTGGTCCACCTTCATGCCGCGAAATGGCCCTCCGGAGGCAGTCAGGATAATCTTCTTGAGATCTTTTTTCCGCCCGGCTTCCAGTGCCTGAAAAATTGCGGAGTGCTCGGAATCGATCGGCAACAGGCGAACCCCCTTCTCCCGCACCGCAGCCATGACAATCCTGCCCGCCATCACAAGTGTCTCCTTGTTGGCAAGCCCGATATCCTTACCCGCCTCGATGGCGGCAAGAGTCGGCAGAAGTCCCGCCGCGCCAACCACTGCCGTGACAGTCATCACCGCTGCCGGAAAAGACGCCACCGCTTTATTGCCCTCAACACCGAAGACGATTCTCGCCCTGAATTCATGCGGCACCAGCAGCGTGAGCTCCTGCGCCCGCTGTTCATCGATAACGGAGATGAGTTTCGGCCGAAATTCCCTTACCTGCTGCGCCAGAAGCGAAACATTGGTGCCGGCAGCCATGGCGACTATCCTGTAACGCTCCGGAAACTGTCTTACAACCTCAAGGACATTGACACCGATTGAACCGGTAGAACCGAGCAAGGCGATACATTTCATAGAAAAGCCGGCAAGAGGAGAAGATAATAGAGAACCGGTCCGACGAAAAGGAGGGAATCGACACGGTCGAGGATACCGCCATGACCGGCCAGCAGCGTCCCGGAGTCCTTGGTTCCCGTGCCCCGTTTGACGATTGATTCCGTGAGATCGCCTAAAATGCCCATTATCGACAGCAGAAATGCGGAAAGAAGAAGAAAGGCCCAGCTGAAGGAGGGCTGAAGGAGAAGGGCGAAACCGGCGGCCGCGGCCATACCGGCCACAATTCCGCCGACGGCTCCCTCGATTGTCTTATTGGGACTGACATTCGGGCAGAGCTTGTTCCTGCCGATGGACCGGCCGACGAAATAGGCGCCGGTATCGGAACAGGCGGTAATGGCGGTCCCGATCACCAGCCAGCTGCTGCCATCGGGAACAAACCGCAGGAGGACTATATGGGCACCGAGAAAACCGACGTACAGCAAGCCGAAAACCAGCCGGCAAAACAACGGGTAGCTCTCCGGAATACTACGATAACGATAGAGGAAATAGCAGGTCAGCGTAAGAAAGGAGAATAGCAGGGCCGGCGGCAGAACATGCAACTCGGGGTGCAGACAGATGATGGCGACCGGTGCGGCGAGGCTTATATTGAGAAACCAGCGCTCGCAGAAATGCACGGTGCGTTCATCGGCCATCTTCAGGTATTCATCGGCGGCCAAAAGGACGATCAAGACAGATACAAGACAAAAGAACAGCGCCGACCCCTTCAGCAAAAGCAGGAGCCAGAAACCAGCAATCAGAATCCCGGGAACAACTCGTTTCATGTCTTTGAGTGCAGCTGTTCGCCGATGCGACCGAATCGTCGCTCCCGCGCCTGATAATCTTGAAGAGCCTGCAGGAATATCTCTCTCCGGAAATCCGGCCACATGATCTCGGTAAAATATATCTCGGCATAAGACAGCTGCCAGAGCAGAAAATTGGATAACCTCGCTTCCCCGCCGGTTCTGATGAGAAGATCGGGGTCGGGCATGGCAGCGGTGTCGAGGTGTTCCGTGATGGTCTCTTCGGATATCGCCTCGACATCCAGATGACCGTCCCGGCACGATCCGCCTATCTTTTTCACAGCCCTGACCAGTTCATCCCGCCCTCCGTAACTGAGCGCCAGATTCAAGGTGAGTTGTGAATTGCCCGCGGTTGCTTCAATGGAATTGACAAGAACTTCACGAACCGATTCAGGCAGCCGCTGACGATTACCGATTGACATCAATCTGATGTCATTTTTCTGCATCCGGGGAAGTTCGGCTTCGAGATACCTTTTCAGAATCGACATTAAGCCGGTTACTTCCTGAGCCGGTCTCTGCCAATTTTCCGATGAAAAGGCGTAGAGGGTAAGATAGCGTATGCCGATTTCGCGGCAACTTTCGACAATATCGCGGACGGAATCGGCTCCGACTTTATGTCCGTATAACCGTGGCTTTTTTCTACTCTTGGCCCACCTGCCATTACCGTCCATGATTATGGCAACGTGACGAGGGAGACGTGTAACATCAATATTGGTGGTGCCGGCCATAGGTAATCCGTGGTAATCAAAACCGCTGCAAAAGAAAGGTGGAGAAGGCGAAAAACTTATACTTCCATCACCTCTTTCTCTTTCGAGGCAGTAGCTTCATCTATTTTTTTGATATACATGTCGGTCTCGCTCTGCGCTTCTTCTTGCAGCTTAAACAATTCATCTTCGGAGATTTCTTTATCTTTTTTCTGCTTTTTCAGAACCTCGATGGCATCGCGACGGATATTACGGATTGCCACCCGGAACTCCTCGCCGATCTTTTTCACCGACTTCACCAGGTCTTTCCGTCGTTCCTCGGTCAACTGAGGAATATTAAGCCGAACTATCTTGCCGTCGCTGATGGGATTGAGCCCGATATCCGATTTGAGTATGGCTTTTTCTATTGCGGGCAACATTTGCGGATCCCACGGCTGAATGGCAATAAGCCTGCTCTCCGGAATCGTCAGTGTTCCGACCTGGTTCAAGGGCATTGAGCTGCCGTAGGCGTTGACATGGATTCCGTCGAGAATCGACAAAGAGGCTCTGCCCGTCCGAATCTTTGCCAATTCCTTTTTAAAGGACTCGACGCTCTTCTCCATCTTTTCAGACATTTCGAAAATCACTTCGCTCATGGTATCACCTCTTATATTTGCTCTCTCTCGGTCCAAGGGCCATCGTGGAGGAAGCGGCAGTTGCCTCGCCTCATCTGGCTCAGAGTTCCATTCCGATCTCAGGCCAAATATAGGTCGAGCTTCTCAATCGGCAATCAGTGTGCCAACTTTCTCCCCCATAGCGGCACGTTTGATATTGCCCGCAACACCCATGTCGAGAACCATAATAGGAAGATGATCCTCTTTGGCCAGAGCAATTCCCGCAGCATCCATCACCCGCAGCCCCTTCTGCAGGACTTGGTCGTAAGTGAGATAATCAAACTTAACCGCACTTTTGTCAAAAACAGGGTCGCGGTCGTATACGCCATCCACCTTGGTGGCCTTAATTACGAGATCTGCATCGATTTCCAAGGCTCTCAGAACACCGGCGGAATCGGTAGTGAAATAAGGATTTCCGGTACCCGCGGCAAAAATAACGACTCGCCCTTTTTCCAGATGGCGAGTCGCTCTTCGACGAATATAGGGCTCGGAGACAGATTGCATCGGGATAGCCGACATAACCCGGGTGATGACGCCAATACGCTCCAGGGCATCCTGCATGGCAAGACTGTTCATGACTGTGGCAAGCATACCCATGTTGTCGGCGGTCGTCCTGTCCATGCCTTTGCTGGCCCCGGCAACACCCCTGAAGATGTTGCCGGCACCGATGACAAGCCCCAATTCCGCACCAGCCAAAACCACTTCCTTGACTTCTGTCGCAACAAACTCGAGAACCTTGGTATTGATCCCATAGGAATCGCCGCCCATGAGCGCTTCACCGCTGAGTTTCAATACCATTCTCTTGTACTTTAACTTTTCAGTCATTGTCGTGTCCTCAACAGAAGGATTAGAAATCCAGGCCATCCTCATCTCAGACGGTCTGTTCAACGCATGCCAGTATTACTTATTCGGCACCGACCTGGAATCTGGCGAATTTCTTGACCGAAATGTTCTCTCCCATCTTTCCGACCAGTTCGTTCAGCAGATCCTGTATGGAAAGGTCTGGATTCTTCACGAACTTCTGTTCAAGCAGGGCGACTTCCGCAAGAAACTTCTCAATCTTACCGTTTACCATTTTCTCAACGATGGCCTCAGGCTTCCCTGAATCCAAGGCCTGTTGCACGAAGATGTCTTTCTCGCGGGCTATAACATTTGCCGGCACCTCATCCCTGCTTATGGAAATTGGATTGGCCGCAGCAATATGCATCGCCAGGTCTTTCGCGAATTCCCTGAAATCGTCATTCTTGGCGACAAAATCCGTCTCGCAACCAAGCTCAACCATGACACCAAGCTTGCCGCCGGCATGGATGTAAGTAGCAACGACGCCTTCGCTTGTCGCCCGATTTGCTCTTTTGGCGGCTACGGCCAGACCCTTCTGTCGCAACAGATCTACCGCCTTTTCCATATCGCCACCAGTACTTTCGAGGGCTTTCTTGCAATCCATCATGCCAGCTTGCGTTTTATCCCTCAGATCTTTTACCATCTTCGTCGTAATAGCCATGGTAAATCTCCTTATCTTTATTAATTTTAAATAGTTGCTGAAAGGAATACTGCCGTCGCTAAAAAGCTGCTTGTTGGTTTTACATATGAAAAAGGGGCGGTCTCACGACAGCCCCTTTTCATAACACAGCACATCCTTCCGGAGCTAACTCAGCCTAGCTCTGGCATCTTACGCATCCGTCTCAGCTGCTTCGTTGTCCATTTCACTTCCGGCATCTCCCATAGCTGCCGCAACAGCCTCTTCGGAGGCCTCTTCTCCATCACGCATAGCTTGGCCGGCGAGCACAGCCTCGGCAATATGGTGACTGATGAGACGTATCGAACGAATCGCATCGTCATTGCCCGGAATGATAAAATCAATTCCTTCCGGACTGCAGTTTGTATCGGTTACCGCTACAACCGGTATTCCAAGTTTGACCGCCTCATTAACGGCAATGTCTTCCTTTCGCGGATCTATAATGAAAATTGAGGTTGGTAGATTACGCATATCTTTGATTCCGCCAACATTCCGCTCAAGCTTGATACGCTCCTTCTCCATTAAGAGCACTTCCTTTTTCGGGAAGCGGTTGATTGAGCCATCTGCCTGCATCGATTCGATTGACTTCAACCGATCGATGCTGTTCTTGATTGTCTGAAAGTTGGTCAGCATCCCACCCAACCAGCGGTGATCAACGTAAAACATCCCGCAACGTTTTGCTTCCTCTTGTATTATATCCTGGGCCTGTCGTTTTGTGCCGACAAAGAGAATCGTCCCGCCCCGTTTCACTTCTTCTGTTATAAACTCACAGGCTTTCTCGAACAGCTTTTTGGTGATGTCCAGGTTGATAATATAGATCCCATTACGCGGCCCGTAAATATACTGTTTCATCTTGGGATTCCATCGCCTGGTCTGATGGCCGAAATGAACACCGGCCTGCAGCATATCTTTTACCGTAACATTTGACATTTAAGTTTCTCCTTCTGGTTTTTCCGCCATCTTCATGATCGATCCAACATCCAAAGTGTTGTACGACACCAGTTGAACGCGAAGATGTGTGTATTTGGTTCAACGAACCTGTAGTTGATTCAACGAACCTCTTGGTCTAACATACAAAAAGAACAATCTGACTTCATACCATGAGTTGCGCCTCTTTGCAAGCCATGGATAGAAGCCTTACCCGAATATTTCATTTTCTCACCAGAGAACTCTTTCCAGTGAGGACAAGCTTCAGCCACTCCAAGCCAAACTTCAACAGTTCGCTGTCGTCGGCATCGATTCGGCGGCGCTGAGCCTTTTCAAGCGAAAATTGCTGGAGTATCTTCCTGGCCTCGACAAGTTGTCTGAAGCCATCGATGTTATAACAAACAAGGAAGGAAAGCCGTTGCTTTTCACCGGCCACCCCTTCTCCCTTCCAAGGGTTCTTGGCAAAAAGAGTATCGAGTTCCGCCCAGTAATCATTGAAGACATTGTATTCAGATACTCTTTGATTGCGTATCCAGCTTTTCGCCCCAAATTTCTTATCTTCCTTATGCCCGAAACAATAGGCATGATCGGTCAAAAAATAATATTCTTCAGGGATTTTCTGAGCATTGCTCCGGTCGACTGCACGTTCAAGAGGATATGTTCTGCAAGCGGAAGGTCGATCTTCATACACCGAACAACCGCTTGTTTGAAGAAATGGACAGGCCTTTTCTTCATCTTCCGTCAACCGCAGTTTAACTGTAGGGAAAAAAGGATTTTCGCCTTTGTGCAGTTGGGTATATAGCCGCAGAAATTCGGCCGAAGCTATCCCCAGATTAATTTTTAATCTTATGATATCATATGGATAAAGAGTAAGATCGACATTCCTGCAGCACTTGGTAAAGCAGGCGACCCCCGGGTGGCAATCGAATGGGAATTCCTTGTCGCCGAGCGGCACCATATTTTCGGGAAATTCCTTGTTGTTCATGTTCCGCTGATCCTCGGGCACAATCATAATTTTCAAAAAAAAAGCTGGCTTGGAACAATGTTCCAGCCAGCTTTCATTTTCATCTACAAACACTGTTAGCTTTCAGTTTGGGGGACCTGAATAACCTCTTCGTAACCGACCAGTTCGATAATCGCCATGCTCGCTGCATCGCCTTTCCGCACTCCGGTTTGCAGGATTCTGGTATATCCGCCATTACGCTCAAGGAACTTCTCTTTAATATCAGTGAACAACTTCTCTACGACGGACTTGCTGCGGATGAAGGACAGTGCCTGTCTTCTGGCGTGCAGATCACCTTTCTTTGCAAGAGTTATCAGTTTTTCGGCAATTGGCCGAACTTCCTTGGCTTTTTCCGTGGTGGTGACTATTCTCTCGTGTTCGAATAGCGAAGTAACCATGTTCCTGAACATCGCCATTCTGTGAGAACTGGTACGTCCTAATCTTTTACCGGCTTTTCTATGTCTCATTTCTAACCTCAGCTTCTGGACAATATCAGAATTGAAATCTATCAGTTAATTAATTTTTCAGTTTTTCCTGCTTCAGGCCTTACCTTCTTCCTTGTCTCCGCGGAGGTTCGGTGGAACCCAGTTTTCAAATTTCATCCCGAGAGTAAGATCCATTTCAGCAAGGAGAGCTTTTATTTCATTGAGAGACTTGCGGCCGAAGTTTTTGGTCTTCAGCATCTCCTGGTCGGTTTTCTGGGCCAGGTCTCCGATATAGTTTATATCGGCATTCTTCAAACAATTTGCCGATCGAACCGAAAGTTCGAGGTCCTCTACAGGCTTATCCAGATAGGGATTGAGAGGTTCGGAATCCTTGATGGAGTCGGTAAGAATCTCGGGCTCGGCATCTTCTTCATCAAAGTTGATAAAAATGGTCATCTGATCCTTGAGAATCTTGGCGGCATAAGCCAGTGCGTTCTCAGGTCTAAGGCTGCCATCCGTCTCGATCTCAATGGTCAATTTGTCGTAGTCCGTTTGCTGGCCGACACGTGCCTGTGAAACGACATATTGGATCTTTTTAATCGGTGTGAAAATAGCATCGATCGGAATCTGGCCGATGGAAAGGTTCTCCTTATCCATCTTCTCGGCCGGTTGATACCCCTTTCCCCACTCTACAGTCATTTCAGCGTGGAAATTAATCGGTCCGGTCAGAGTGCAGATGATCTGATCCTCGTTCATCACTTCAACATACGCCGATTCTGTGATATCACCTGCTGTTACAATGCCGGGACCGACCTTGTCGATAACCACCTTTTGCGAGTCGGGAGTATAAAGCTTAAGCCGTACCAGCTTGAGATTGAGAATTATTTCACTCACGTCCTCCAGAATATCCTTCATGGAGGTGAACTCGTGCAGTGCGCCTTCAATCTTTACCGTGGTAATAGCTGCACCCTGGATGGAAGAGAGAAGAATCCGCCTCAGGGAATTGCCTATGGTCGTAGCGTAACCTCTTTCGAGAGGCTGGCAAATGAACTTCCCATACGTATCAGAATGCTTTTCTTTATCAACTTCCAACTTTTCTGGTTTGATCAGCTCATTCCAGTTACGGTGAAACGGTATTTTTTCGTCAGCAGCTTGAGTCATATTTTCCTTCTCTGCGATTCCCATCTTTGTAGTCGTGGCCTAAACACCTTACTACAAAGCGAAAACTCGCATAAGCTTCAGGATGAACAACGATTGTTTTTATCTTTTGCCCAGCCCAATCTTACTTCGAGTAGAGTTCGACGATAAGTCTCTCTTGAATTGGCATGGTGATCTCTTCCCTGTTCGGAAGAGCTTTTATCGTTGCCTTGTAGTTGTCTTTATCCAGTTCAATCCAGCTTGGCATCCCTCGTCTTACAACAGCTTCAACGTTCTCATTGATCAGCGCGTTGGCTCGACTCTTTTCTTTCAAGGTAACAATATCTCCAACCGAGACAAGGAAAGATGGAATGTTTACCTTGCGCCCGTTTACCAGAATATGGTTGTGCCGAACAAGTTGTCGTGCCTGGTTTCTGGAAGAAGCAAATCCTATCCGAAAGACGGTATTATCCAGACGACGCTCCAGCATAACCAGTAGATTTTCGCCGGTGACTCCCTTTTGCTGCTCCGCCTTTTCAAAGAATAGCCGGAACTGCTTTTCGAGCATACCGTACATGCTCTTAACCTTCTGTTTTTCTCGCAATTGAATTGCGTAGTCGGACTGCTTTTTAAATCTTGCCTGGCCATGTTGTCCAGGACCGAATGCACGTCTCTCGAAGGAACATTTGTCGGAAAAACAACGATCGCCTTTGTGATAGAGCTTTAAATTCTCTCTTCTGCAACTACGACATACTGCATCTATATCTCTAGCCAATTTCGGCCTCCATTCGAATAGTTTGGGTCAGGTCCATCTTCAGCTATTACACACGACGACGTTTCGGTGGTTTGCACCCGTTGTGTGGAACAGGGGTAACATCATAAATACGACTTACCTCCAAACCTGTGGTAATCAAAGCACGCAACGCAGCTTCTCTTCCAGGTCCCGGCCCCTTGACCTTAACTTCGACCTTACGCATTCCTATATCGGTAGCCTTTTTCGCTGCGTCGGTAAGAGCATTCTGCGCAGCAAAGGGTGTCGATTTACGGGATCCTTTGAATCCAAGCACCCCGGCACTGCACCAACTGACCACGTTTCCCTGCTTATCGGAAATAGTAACGATAGTATTATTAAAGGTCGAATATATAAAGACAATGCCTTCCGGAATATTCTTTTTTACCTTTCTCTTTTTTACAACAGCCATAACTTACACCTGTGTTGAGTTCAATTATTTCCGACGTGCGGCGCCCTTCCGAGGTCCTTTTCGCGTGCGTGCATTTGTTTTGGTATTTTGCCCGCGACAGGGTAACCCCATACGATGGCGTCTGCCTCGATAACATCCAAGATCGGTAAGTCTCTTGATGTCCATTGAGACTTCTCTCCGACGATCGCCTTCAACAACATATTCATCCTCGATGACCTTACGGATGCGGTTGACATCATCACCGTCAAGATCGTCGCTGTTCATTGTATATGGCAGATCCACTTTATCGAGAATCTTGCGTGCGGAAGTTAAACCGATGCCGTGTATGTAAGTTAACGCACGGTCCATATGTTTGTTTTTCGGAAGGTCAATTCCTGCTATACGTGCCAAGGTATATCTCCTTAGAAGAAGTAGGTAATTATAATTGGCAAAATCAAATTATCCCTGCCTCTGTTTATGTTTCTTAACTTTACAGGATACGCGAACAATACCGTTGCGTTTAAAGATCTTACAGTCACTGCATATTTTCTTTATCGATGCGCGTACTTTCATAATCAACGAACTCTCTATTTTTTCTTTTTGGCGTTCTTTGCCCGAAACGTGACTCTGCCCCTGTTCAAATCATATGGAGAGAGTTCTATGGTAACCCTGTCTCCAGGCAGTATTTTAATAAAATGCATTCGCATTTTCCCTGAGATGTGGGCCAGCACCTTATGACCGTTGTCTAGCTCTACCCGAAACATCGCATTCGGTAACGGTTCAATAATAGTACCTTCTACTTCTATGGCTTCTTCTTTTGACATGGAGTATCCTGAAAAATCAAAGTTTCAGTTAAAAACGGAACAGTATAGTACAACTTCATCAAAAAGAGAAGCTGTTTTTTTGATACCGCTAATTTTCACGAGAGCTCAAAACCATCGGACCCATCTCGGTTATAGCAACCGAATGTTCGAAATGAGCCGAAGGTTTTTTGTCATTCGTAATAACAGTCCAACCGTCTCTCAACACTTTAACTTTATGTGTACCCATGTTCACCATAGGTTCAATGGCCAAAACCATACCAGGTAACAGCCTGGATGTTCTCTCCCCTTGGTAGAAATTTGGAATTTCCGGTGCTTCATGTAGAGATGAACCGATTCCATGGCCAACAAATTGTTTGACCACGGAAAAACCGTTTTCCTCTACATGCGCCTGAATTGCCTTGGAGATGTCTGCGACTCGATTTCCAACAATCGCCTGTGCAATCCCCTTCTCAAGTGATTCTTTTGTCACAATAAGCAGCCTTGCCACATCTTCTTTAACTCCCCCGACCGGAAGAGTAACGGCAGAGTCACCAAAAAAACCACGAAAAAGCACCCCAAAATCTATCGATACGATATCCCCTTTCTTGAGCTTTCTTTTTCGAGAAGGAATACCGTGTACAACTTCTTCATTGATCGATACGCAAAGACTCCCTGGAAATCCCCTATATCCTTTGAAAGCAGGTATCGCCTTCATTTTTAGACATTTATCTTCAGCAACCCGGTCCAGATCCCAAGTAGTGATCCCTGCTTCGATAATTGTTTGCAGCATCGATAAAGTTTCTGCAACAATTTGATTGGCCTCTCTCATCAAGAGGATTTCGTCTGCAGTTTTTATAATAATATTTCTGCTGCGAGGTTCGTCTGTTGAAGCAGTCACAATCACCTACGGCCTTTAATTCTGCCCTGTTTCATAAACCCTTCATAATTCCTCATATGCAGATGCGATTCAATCTGCGCGATAGTGTCTATGCCGACACCGACTACAATGAGCAGCGCTGTTCCACCGAAATAGAAGGGAATGTTAAATTGAGAGATAAGTACTGTCGGCAGCACACAGACCGTGCTGAGGTATATAGCCCCGACAACTGTTAACCTCGTTAAAACTTTATCAATAAACTCAGCTGTCTTTTTACCGGGTCTGATTCCTGGAATAAATCCGCCGTGTTTTTTTAGATTTTCGGCAACGTCATCCGGCTTAAAAGTGACTGCCGTGTAAAAAAAACAGAAGAAAACGATCATTGCCACATAGCATATATAATAGTATACGGTCCCGGGATTCATCGCAGCCGATGCTTTCTGTACCCAGTCAATCTGGATAAAACTTCCAATGGTGGCCGGAAACATCATTATCGATGAAGCGAAAATCGGTGGAATTACTCCGGATATATTTATTTTCAGTGGCAAATGCGAACTCTGTCCACCATACACTCTTCGGCCGACTACTCGTTTGGCGTACTGTATCGGAATACGGCGCTGCGAGGTCTCACAGAATACAATAACTCCGACCACCGCAAACATGAACAGTACAAGAAACGGAACAAAGAACAGTGCGATCTCTCCAGCCTTGATCAATTGAATGGAGTTGACGATAGCAGCCGGTCCTCTTGCAACAATTCCGGCAAAGATGATTAGTGAGATGCCGTTGCCTATTCCTCGTTCCGTCATCTGTTCCCCAAGCCACATAATGAAGGCAGTGCCTGAGGTGAGGGTCAACATGGTCAGGAGTTTAAACTGCAACCCGGGATCAAGGACAATCGCCTCTCCACCAGGCCCTGTCATTCCCTCCAATCCCGCCGCGATGAATGTCCCCTGAATGACACTGAGGAATACTGTGCCGTATCGCGTATATTGAGTGATTTTACGCTGCCCGGATTGACCTTCCTTTTTCAACGCCTCGAGCTGAGGAATAACGACCGTCAACAGCTGGATTATGATCGAGGCGCTGATGTAGGGCATTATTCCCAATGCAAAGATCGAGAAATTTTCCAGAGCACCACCGGAGAACATGTTAAACATGCCGAACAGGGTGCTGGCATTTTGGCTGAAGAATGCAGACAATGCTTCGCCGTTGATTCCAGGGGTCGGAATCTGAACTCCTATCCTGTATACTGCGAGCATTATAAGCGTAAACAACACACGCCGACGCAACTCAGGAATATTTGCAGCATTCTGCAATCCACTCATTATGTTACCTATATGCGATTCTACTGAAATTCCACTTCAGATAAACTTTTGACCAACCTGCTTAAGCCTCTACAGGCTTTTCGATAACAACAGAACCGCCGGCCGCTTCAATTTTGCTCTTTGCCGAAGCGCTGATCTTGTCTACCTGCACTTTAATCGCCTTTGTTATCTCGCCGTTCGCCAGCACTTTAACGGCCATTCCCTTTTTTACGATCCGTGCCGCAATCAGTACTTCAACAGTAATAACGTCGGCAACCATCTCATTCAGCTGAGAAAGTGAAACCAGAGCATACTCTTTCTTAAAAACATTGGTAAAGCCACGTTTTGGGATACGCCTTTGCAAGGGCATCTGACCACCCTCGAATCCCGGTTTGACACCTGAGCCAGATCGAGCTTTAAACCCTTTGTGACCCCGCCCGGCTGTTTTTCCGTGTCCACTTCCGGGACCACGCCCAACTCGTTTTCTTTGTTTGGTGGATCCTGCCTGGGGAGCGAGTTTTGCTAAGCTTAACATTCTATCTCTCCTCTATACGTACAAGATGCGATACTTTTCTGATCATACCTCTGAGCTCGGGAGTATCTTTTCTTGTCACTGTCTTGTTCATTTTAGTAAGTCCCAACCCTATCAAAGTAGCATTAACCCTTTTGGTGCTGCCGATGCCGCTTTTCACCAGAGTTACAGTAACTGTCTCAGACATTTGACTACCTTCTTTTCAAATATTGACTTGGAAGTGTTCCTCTTTGGAAAACACTCCGGTGTAATTAAGCGCTTAGCTCCTCTAAGGATTTGCCGCGCAACTCTGCTATATTTCGGGCAGAACGTAAATCTTTTAATCCAGCCAGAGTGGCTTTGACCATGTTATGGGGATTGTGCGAGCCAAGACACTTGGTAAGTATATTTGAAACACCTGCAGCTTCGAGGACCGCTCGTACAGGACCACCGGCAATAAGTCCGGTGCCTGCCGATGCAGGTTTCAATAAGACCTTACCCGCTCCGAATTTGCCGACAATCTGATGAGGAATGGAAGTCTCGGTGAGAGCGATGGAACACATACTTTTCCGAGCCTGTTCAACTCCCTTCCGAATCGCCTCAGGAACCTGATTGGCCTTTCCGAGGCCATATCCGACCTTTCCCTTACCGTCACCTACAACGACAATCGCACTGAAGCTGAACCGCCGTCCGCCCTTAACAACCTTCGCTACACGATTAATAAATACAATCTTCTCTATAAGCTCCTCAGTAGCCACACTTTTGGAACGTTTGAAATCAGACAAGGGACACCCCCGTAAAATTAGTGATTAAAATTCCAGGCCACCTTCCCGAGCTCCCTCGGAAAGTGATTTCACCCTGCCGTGATACACTGCACCGCCGCGATCAAAGGTAACTTTCATAATGCCTGATGCTTTTGCCCGTGTCGCGAGTACCTGGCCAACCTTTTTTGCAGCCGCAGTTTTACCCTTTTCTTCACCCAAGTTGAATTCCTTATCGATGGTGGACATTGACACAAGGGTACGCCCTGCTGCATCATCGATCAACTGCGCGTAAATATGTTTATTGCTTTTAAAGACCCTCAGTCTCGGCCTTTCGCTCGTACCAGAGATTTTCTTTCTGATACGCTGTATGCGCTTGGCCCTCGCTGTAATCTTGGGGTTCGTCTTAGCCATTGCTATACACCATGTAAAAATTAGCGACCGCAGAGGTCAATATTTTATTTTGTTCCTGACTTGCCGACTTTCTTAATTATTACTTCGTTATCGTATCGAATGCCTTTGCCTTTATAGGGTTCAGGCTTTCTTATCTGCCTAATTTTTGAGGCAGTAAGTCCAAGCAGTTCCTTATCGATTGATTCGAGAACGATTTTGGTATTTCCTTCAACAGTTGCTTTAACTTCATTTGGGAGCATAAAATCTTTGGGATCAGAAAACCCGACATTGAGCGTGAGTACTGAACCGCTGACACTTGCCTTGTAGCCTACTCCCTCAATAATGAGGACTTTTTTAAAACCATCGGCAACTCCAGTGATCATATTGTTAATAAGAGTACGAGTCAGGCCACGAAATGCATTGACCTTCGTATTCTCTACTCTATTACTAACACTGATCACGTTATCCTGGACTGTAACTTCTATATCCGAGATTATATTGCGTTTCAAAGTTCCCTTTGTACCGGTTACGGTTATAAGCTGATCCTGCAGATCGACTTTAACTCCGACAGGCACAGGGATTGGTTGCTTACCAATTCGAGACATAATTTCCTCCGTTATTCGCAGGGTCTACCAGACCTCGCAAATTATCTCCCCACCAGAATTAAGAGCTCTAGCAGTCTTATCTGTCACAATGCCCTTGGATGTGGAGATAATTGCGATCCCAAACCCACCCAATACTCTTGGTATTTCATTTACCTTGGCATATTTTCGCAACCCCGGTTTACTTACTCTCTTAAGGCCGGTGATAACAGTCTCTCTGTTGGGACCATACTTAAGATCAACTTTCAGTATGTCCTGAACATCGTCGCCGATTACGTGATAGTCACGAATATATCCTTCTTCCTTCAGTACCTTCGCCACTCCAACTTTGACAGTGGATGAAGGCATTTGGACAGAATCAAACTTTACCATTACTGCGTTTCTTAACCTGGTCAGCATATCTGCCAGGGGATCGCTCATAGACATAGCGAACACTCCTTATTTTCAAATTGTTACCTAAATCTGACAGAGATAGAGATGGACTTCTACCAACTGGATTTGGTGACACCAGTTATTTCTCCGCTGGATGCAAGTTTGCGGAAGCAAATTCTGCAAACACCGAATTTCCTGATAAATGCCCTGGGACGTCCGCAAAGAGGGCATCTGTTATACTTCCGCGCAGAAAATTTTGCTTTTCTTTGTGCCTTTGCAATTATGGATTTCTTAGCCAAACCGACCTCCAAATACTAACTTTTAAGGATCTTCGAACGATCAATTATTTTTTAAATGGTAAACCAAGCATTCTGAGCAAAGAGGCACTCTCCACATCAGTTTTCGCGGTTGTTACAATAGTAATGTTCAACCCTTTGATTTTATCAATTTTGTCGTAATCTATTTCAGGGAAGATTATTTCTTCCTGAATTCCCATCGAGTAATTTCCTCTCCCGTCAAACCCTTTAGGAGACAAGCCTCGGAAATCGCGAACACGCGGCAGGGCAACATTTACCAGTTTACTAAAAAAATCATACATCTTGTCGCCACGAAGGGTAACACAACAGCCGATAGGCATGCCAACCCGCAACTTGAAGGTGGCTATAGATTTTTTGGCCTTGGTAACTATCGCCTTCTGGCCGGCGATTCTCGTCAGCTCTTCAGCAGCACCCTCTACTATCTTCGGATTCTGCACCGCCTCACCGAGGCCCATGTTCAAAACAATTTTTTTTATCTGAGGAATTTCCATGACATTTTTATAGCCGAATTCCTCTCTGAGTGCAGGAACACACTCATTAATGTATATATCTCTCAGCGCACCCATGTATGACTCCTAGCGTATCCTTTTTGACTATGCTTTGCTTTCGATGGACTCACCGCAGCTCTTGCAGTAGCGGATTTTTTTCCCATCGTCGAGAATTTTCTTGCCGATGCGACCGGTTTTGGTGCACTCAGGACAGATTAGCTGCAGATTGGAAACATGGATCGGAGATTCCTTTTCAACAATCTGACCCTGCTGGTTCATCTCTCTTGGCTTGGTATGCCGCTTGATCATGTTGATCCGCTCAACCACAGCCTTGTCCTTATCTATCAGAACCCGGAGAACCTTTCCAACTCTGCCTTTATCTTTGCCGGCAATTACCTCAACCTGATCATTTTTCTTCAGGTATGTTTTCCCCTGTCTCATTGTTGTACCTTTATTCAATCAGTGTATCTATACCCCATGCAGACACGGGTCGTTAAAGTGCTTCTGGGGCCAGAGAAATAATTTTCATGAATCCTTGATTCCTTAACTCACGAGCAACCGGACCAAAGATACGTGTGCCGACCGGTTCGCCGGATGACGCCAACATTACTGCGGCGTTATCATCGAATTTCACCCAGGTATCGTCCATCCTTTTCATTTCTCGCTTCGTTCGGACGATAACGGCTTTCATGACGTCGCCCTTTTTGACCTTAGCGTTCGGTATGGCCTCTTTGACCGTAACGACAATTACATCGCCGATGGTTGCATAACGTTTTCCGGTCCCGCCAAGAACTCTGATGCAAAGCACTTTTTTGGCCCCGGAATTGTCAGCAACGTTGAGTACTGTTTCTGTCTGTATCATAATTTCACCTGATATCTCATCTGATTAGCCGCTATTAGCACAGCCATCCAGCTTCTGCCAGTATCACACTGCCTGTTCCAGTATGGTTTTCACCCGCCATCTTTTTCTTTTGCTCAATGGACGGCATTCTTCAATGAGAACAATGTCTCCAATATTGCAGCTATTGTCCGGATCATCAGCGAGATACTTAACGCTGGTTTTCATGAATTTCCCATAGAGCTTGTGACGAACTTTACGTTCAACCCGAACGACAACACTTTTTTCCATTCTGTTGCTGACGACAGAACCAGTTCTTGTCTTTCTCGATTTTTTTAATTCACTCATAATTAGTCAATTTGTAGGTGTTTTTAGAACCTGACCATCTATTCAATTGTCAATACCGGTCATCAGTTGATGGATTGCCTTTTTATGGTCTCGATTCTAGCAATATCTTTTTTAATTTTCTTCAGTTTGGATGTATCTTCAAGAGGTCTGATACGATGCTGAAAAGAAAGATTTCCCAACTCCTCGCGCAGATCCTTGAGATTTTTGGCGAGTTCTTCAGCAGTCATTTTGCGGAGTTCTACCGATTTCATAACGTATTCTCCTTCGTGACAACTTTTGTAGAAAAAGGCAGCTTGTTCCCAGCCAGCTCCAGGGCCTTGATTGCAACATCCTCGCTCACTCCGGAAATCTCATAGAGAATACGACCTGGTTTGATGACGGCAACCCAGGATTCAGGGCTGCCCTTGCCTTTCCCCATACGCGTTTCGGCGGCCTTCTTAGTAAGAGGCTTGTCTGGAAAAACTCTGATCCATACCTTTCCGCCACGCTTCATAGTTCGATTGATAGTAATACGTGCTGCTTCAATCTGCTGTGCACTCATTTTCCCGCACACAGTTGCTTTAAGAGCAAATTCGCCAAAAGCAAGAGAGGATCCGCTGCTGGCCACACCTCGTGACCTGCCCTTAAAAACCTTTCTATGTTTGACCTTTTTCGGACTTAACATCTTCTACTCCAAAATTGAAAAGGATTTCATACCATGTTGTTTACTGAACGGCACCGCTATCTTTGCCGCTCAAAACCTCACCATTGAATATCCAGACTTTAACGCCGATGATTCCATATGTGGTGAGAGCTTCGGCAAGTGCGTAATCAACGTCGGCGCGCAAGGTGTGAAGAGGTACCCGGCCCTCGCGTACCCACTCGCAACGAGACATTTCAGCGCCGCCGAGTCTTCCCGAACAGGAAATTTTTATCCCCTGCACGCCGAATCGCAATGCTGAACTCACAGCCTTTTTCATGGCACGACGGAAAGCTACCCGCCGAACCAGCTGTTGCGCTATATTTTCTGCAACAAGCTGAGCATCCGCCTCCGGCCTTCTCACTTCCTGGATGTCAAGAGTAACCTTCCGGGATATAAAGCCTTCTATCTCTTTTTTGAGCACTTCTATTTCGGCGCCTTTCTTGCCGATAACAATTCCAGGTCGTGCGGTAAACAGCTTGATCCGAACCTGATCTCCGGTTCGCTCAATGTTTACTTTTGACAGACCAGCGTGCTGTAGACGCTTTTTGAGGAATTTTTTAATTTTCTGATCTTCTATCAGATAAGTTGAATAATCCTTATCTGCATACCAGATCGAATCCCATGTCCGGGTAATGTTCAGTCTCAGTCCTTGTGGATTAACCTTCTGCCCCAAAACAGTCCTCCAACAAATATATTGTTCAATTAAGTGTTAAAAGTAAGTACAGCACCATCAATGCTTCGCCATCTCTTTAGTTCTCGTCGAGAACAACGGTAATGTGGCTTGTCCTTTTAATGATGCCTGTAGCTCTGCCCTGTGCTCTTGGACTAATCCTTTTCAGGGAAGGTCCGCCATCGATGATTATCTTTTTTACATAAAGATTATCTACATCCGCCTTGTCATCCTGTGTGGCATTTGCCAGGGCAGATTCAATAACCTTTTTAATTATTCCAGCACCCTTTTTCGGCATGAAACGAAGAGTTGTGAGAGCCTGATCAACCCCCATCCCCCTAACCACATCGGCTACGAGTCTCGCCTTTTGTGCTGATATCCTGATATATTTTCCTACGGCTTTTGCTTCCATAGTTTGTACCCCTGGTGAGTGTCCTGCCAGAAACCTTCGGGTGGTTTCAATTTATTTTTTACCTTTTTTATCAGCAGCATGGCCATAGAAGGTCCTCGTCGGAGAAAACTCTCCGAGCTTATGACCGACCATATTTTCTGTAACAAAGACCGGAATAAACTTTTTCCCGTTGTGCACAGCAAAGGTGAGCCCAACCATCTCCGGGCTGATATCGGAGCGCCTTGACCATGTCTTTATTACCTTCCGCGAACCGCTCTCTGCAGCATCAAACACTTTCTTAAGCAAATGATCGTCGATGAAAGGACCTTTTTTTACTGAGCGTGCCATATGTAACTCCTCTTATGATCTCTTCTTGACAATCATATTGTCAGAAGACTTCTTTTTCCTGGTCTTGAAGCCTTTTGAAGGAATACCCCAAGGGCTGCATGGATGTCTGCCGCCTGAACTCTTGCCTTCACCTCCGCCCATCGGATGATCAACGGGATTCATTGCAACTCCACGAACATGGGGCCGATTTCCCATCCACCGGTTCCTTCCTGCTTTGCCGAGTTTCTGGCTCTCGTGCTCACGATTCCCCACCTGCCCTATGCAGGCCCGACAGTTGCTGTTGAATTTTCGAACCTCTCCAGATGGCAGACGAACGAGTACATAGCCACCTTCTTTGGCCATAAGCTGTGCTCCGACACCGGCGCTGCGTACCAGTTGCGCACCCTTGCCTATTTTCATTTCAATGTTGTGAATGACAGTACCGAGAGGAATGTTGATAAGCGGCAGGCAGTTGCCTGGTTGAATATCCACATTGTCTCCAGCAACAACGGTATCGCCGACCGATATTCCATCAGGAGACAGAATATATCTCTTCTCACCATCAACATAACTCAGTAAGGCTATGTTGGCGGAGCGGTTTGGATCATACTCGATAGCAACAACCTTCGCGCCGATATCGGTTTTATTTCTTTTAAAATCTATTATTCGGTATTTACGTTTATGACCACCACCTATATGTCGGGCAGTTACTCGTCCGTAATTGTTTCTTCCGCCGGTTTTGGTCAGACTGCATATGAGACTTTTTTCAGGCTGCTTCTTTGCCAGATCCGGACTTTTTGCCGACACGTGTTGGCGCTTACCAGCTGATGTCGGTTTGTATACTTTAATAGCCATGATTTCCCAATCGCTCCATCAATGTTAGATTAGATAGAATCATTCAGTTAGAAGATGTTAATTTTACAGTTCTTCTGCAAAATTGATTTTTCCTTCCGACAAGGTTACATAGGCCTTTTTCCAGTCACTGGTAAAGCCAACAGTTTTTCCAACCCTTTTCTTCTTTCCGTGAATTTTAGCGGTCTTAACATCCTGAACCTTGACATGGAACATGGTTTCAACCGCTCTCTTAATTTCTATCTTATTCGCCTTGGGATGAACCTTGAAAACGACTTTTTCGGCCTGTTCCTGCATCAAGGCAGCTTTTTCGGTGAGGCAAGGCCCCTGTAATACTTCGTATATGTTTTTCATGCCGTTAACCTCTTTTCAAGGCTTTCAATAACCGGTTGGACCAGAATCAACTTCTTGTGCAGGAGGATATCGTATACATTCAGTCCTTCAGTTGAAAGTATCTTATATCCATTGACGTTGCTGGAAGACTTCGCCAGGTTCTCGGTGGCGTTGTTAGTCACGATAAGCCCGTTATCCACATCGAGGACATTCATAACCCCGATAAAGTCCTTAGTCTTAATCCGTTCCAACGTGAAGTCATCGACGACAATCAAATTGCCTTCCTGGAATCTGGCGCTGAGCGCCATTGCTACAGCCTGCTGCTTGACCTTACGATTAAGCTTAAAGCTGTAATCCCTTGGTTTCGGGCCGAAAATCACACCGCCTCCTCGCCAGATCGGAGAGGTTCTGCTACCTGCTCTTGCTCTGCCGGTACCTTTCTGACGCCAAGGTTTTCTACCTCCACCACTGACTTCAACACGAGTCTTCGTGCAGGCGTTTCCTGAACGACGGGCTGCACGCTGCATACGTACAACTTCATGCAGAATGTGCTCTTTGACTTCACGATTGAACACGTCATCATTCAATTCGATTTCGCCAACACGCTCATTCTTGATGTTAACAATATTTACAGTAGACATAATTATCTCCTCGAACCTGTTGAGATCCCGATTTTAATATTTTGCGTAAATCTTTAACAGGCCGTTTTTCGCTCCAGGCAGTGGTCCTTTCAAAAGAACGACGTTTTCTTCGCTACGAACGTCAACTACCATCACGTTCTTTCTCAGAACGCTGTCATTGCCCATACGTCCGGGTAGTTTTTTCCCTTTGATAACCCTTGACGGATAAGCACTACACCCTATGGAACCAGGTGCCCGGTGGAACATTGAGCCGTGTCCGGAGCCACCGCCACTGAAACCATGGCGCTTGATAACTCCTTGAAATCCTCGACCTTTGCTTGTTCCCTGTACATCGACTTTGTCGCCAATCTTGATAACCGAGTCGATAGAGATGTCTTGTCCGACTGCATAAACAGAGGGATCGTTAACCCGAAACTCACGGACAAAGTAGAATCCTTTCGAGTCAGATTTCTGAAAATGCCCGGCCAGAGGTTTATTCACTCTCAGGGCCTTCTTTTCGGCAAAACCCACTTGGATAGCGCTGTATCCATCCGTAGCTTCAGTTTTGATCTGGAGAACTCTGCAAGGACCGGCTTCAATAACTGTAACTGGAATAGCTTGACCCAATTCACTGTAGACGCGGGTCATTCCAATTTTCTTCCCTAATATACCCATTGACTTTGGCATAGCTTTACCCAACGCTTCAATTTACTTTTAGGTAGTGCCGGTTATGGCAGCTTAATTTCGACATCGACGCCGGCGGACAACTCAAGTTTCATCAACAAATCTATAGTTTGCTGAGTCGGCTCGAGAATGTCGAGGAGACGGCGATGGGTCCGCATTTCAAAATGTTCTCGAGATTTCTTATCTACGTGCGGTGAACGAAGAACACAAAACTTGTTTATCGTCGTAGGCAGAGGAATAGGACCGGCCACTGCAGATCCGGTTCTCCTCGCAGTATCGACTATCTCGGTAGTTGATTGATCAAGCAGCTTATGATCGTAAGCTTTCAGACGTATACGTATTTTTTCTGTAGGTATCATCACACACCTTTAGGCAATAATTTCACTCACAACACCGGCACCTACAGTACGCCCACCTTCACGGATGGCGAAACGCAGGCCGACATCGGCAGCAATCGGAGTAATCAGCTCGACCATAGCACTGATATTGTCGCCCGGCATAACCATCTCAACACCTTCTTCAAGGCTCACGACACCGGTTACGTCAGTGGTCCGGAAATAGAACTGCGGCCGATAACCGTT